>JACCEC010335814.1_pt1 | contig 37884 bp, 43 predicted proteins | sample 7450121 | NCBI WGS metagenome assembly JACCEC01 (sample SAMN15323455, study PRJNA562643) | freshwater metagenome | isolation source: river surface water | place: USA:Blue River Watershed | collected 2017-08-18 | reverse complement strand
TGTTGACTATCTTTGACCCCCTCTCTCATTCGTGTTGACTATCTTTGACCCCCCTCTCTCTCTTTCGTTTTCGTTCTCTCCCCTCCCCACCCCGTTCACTTTCTTTTTCATCGTTTATGATCCTTCATAAAAAAGGGCTGTAGTTCAACGGTAGAATGGCGGTCTCCAAAACCGCTGATAAGGGTTCGAGCCCCTTCGGCCCTGTTTTATCGTGGAAGGAGATATTAATTTTTATGAATAAAAGATTTCATTTATGTTTACTCGATGGTTTTGTTCGACTAACCACAAAGATATTGGTACACTTTATTTAGTGTTCGCTGTATTCTCAGGTGTTTTAGGTGCAGGTGCCTCTATTTTAATTCGATTAGAATTAGCTGGACCTGGTATCCAAGTTTTAGGGGGTAACAACCAACTTTATAATGTACTCGTTACTTCTCATGGATTTTTAATGGTATTCTTCTTAGTAATGCCGGCCCTTATTGGAGGGTTTGGGAACTGGTTCGTTCCTTTAATGATTGGGGCTCCTGACATGGCGTTCCCTCGTATGAATAATATTAGTTTCTGGTTATTACCACCATCTTTAGTTCTCTTATTATCTTCAACTTTTGTTGAAGTTGGACCTGGGGTTGGGTGGACTGTTTATCCTCCATTAGCGAGCATTTCTGGACATCCTGGAGGTGCTGTTGATTTAGGAATTTTCAGCTTACATTTAGCCGGGGCTTCTTCTATTTTAGGAGCTGTAAATTTTATTACTACTGTTTTAAATATGCGCGCTCCTGGTATGACTATGCATCGAATTCCTCTCTTTGTTTGGTCTGTTTTCGTTACTGCTTTCTTATTATTATTAGCTTTACCTGTTTTAGCTGGTGCCATCACTATGTTATTAACAGATCGTAACTTCAACACTTCATTTTTTGATCCTGCTGGGGGAGGTGATCCGATTTTATATCAACACTTGTTCTGGTTCTTTGGACATCCTGAAGTGTATATTATGATTTTACCTGCTTTCGGTATTATTAGCCAAATTGTTTCTACTTTCTCTCGAAAACAAGTTTTCGGGTATTTAGGAATGGTATATGCTATGGTATCAATTGGAATTTTAGGATTCATTGTATGGGCTCACCATATGTATACTGTAGGGTTAGATGTTGATACTCGTGCTTACTTCACATCTGCTACTATGATTATTGCTGTACCAACAGGAATTAAAATTTTCTCTTGGATTGCTACAATGTGGGGAGGATCTATTCATCTCGATACACCTATGTTATGGGCTATCGGATTCATTTTCTTATTCACAATTGGAGGATTTACAGGGGTTGTATTATCTAATGCTGGATTAGATGTAGCTTTCCATGATACATATTATGTAGTGGCTCACTTCCATTATGTATTATCTATGGGAGCTGTATTTGGTTTAATTGCGGGATTCTACTACTGGGTTTCTAAAATGACTGGATATCAATACTCTGAAAATCTTGGAAAAATTCATTTTTGGGTAACATTTGTAGGAGTAAACACTACTTTCTTCCCATTACATTTTGTAGGGTTAGCTGGAATGCCGCGACGTATTCCTGATTATCCAGATGCTTTCGCAGCTTGGAATCAAATTGCTTCTGTTGGAAGTATGCTTTCTTTCTTAGGATTCTTATTCTTCTTCTATATTGTATATGACACTTTAACTGGTGACCGACGTGCTCCTAGCAATCCTTGGGCATTTGGAGGAAATCCTGATGAATCTACATCATTAGAATGGATGTTACCTTCACCACCACCGTTCCATACTTTCGAAGAATTAACACCTATTAAAGATACAATCAAAATTTCAAAATAAGCTATAAGTAATGCGATTTTTAAAGCAACCTTTAGTAGAAGTCGTAGATAAACACCTTATTGAATACCCTACCCCAGCAAATCTTTCGTATTTCTGGGGATACGGTTCAATGGCTGGTATTTTCTTAGGTCTTCAAATTGTTACTGGAATTTTATTAGCTATGCACTATACACCTCATGTAGATCTCGCATTTAATAGTGTTGAACACATTATGCGTGATGTTAATAACGGTTGGTTATTACGCTATTTACATGCAAATGGGGCTTCATTATTTTTCTTTGTTGTATATATTCATATCTTCCGAGGATTATATTATGGTTCTTATGCGACTCCGCGTCACATTTTATGGTGCATTGGTGTAGTAATTTTCATTTTAATGATGGCAACTGCCTTCATGGGATATGTATTACCTTGGGGACAAATGAGCTTTTGGGCTGCTACTGTAATTACAAACCTCTTCTCTGCATTCCCTATTGTAGGTCAATCGATTGTAGAATGGTTATGGGGAGGTTTCTCTGTTGATAATGCTACATTAAACCGTTTCTTCTCTTTACATTATTTATTACCTTTTGTGTTAGCAGCTGCAGTTATTATTCATTTAGCTTCTTTACATGAAGTCGGATCGAATAATCCTTTAGGTGTTAGTGCTATGGTTGATAAAATTAGTTTCCACCCTTATTTATGGATTAAAGACGTATTTGGTTGGATTCTTATTGGTATTGTATACCTTGGTTTCGTATTTTATTCACCAAATACATTAGGTCATCCTGATAATTATGTAGAAGCCAATGCAATGGTTACTCCTGCTCATATCGTTCCTGAATGGTACTTCTTACCTTATTATGCGGTATTACGTTCTATTCCAGATAAATTAGGTGGAGTTTTAGCAATGTTTGGTTCTTTACTTGTGTTATTACTTTTACCTATGTTACATACTTCAGACGTTCGAAGCTCTTTATTTCGCCCATTACATCGAATTTTCTTCTGGATTTTCACATTAAATTGGGTAATCCTTGGATGGATTGGAGGAAATGTAGCGGAATCACCTTACTTAGAAATTGGGCAAACTGCAACAGTATTTTATTTTTTATATATTCTTGTAATTGTACCATCTTTAGGTATTGCTGAACGCAAATTCTTAGAATGGACTGATTCTACAAAATAAATGTGAGGCTCTTCGGGGCCCTCCTTTTTAATGGAATGTAGCCAAGTGGTAAGGCATTCGTTTTTGATACGAAGATGCGTTGGTTCGAATCCATCTATTCCAAAGGGCTTGTAACTCAGAGGTAGAGTGTACGCCTGATAAGCGTAATGCCGGAGGTTCGAGTCTTCCCGAGCTCATGAAATCTTTATAGATAGGACAAATTCTTTATGACACAGTCTTTTGAATCAAATTTTACTGGTCATAATAAAGAACTTTTTTATCGTTTTTTGTGGTATTTGTTTTCCGTTTGTTGTCTTATTTTTGTTGCTTATAAAAATGATGACCAAATCGCTGCTTGGTGGGTTCAAGGTGTTGAAGACGCTATGTGGAATAATACAAATCATCGCATTAAAATGCAATATGTTTCTCTAGGTGAAGGTGTTCAAAGTTGGCTCATTATGATTCTTGTATGGGCTTTTATGTTTTCATTACCTGTTCTTTATTATCAAATTGCTCAATTTCTTAAACCTGGTTTACATAAAAAAGAATGGTATAGCTTGGTGATTTTTGGAATCGGGGGCGCCTTTGTTTCTTTTTTCCTTGGGTGTCTGTTTTTTATGTACATTTTGTGGCCTCGTTGTAGTGAAATTCTTTTTGGTTTTAATGTACTTGACGTTACTTTTGAACCTCGATTGGCTTCACTACTTTTAACGTACATTAAAATGTGTATTTCTTTTTCATTTGCTTCCATGTTGCCTTGGCTACAAGTTATGCTTGTTTTATGGAATATCATTTCTTATGAACGAAGTGTTCATTTTCGAAAATGGTTTCTTCTTCTTATTCTTTGTATTGCAACTTTATTTTCTCCCCCGGATGTGTTTAGTCAATTCATTATCGGGTTACCTCTTTGGTTTTTCTTTGAACTTGGTTGGTTTTTTTTAGCTTTCCGAGAAGTTTATAAAAAAAAGACAGAAAATTATGTACGGACATGAATACGGTGGTATTGGTATTGCACTCATTTTATGTTTAATCCTAGCTGTTGTTTTTGCAGGACTTTCTTATTTAGTAAGTGTAAAACAAGCGGATGTTGAAAAAGTTTCTGCTTATGAGTGTGGTTTTGATCCTTTTGATGATGCTCGAAAAACGTTCGACGTTCGTTTTTATCTTGTAGCGATTCTATTTTTAATCTTCGATTTAGAAGTATCCTTTCTTTTTCCTTGGGTTGTTTCTTTAGGAAAATTACCTTTATTTGGTTTTTGGTCAATGATTTTATTTCTTGCAATCTTAACCGTAGGTTTCGTTTACGAATGGCGTAAAGGTGCATTAGAGTGGGAATAATTTGTTACTATTTTGCGGAGAAAGATTTTATTGGTTGGTTCTTTCTATCTAAAGAGTGGCACTTTAGTAGTTAGAGCAAATTCTATAGAAAAAGAAAATTACAATGCCTCAACTTGATCTAACATCGTGGTTTACGCAGTACTTTTGGTTTAGCGTAATGTTTATTATTTTATTCTTTACTACTGTAACAGTATATATGCCAAAAATCTATGCTGGATTACGAGTACGACAATTATTGTTGTCTACAACAACATCGGATACAACAGAACCTTATAAAATTGAAGAAGATAAACTTCAAAAAGATATGGAATCACGAATTGCAGCTGCATACTCAGAAGGGAAAGTAGCTTTCCAATCTGCAGTAGTGGAAACGGCGCAATGGTCTGATGAAATGGTAAAAGCAACAAATGCTACAGATTTCGAAGAAGCAAACGGAGAATATGTAGAAAATTTAGTACAAACAGTAAGTGAAGCTGATTTATTACTTGAAGCGATTCAAAAAGATTATGATGCTGCTACGTTAGAAACAATCAAATCAGAATATTCTTTAGAATATGATGCATATGGATATGTATGTGAACCAGATGAAGAAGAATTCTATGAAGAAGAATACGATGACGAAGTAAGCGAATATGATGAAGAGGAAGAAGATTACGAAGAAGATAGTGAAAACGAAATTTCTGAAGAATCGAAATAATCAAAAGAAAGAAGGTGGATAAAACCGCCTTCAACTTTTGGGTGTATAGCTCAGCTGGTAGAGCAACGGGCTTTTAACCTGTAGGTCTTGGGTTCGAGTCCCAATGCGCCTAATTCACGCAAGTAGCTTAGTGGATAGAGCACTCGATTGCGAATCGAGCGGTGGAAAGTTCGAGTCTTTCCTTGCGTACATCCTTAAATCATTGTGAACGCAGTAACCGGCCCAACACCTTTTTCTTACTGCTGATTGCAGTAACCCGCGCCAATGTTTATGGAGTTTTTTTGGCCCCATATTTTGATCGCCCTTGTTTTCTGTTGGTTACTCCGTTACAATCATACACACCCCGAACTACATGATAACGTACTCCAGGTAAATCTTGAACTCGACCTCCTCTTACTAATACAATTGAATGTTCTTGTAATGTGTGTCCTTCACCCCCAATATAAGAAATAATTTGTCTTCCCGTTGATAATCGAATTTTAGCTACTTTTCGTACTGCACTATTCGGTTTTTTCGGTGATTTTGTAAATACACGAACACATACTCCTTTTGAAAAAGGCGCACCTTCTAAAGCGGGCGACTTTGTTACTCGTTTCTTTGGTTCGGCTTTTTTTCTAATTTTTTGTAATGTTGTCGCCACTTTACTTTCTTTTCCTTTCTTCTATTACAACTTTGGCTTACATACTTTTGTATTATAAGCCGGTAACCAGATTTGAACTGGTAATCTGATGATTACAAATCAACTGCAGTAACCGTTGTGCTATACCGGCTTGATTGAAGAAAAAATAAGCTGGGCCTTATTAGTACAAGTCCACTACACATTTCACAATGCTTCCATGCCTTGCCTATCAACGATCTGGTCTTGATCGAGGCCCATTTGAATTCTAATCTTGGAGTCGTCTTCCAAACTTATATGCTTTCAGTCGTTATACGTTCGCAATGTGGCTACCCAGCTATGCTTTTAAGAAAACAGCTGGTACACTATAGATTGCTCCATCCCGGTCCTCTCGTACTAGGGACAGGTCTCCTCAGAATTCAGCGACCATAGTAGATAGGGACCGAACTGTCTCACGACGTTCTAAACCCAGCTCACGTTAGATTTTAATGGACGAACAGTCCAACGCTTGCGACCTACTTCAGCCGCGCGCTATCTAGAGCCGACATCGAGGTGCCAAACACTTCCGTCGATATGGACTCTTGGGAAGTATCAGCCTGTTATCCCTGGCGTACCTTTTATCCGTTGAGCGATGACCTTTCCATTCAGTATCACCGGATCACTAGAACCGACTTTCGTCCCTGCTCGACATGTACGTCTTACAGTCAGGCAAACATATACTCTTACGCTCTATTTGCCGTTTCCAACAGCAATGAGTTTACCTTCGTACGCCTTCGTTACTCTTTCGAAGGCCGCCGCCCCAGCCAAACGACCCACCATCCATTGTCTCTGCTTGCTGATTTTTACATCAATACAGATGAGTTGTAAGAAAAGCCGCATGTAGTTTTCCAACTTTCGCCTCCATATTCACTGGCGCAAATACTTCATTAGCTCCTACATAGCCTCTATACGTTCTTTCTTTCAACAATAGAAAGCTGTCGTCAAGGTGCACAGGGTCTTTCCGTCTAGCTACGGTTAATGCGCATCTTCACGCATATTTCAATTTCACGGAGTCCATTGATGAGACAGCAGGAAAGTCATTACGTCATTCATGCCGGACAGTAATTATCTGTCAGTGGGTTACGCTACCTTAGGATCGTTAGAGTTACGACCGCCGTTTACCAGTCCTTAGATTCCATGCTAACACATTTCCTCCTATCTTTCTGGCACCGGGCAGACGTCAGTCCCTTTACTTCATCTTGCGATTTTGCAGAGACCTGTGTTTTTATTAAACAGTTGCCCTCCCCGATTCTGTGCCGCTCTATTTCTAGAGCCCCTCTTCTTCTTATGTTACGAGGTCATTTTGCCGAGTTCCTTATCAATGGTTATCTCCAGCACCTTAGTCTACTCGACTTGCGGACCTGTGTCGGTTTATAGTACGGTTTTTTGTGATTTTGTTTTTCTCGCCTGTATCTCTTTCCATTTCAGCCTTTCTCTTCCATGTTCCGTTCTACAGTTTCCAATTTCACTTACCCATCGAGTTCCCGTTTTCACGTTTCTCTTAGGGGCCGGGCTAACTCTGCGAGGATTATCTTTGCGCAGAAAACCTTCCGCTTTCGGTGATTCTGTTTCTCACAGAATTTCTCGTTACTTATGTCAGCATTCTCTATTCTGATTCCTCCATCTTTTTTTCCAAAAAAACTTCTTCGGTTTACAGAATGCTCCGCTACCCCTTCCTTTTATGGAAAGACACGAATTCGGTGATTTGCTTTAGTTCCCTTTCATCTTCGGCGCAACATAACGTTCGACAAGTGAGCTGGTACGCTTTCTTTCAAGGATGGCTGCTTCCAAGCCTACCTTCTTGTTGTTTTCGTCATTTCACTTCCTTCCCACTTAGCAAATTCTTTGGAACCTTATTCTATGTTCTGGGCTGTTTCCCTTTCATCCATGAAGCTTCTCCCTCATGGATTGTTTACAAAGCTTTATCCTTTCTGGTCTTCTTAGTTTACTTCGAGTTGGTAACCCTTCTCGATGCAGTGCTTTACACCCAGTGGCATACTTTGCACGCTACCTACATAGCTTTCGCGGAGTACCAGCTATCTCCAAGTTTGATTAGCCTTTCACCCCTAATCTCAAGTCATCCGCCGTTTTTTCTACAACGGTCGGTTCGATCCTCCAGCTTTCGCCTTCAATCTGCTCAAAATTAGATCACTTGGTTTCGGGTCATATCGGTATAATTTTTGACCCTTTTCAGATCTTCGGTTTCCCTATGCCTACACTTTTCAGCTTAAGCTTACTATTCCCGATATACTCGCTGACTCATGATGCAAAAGGTACGCTGTCATCCGATTTTCATCAGACTCCAACCGTTTGTAAGCTTCTCATTTCAGGTTCTTTTTCACTCCCTTTCTCAGGGTTCTTTTCACCTTTCCCTCGCGGTACTTGTTCACTATCGGTCCAAGAGTCGGTTTAGGCGTTCGAGGATGGTCCCCCGTTTTTTCACGAATTTTACTCCGCGTACTTTTTATACAATTTTTTTCTTATTACTACGGGACTTTCACCCTCTTTGGTACCCGTTTCCCATCGAGTTTCGTTTTTTATTTTTAATTGTATCCTATCTTTCGATAGACGCCACGTTCCTCAGCTTTCGCTTTCACGTTCCTCGTGTTCGCTCGCCACTACTTACGAGATCTCGTTTGATTTTTTTTCCTCAAGCTACTAAGATGTTTCAGTTCGCTTGGTTTTTTCTCTTTGAAGGTTTCCCTTGTCTGGATACCTACGGATCTCCGTTGTCCTCCCCGTAGTTTTCGGCTTTACTCCGTCCAGTCTCTCTCTTGACCTAGGCATTCATGAGAAGCCCTTTTGGCTTATTTTTATACAAATACTTTCGTATTTCTTTCAGTCCATTGTTTCCATGATTCCCGTTTTCACGGTATTTAGGTGCATTCTATACTTTCATTTTTAGGTTCGAAATGTTTCTAAATTTCTTATAGAAGCAATCTAATGGACTGTGAATCGAATTGGATTTTTTCTTTTCTCTTTTTTTCATCAAAGGAAATTTTCCAACAGCAGCTTCCGCTACCATTACCTTGTTACGACTTCACTCCGATCAAAATGACGAACCTCGATCAAGCATATTTTTTCCCTTTTGAGTTGCTTTTCTTTTACAAGAAAAGTAGTGCTGTTCAGTTCTTATTTATGTAATGGTTCTTCAATTCGTACTTTCTCTTGGAGTGTGACGGGCGGTATGTACAAAGCTTGGGTACATATTCACCGGAGCGTTCTGATCTCCGATTACTAACAATTCCTGCTTCATGATCTCGAGTTGCAGAGATCAATCCGTACTTGGGTGCGTTTTTTGGTTTGGCTCCAGATCTCTCTTTTGCATCCTTTTGTACGCACCATTGTAGCACGTGTGTAGCCCTGGTCATAAGGGCCATGCGGACTTGACGTCATCCCCACCTTCCTCCTACATTTCGTAGGCAGTTTTCTTTGAATTTTTATTTACAAAGAATAAGGGTTGCGCTCGTTAATGGACTCAACCTAACATCTCACGACACGAGCTGACGACAGCCATGCAGCACCTGTTTCAGGTTTATAGTATTGCTACTATATTCATTAGCTTTTTTTCTAATGATTCAAGAAATGTCAAGACCAGGTAAGGTTCTGCGCGTTTTGTCGAATTAAACCACATGCTCCACTGTTTGTGCAAGCTCCCGTCAATTCCTTTGCGTTTCAGCCTTGCGGCCGTACTCCCCAGGCGGAGGGATCGCGTTAGCTTCTTCTGTTCCGCTCCATGTTCTTTTCATGGGTTCCAGAAGGTCCCTCATCGTTTACGGCGTGGACTAACGGGGTCTCTAATCCCGGTTGATCCCCACGCTTTCGTTTTTCAGTGTCAGACTCATCCTCGAGAGCTGCCTTCGCCTTTGGTCTTCCTTCGGATCTCTACGCATTTTATCGCTCCACCCGAAATTCGGCTCTCGTCTTCTGTTCTCTTAGTCTTAACGTTTCTTATTTTTCAACTCTTTTGAAGTCGCTTTCAAATAAGACTATTTAGACCACCTACAAACCCTTTACGCCCAATCATTCCGAATAACACTTGCCTCCTTCGTATTACCGCGGCTGCTGGCACGAAGTTTGCCGAGGCTTCTTCTATGAATAGCTTCATTATACTCTTCATCGAAAGAGGTTTACAGTCAATATGACTCATACCCTCACGTAAGATAGCTGGATCAGATTTTCATCCATTGTCCAAAATTCCCTACTGCTGCCTTCTATCGAAGTCCGGGCCTTGTCTCAGTCCCGGTGTGGCTGATCGTCCTCTCAGACCAGCATGGGATCTTCGGCTTGGTGCGCCTTTACCACACCAACTACCTAATCCCCCGTAAGCTCCTCCTTATGCTCTTTTTGATTTCCTTTCCTATCCCCGTTTTTATCAGGGTCATAAGGGCAGATTCCTACGTATACTCACCCGTTCGCCATGACTCGTTTATTTCTAAACAAACATTCGACTTGCATGTATTAAGCCTCTTACTAGCGTTCATTCTGAGCCAGGATCAAACTCGTCTTTTTCTATATCTTTCGACTCTAGATCTCCTTTTTGTCTTTCCCAATTCGATTCATTTTTATTTCTTTAGGTAATAACGGGTTCGAACCGCTGACCCTCGCGTTGTAAGCGCGATGCTCTGACCAACTGAGCTAATTACCCTTTATGATATTTCCAGCTTTCACCTTCCATATCTTTTAGTCTACTCGTAGTACTAGTTGACCTCCTACTTTTTTCTCTACAGCTTCTTTATCCGTTAGAATTCCAGCAGGTGTTGTTACTAACCATAATTCTTTATAGTTTGTTTTTACTGCTTTTTTTTCGACTTTCGCCCACTCTTTGTTTCCTTCAAATGGTCGATTTACTTTCGTTTCTAGATCTTTCACTGATAGATATACTTTTTCAGTCCCCACTTTGATATTTTCAATTACAGGTGCTCCTTCTACATATTTTAGCCCCATTTTGTAATTGATTAATTCTTCTTTTTTTGTACTTTCTTCTTTAATTACATAACGAAGTCGCCCTTCTTTTACCAATGCTAATGCTACTTCATAGTACCATTTTGGCCCTCTCGTTTCAATTTCTCTCACTCGATTTTGTTGTCCGGCTTTTACTTGTGATGCAATTTTTGTTAGCCAATATTTCATTATTTTTACCTTATTTACCATGATGCAAATTTCACCCCTGGCAATTTCCCTTGCCGTGCAGCTTCTCTAAATGCAATTCTGGATAATCCAAAGTAACTATATACTCCGCGAGGTCGCCCTGTTACTACACAACGATTTCGAATTCTTGTGATCGATCCTTGCGCTGATAATTGATCTAATTCAAACATCGCCATCATTTGTTCTTCCATTGTTTTGGCTGATCTTTGAATACTTTTCAATTCTTTTCGCGTTTGTTCTTGTTTTGCAAAAATTTTTCTTCTTTTTGCATCTCTTTCCATTCTCGTTTTCACTTTCTTCTACTTTTATCCCATGGGAACTCCGAATAGTGACCAAAAAAGTGCGGCTTTCTCTGGCGTTTTCGCTGTTGTCACAAATGTAATATCCATTCCAATTAGTTTTCTTTTTCCTTGCACAATTTCTGTCGGAAATTTTTCTCCATATGGTGCTAATGTAGGAAATGCAAATACATCGTCTACTCCTACTGAGTAGTTTCCCGCTTTGTCTAACGCTTTTTTCGATAATCCATTGAAATCCCGCAATGCTGGTAATACTTTTGTTAACCATACATCAAAAAAATCGTACATTCGGTCTTTTCTTAATGTTACCATACATCCAATTGGTGTATTTTCTCTTAAATGAAACCCTGCTACCGCTTTTTTAGATGTACATGGTAACGCTTTCTGTCCCGTTAAAAGTGTTAACAATACCATCGGTGGTACTACATCGCTTCGTTTTACTGTCGCCGATCCTACTCCCATATGGCATACAATTTTTGTTAATTGTGGAATTTCCTCCACACTTTTTACTGGGTACATGTCCAGAAATGTTTTTCTCACTACTTCTTCGTACCACAATTGTGATCTCGATTTCATTTCTTTCTCTTTTTGTTTATAATACTACACTTGCCATTGTTACAAAACGTACATGTCCTTGTCTTTGTAAAATTGAGGATACTGGCCCCGTAATTCGTGATCCCATTGGCTCCCCTTTCTTTTGCAATAATACTACTGCATTTTCTCCAAATACTGGTTTTGTTCTTACAATTACCGCGTGTAATACTTCTCCTTTTTTTACCTTGTTTTTTTCCCCTTTCGCAGCTGTTTTTACAGTTTTTACTACTACTACAATCTCATCTCCAACATGAGCGATTCGTTTTTTCGAACCGTCCAAAACTTTAATACATTGTACCACCTTGGCTCCTGAATTATCTGCTACTTTTAGATATGTTTGCTCTTGAACCATTTTATCTTTATCTTATATACCATAAGAAATATATTTACACAAATGTAGGTCGTTCAACGATTCTAGCACCACAAGGTAATTTCATTTTTCCACTTGTTAATGCGCTGATTGCCATATCCTTTGATACTCCATCAATTTCTAATAGCATTCGCCCGGCAGCAACATAACATGCCCAGTAACCTACGCTACCCTTTCCTTTACCCATTCGAACTTCTGCTGGTTTTTCACTAATTGGTCGATCTGGATATACTCGAAACCAAATACTCCCACTTCGTTTCATTTTTCGGGATAGCACGCGTCTTACTGCTTCTAATTGTGCTGCTGATAATCGTGCCGATTCCGTTACTTGTAGTCCGTATGACCCAAAGTCCAAATTTACCGTTTTCGTTTCGATATTTTTAACTTTTCCCTTACGTACTTTTCTGAATTTCATGTGATTCGGAACTCGAAACATTTTAGCCTTCCTTTTTATAACTATGTTTGACTACGTTCTCTTCTTTCTGTTCTTTTGGTAACATTAACACTCTTAATGATAATAATCCATATCTTGTGTTATATTCACCATTCGCTTCTTGGACACTTACATCTACACTTTGTAATGGTAATGCTCCTGTTCCAGTTCCACTCATAACCCAAAATTCTTTTCCTGCCATTTCAGCTCCTTGATGTCTTCCGTTTGATTCGACTCTCAATGCTTTTGGCATGTTTTTTTCTTTTTGGTTTTTTTGAATTAAAAAGTCCGCAGCTTGTTTTAATCCTGATTCTTTATCTTTTTTTAATTGTGCTTTTAATGCTGTGCAAAATGCTGCTGCAGAATAAAATAAATTAACTTCTTTAATTTCCACAATTGTTGTTTGCTTTTCAATTTCAAACAATTTCTTTGCAATTTTATCACCTACATTATCTTCTTTATAAGTTAACACATTTACAACCCATGTTGTTACGTGATCTGTTCTATGAACATTTACGTCTGTTACATTATATTTTTTTAATGTTGCTTCTAAGTATTTTTTACCTAAAATTGTTTTATATAAATTTTCTCGGTAATTCTTAATACTTTGATTATGTGATAATGCAATTGTTTCCATATAGGATGTTTTATATTTTTCTGCAAAATATAATGAACATGCACTTGCTCGAAAACCATTAGCATTTACCTTTTGACCCATATATTTTATTTCTTATTTTTTGTTGGGTGAATTGTTTTCACACGTGTTGGTGCAAATTCTCCTAATTTATGACCCACCATCGCTTCAGTAATTGATACTGCTACAAATTTCTTTCCATTATGTACTGAAAGTTGTTTTCCTACTAGATGTGGTACAATTGTAGAACTTCTTGACCAGATTTTTTTATTATCTGAAGCCAATAATACTTCGCGTGCAATGTAAGGTCCTTTCCAAATGCTTCGCATTTCTCTTTTCTTTCGTTTTATTTATTTGTTTTTTCTTTTACGTGGCACAGCGACACAGCTTGGCCATGCTTTTCTTCTTGTTGGTTGTCCTTTAGTAGGTTTCCCCCATGGTGTTACAGAAGGGCGCCCACCTGAAGCTTTACCCTCTCCTCCTCCATGTGGATGATCTACGGGATTCATAGCTACTCCTCGAACATGTGGTCGAATTCCCAATCGTCGATTTGTACCTGCATTTTTAATTCTTTTACCAACTTTATCATGCATTGACATTCTACCTAAAATCGCCGTACATTGTCCCGGAATCCACCGTGCTTCACCTGATGGCATTCGAACTAAAACACGAGTTTTTTCGTTTTCCTTTCGTTTTTCCATTACAATTCCTGCTGTACCTCCAGCACGAATCCATTTATTATCGATATTACACACTTCAGAACCAATTGGTAATGTATATAATGTATAAACAGATCCTGGTAAAAATAATGTAGGTTGTACATTTGTTACATTTTGCCAATGATCTCCTGCTCTTAATGTTTCACTTGCTAAAACATAATGTTTTTCTGTTGCATCTTTATTTTGAATAAATGCAATTTTTGCTGTTCGATGAGGATCATAATCTAATGCAATTACTTTAAATTGCTCATTATTATCCATTTCCCACGTAATATTACGTAAATGTTTTTTGACACCTGCGCCACGATGACGCACAGTAATTTTTCCATGGTGATTGCGACCACTAGAGTCTTTCCATGGGCTCAATCCCCCTTTCCATACGGCACCCATTTTTTCTTCTTTTTTTATTTCATTCAAATGGACAGAGAAGGATTTGAACCTACGTAGAGAAAACCTCGGCAGATTTACAATCTGCTGCTATTGACCGCTCAGCCATCTGTCCGCGAATATCCCTTACGGGATTCGAACCCGTGTTGACGCCTTGAAAAGGCGCTGTCCTGACCCCTAGACGAAAAGGACTTGCGGTGTATAAAAATACACCGGTTTTAAGACTTTTTGATTAATTTTGTTAATTACCCGAAAAGGATTAAGAACGCGATCATTAATACGAAGAGTCCTACTGCTTCTGTTAAAGCGAATCCAAGAATTGTAATCCCGAATAATTTTTGTTGTAATGATGGGTTTCGTGATACTCCTTGAATGAATGCAGAGAATACTAATCCTACCCCTGCTCCTACTCCTGCGAGTCCGATTGTAGCAATACCTGCTCCGATAAATTTAGCGCTTTGTACTGTTGCGTTCATTTTTATTTACTTTTTTATTGATTTCGTTTATTTTCGACCAAGGCGGCCGTATTATACGGTTTTATGCTTTATAAAAAGACTTTGTTCGTTCCCATGTAGATGTTTCGAAAGGTGATTGTCCCCCTACTCCTAAAAATACAACGGCTTTTGTTTGTGGATCAAAAACCCAATTGTTATTTTGTTTTACTGATGTAGCTTCTAACCAGGGTTTATTTTTTAAAATACTTTCGTTTTTTGTCACATATTCATCAAAAGTGATTGTATCACCAGCCGATAATAAAAAATTCGGCTGTTTTACAATAATATTGTTTACTTTAACATGTTTATGTGTAATCCATTGATTTGCTTCAAAAGGAGTTTTAACAAAATTAATTTGAACTAAAAAAGTTGCTAATCGTTTTTCTAATAAAGTAATTACTTTAGTAATATTACCAATAGATTCTTCTTTCCACAACTTTTTCATACGAGACTCATTTAAATTTGCATAAAATGCTTTTACTGCTTGTTTTTCAACGAAATTATCTCTCCAAGTTTTTTGGGTTGTTTTAATCGATTCTTTTTTTTCATCTTCGATGAATTGTTTCCATCGATTCCATTTCTTTACTGCATCATGTTTTTTAGTCATAATTACTCAAATTTATTTTTGAAGAAATAAAAAATACTTTCGATCGGACTTGAACCGATACTCATTTAGTGAATTAGATTTTAAGTCTAACGTGTCTACCTATTCCACCACGAAAGCGTATACGAGTTATGGGAATCGAACCCATGTTTTCTGCTTGGAAGGCAGACATTCTACCATTAAACTAAACTCGCTATCAAAATATAAGATTATAATAAGCCGGTTTTTGTATAAATGCTACATGTGTCTTTGATTTGATTCACACCAAATCTATTTTCTACAAAAAGGGGATTGTATCAAACAGAAAAAGGTTATCCTTTTCCCTATTACATAAACTGTTATCTTTCCGTCAGGTCGTCCTGCTGTGCAATTAACACACTTTTTTTTGTGTAGACCGGACTTTCCTTTAATTTCAAACGCTTGAAATTAACGTAGCAATAATAATCTTATTTAACCGCATCCTCTAGGAATTGAACCTAGAACCTACAAATTAGAAGTTTGATGCTCTATCCATTTGAGCTAAGGATACATAGGCTCAAAAAGAAACATCGGAGCGGCGTGATTCGAACACGCGACCCTCTGCACCCAAAACAGATACGCTAACCAGGCTGCGCTACGCTCCGAAAATATATTGGGGGTTATTCGCCCCCAATATACCCTTACAAATCTAAACAAATACTTTAAAATTTAGAGGTTGTTTTCTGATTTAAAGTTTGCTACGAATGATTTATAGAAAGCATGTAATGTAGCTTCAAATGCTTTTGAAATTTCTCCTTTTGTTGCAATTTCAGTAGCTAAATGTTTGCTTGAAGATCGAATTTCTTTTAATAAAGCATTTTCGAATGGTAATACTTGGTTTACAGGTAAACTGTCTAAGTATCCTTTTACTCCAGCGAATAACACTAATACTTGTTCTTCAATAGGTAAAGGTTCAAATTGTTTTTGTTTTAATAATTCTACTAATCGAGCTCCTCGGTTTAATTGATGTTGTGTTGCAGCATCTAAATCAGAACCAAATTGAGCGAAAGCAGCTACTTCTCGATATTGTGCTAATTCGAGTTTTAAAGTTCCGGCAACTTGTTTTGTCGCTTTTACTTGGGCAGCAGATCCTACTCGACTTACAGAAATCCCTACGTTCATTGCAGGTCGTACTCCTTTATAGAATAACTCTGCTTCTAAGAATAACTGACCATCTGTAATAGAAATTACATTTGTTGGAATATATGCAGATACATCTCCAGCTTGTGTTTCAATTACTGGTAATGCTGTTAATGATCCTGCACCTTCTGCTTTACTCATTTTTGCTGCTCGCTCTAAAAGTCGAGAGTGTAAATAGAATACATCTCCTGGATAAGCTTCACGTCCTGGCGGTCGACGAAGTAATAAAGACATTTGTCGATATGCTACGGCTTGTTTTGATAAGTCGTCATACATAATTAACGCATGCATTCCATTATCTCGGAAATATTCTCCCATTGCAGCTCCAGAGAATGGTGCTAAGAATTGTAATGGTGCTGGGTCAGATGCAGTAGCAGCTACAATAATAGAGAATTGTAATGCTCCAGATTGTTCTAATAATTTTCGTACTTGTGCTACTGTAGATCGTTTTTGCCCTACTGCAACATAAATACAATATAATTTTTTAGATTCATCTGTTCCTGCGTGTAAAGGTTTTTGATTTAAAATTGTATCGATTAATACAGCTGTTTTTCCTGTTTGTCGATCTCCAATAATTAATTCACGTTGCCCTCGTCCAATTGGAATTAAAGCGTCTAATGTTTTTAAACCTGTTTGCATTGGTTCATGTACACTTTGACGTGGCATAATTCCAGGTGCTTTTACTTCAACTCGTTGTCGTTGGCTTGCTTGAATTGGTCCTAATCCGTCTAAAGGTTCCCCTAATGGATCTACTACTCGTCCAAGTAATTCTTTTCCTACTGGTACGTCTACAATGAAGTTTGTTCGTTTTACGATATCTCCTTCATTAACGTTTTTGTCGTCTCCGAAAATTACAATCCCTACATTGTCATTTTCTAAGTTTAACGTCATTCCTTTTAATCCTGACGCTGTGAATTCAACCATTTCCCCAGCTTGTACGTTTTTTAATCCGTATACGCGGGCAATCCCGTCTCCTACCGATAATACTTTACCGATTTCGTCTACGTCATATCCTGCACCATAGTGCACTAATCGTTCTTCGAGAATGTTTGTTAATTCTGCTGCTGACATTGACATGCTATTTGCTTTCATTTTTATCTTAGATGCAGAGTATCATCTTGTTTGATGAAGCTCCGGGTAATATAATCGACAAGTCCAATACATTACCCAACGCTTCTTCCAATTACAGCTGGCAGGACTCGAACCTACAACCTTCGAGTTCGAAGCCCGACGCTCTATCCATTGAGCTACAGTTGCTTATTTTACCAGTTTGTTTGGGGGCGGACTTGAACCGCCGACCTTAAGATTTTCAGTCTTACGCTCTAACCAGCTGAGCTATCCAAACTTATTACGTTTAGGAGAGAATGGGATTCGAACCCATGATTCTTTGCGAATGCTGGTTTTCAAAACCAGTGCTTTCAACCTCTCAGCCATCTCTCCCTTTCATGCGAGAGCAGGAATCGAACCTACATAATCCAGGTTATGAGCCTGGCGAGTTAACCTCTACTCAATCCCGCATTATTACGAGCGATGGGACTTGAACCCATAAAGGTTGCCCCACCAAGACCTAAACCTGGCATGTTTACCATTTCATCACACCCGCTATTTCCTACGGGAAGAACGGGAATTGAACCCGCAACTTCTAGCGTGACAGGCTAGCACTCTAACCATTGAGTTACCTCCCCGAAATTGAGAATATCCCTTTCGGGATTTCCTCTTTTGTTTAGTGTAAATTTAATGCATCATTTAAATAAATACATACTAATACTGTCCATACGTATGCTTGTAATACTGCTACAGCTAATTCAAATCCTGTTAATGCAATTACTACTACGAATGGTACTAATTGTAATACTAAGAAAATTCCTCCTGCATTTAACATTGTCCACGCAAATCCAGCTAAAATTTTTACTAATGAATGTCCGGCCATCATATTCGCGAATAATCGCACTGATAATGATACTACACGGAAACTATATGACACTAATTCAATTAATACTAATAATGGCCATAATGCTACTGGTGTGTTTTTTGGTAAAAAGAAACTGAAAAAATGTAATCCGTGTTCTCGAAATGCAATAATATTTACTCCTACGAATGTTACCATACCAAATGCAAATGTCATTGCAATATGACTTGAGATTGTGAATGAATATGGAATCATTCCGATTAAATTTGAACCCATTACAGTGAAGAATGTTACAAATAACCATGGAAAATATTTTGATCCTTTTTCTCCTAATGAATCTCGTACAAAAGATACTACAAATTCATAGAAAAATTCAACTACAGTTTGCCATCGATTTGGAACAACCGTTGCATTTGTTGTTCCAAAAGAGAAAAACCCTAAAATTGCAAATAATACTACGAATGCAAAGAAAGATGCGTTTGTAAATGCAAATGATTCCCCTAATCCTAATGAAAATAAGGGTACAATTTGGAATTGTTCTAAAGGTGATCCAATCATGTTTTTTACTTTTTTATATTCTTTAATCTTTCTCCTCTTGATTTTCATCCTATTCTAAAGGTTAAAGGTGGAATCGAACCACCATCCCAGGATTTGCAATCCCATGCAGTACCATTCTACGATATAACCTATATACGAAAGAGGGGATTTGAACCCCTAAAAGTTGCCTCACCACCACCTCAAGATGGCGCGTCTACCAATTTCGCCACATTCGCTTTTTGAATGGAAGAGAGTTATACTCGTCTTCGTTTTGGTGGGCGGCACCCATTGTGCGGCGCTTGTGTTGCTTCAAAAATATTTTTTACGTTGCAACTTGCAATTGATAATCCTTTTAATACAGATGGCCGACTTGGTCCTAATCCTTTAAATACTACATGTACATCTTCCATTGGTTTGTTTTCTACAATCCATTTTCCTGCTTTTTCACCTACTTGCAAAGCTGCAAAAGGACTTGCACGTCTAGCTTTTTTGAATCCAGCACATCCTGCAGAAGTCACATATAATGTTCGTCCCTCATCATTACTAATTGTAATAATTGTATTTGTGAACGACACATATGTATGTACATAGAGTCCTTTTGGGATTTGTTCTCCTACATTTACTGTCGTTTGCATTATTTCATTTTCTTTTTTTATCTTCCATTTGGAAACTCAGATTTGTTCATTAACCATTTGGATTTTACTTTCGTCAATACTTTTTTTAAGAAATTACTTGACATTACTGTATTTGGTGTACAATATTTTTGATATCTATGTGTCCACATTTGATATGCTTTTTTATACGCTTCTGTTTGTGATACTACAAAAGAATCTAATTCTTCATCATATGAAATAATTGTAAATAAATATAATTCACCCGTTGTAGGAGCCTTCGACCACCATAAAGCTTCTGGTAAGAACATTGTGTGTCCACACACACCTACTGTATATCCACCTCCTACAGCACATAATACTCTTCCAAATACAAACATACCTCGATTCGCCACTTGCAACAGATGTTCTTTATATAAGTCACTATATGCTAAATGATATAATGTCTCATTGTCTGGTGTTCTGTTTAGTTCAATTGTAATTGGTACTGTTTTTTCTTTATAATCAAAAGCAGCTAACCACCCTTTTCCTAAACTTTTAGGTCTTTCACGTAATGTAACATCTGATTTTGTACCAGATTTTAATGTATACGTTGCACCATATTCATGTGTTTCATCATATACATTTTTTTTACTTTGAACATCTTGTCTTGTTGCTAAAATAATATTTTGCTTATGATGTGTTCGACTTACCAAACTTTCTTGATATTTTTGAGCAAAACTCTTCATTTTTTTTATCTATATTTATAGTTGAATAGCGAAAGCGGGATTTGAACCCACGACATTTGGGTTATGATTCCAATGTTCTAACCACTGAACTACATCGCCTTAGAAAAGTAAAGGGATAACCCTTACTTTTTTATTATGGAAATAATGTATATGACCATGATTGCGCAATCATTAATAATGGTGTTGGGTAAAACCAAAAAACCATTAAGAAAGTTACTGAAAATGCAAATAAATAAGCTGGAAAGGCACCTACATCATTCCAAACTACAATAGTTGTTGGTGTTGAAGATGTTTCTTTTGGAAAGAATAATGTTTTTACAATACGTAAATAATAAACAGCTCCAATTACACTTGTCACAACAGCTAGTAAAGTAATTACATAAAATTGAGAAGCTAATGCTGCTTGAAATACTACATATTTACTAAAGAATCCGGCTAACGGAGGAATTCCTGCTAAAGAGAAGAATAACATTGCGATTCCTAATCCTAAAACAGGGTGTTGACGACCTAATCCAGCTAAATCTTGAACAGATTTAAGTCGTGTGTTAGAGTATTGCCAACCAATTAAAAGGGCAAATGATGCAATAGTCATAATGAAATAAATCATTAAATAAAAGAATGCACCTTGAATCCCTTCAACTGCGCCAGTTGAAAACCCTAAAACAATAAAACCTACATGGCTAATCGTACTATAAGCTAAAAGACGTTTTAATTTACGTTGTCCTAAAGCACCTAAAGATCCGATTACCATACTACCTAAAGCAACAACAGCTAAAACTGTTTGCCAATAAGGAAGTGACACGTAGAAAGCCCCAGATAATAATTTTGCTAATACTAAAAACATCCCAATTTTTGGTACTAAAGCAAAAAATGCTGTTACAGATGTAGGAGCACCTTCATAAACATCAGGAGTCCAAACATGGAATGGGAATGCTGACACTTTAAACAGAATACCTACAAACATAAATAACATACCTAAAAGGAACATATTCGTTGAAGGAATTACTAAGTTTAAATTCATCCAATCTGTAAATGATAAACTTCCAGTAGCACCATAAAGTAAAGAACCACCAAATAATAAAAATCCAGAAGCTACAGCACCTAATACAAAGTATTTTAAACCAGATTCTGTAGAAAATTGTGATGTTCGTTTCGAAGCAGCTAAAATATAAAAAGAGAAACTTTGCAATTCTAATGTTAAATAAAATGCAAGGAAATCTTGTGCAGCTACTAGTCCAATAAGACCAAAAGCAGCAAAAAGCATAAAAATACTAGATTCATATGCGTACATTTTTTCTTTATTCGAATAAGCTAAACTTAATCCTAAAGAAATTAAAGTACCTAAAAGAATCCAAATTTGAACATTACGAGCTAAAGAATCAAAAACAAAACTATCGTTCCAAACAGAACCATAGAAAGTATTTGTAGATTCCATCAACCATAACGTTAAAACTACAGTCCACATGCTTAAAACCGCAATCGGTTTTAAAAGAATGGGATATGGAGATCTAGAACCATACCAAACCCCCAAAAGTAGTAATAATTGAACAGCGGTACCTAAGAAAAGTTCAGGCCCGATTACTTTCCAATCTGTTACAAACACGTTATCATTCCTTTTCTTTTCAAAAGATTCATTAAGCTAAAATGTGTAAAATCGATAAATGCATCGGTTGTAAAAATACTTGAGGATAAATTCCCATCCATAAAGTCATAAACATTAATGGTAGGAAAATAGCAACTTCTCGTCGACATAAATCAGAATATCCTGATAACACTTCTGTTTGAAGAGGCCCAAATAACACACGATTACAAAGCCAAACAGAGTAAGCAGCTCCTAAAACAGTACCAATAGCAGCTAAAATTGCTACAGTAACATTGGCCTCAAAGGCTCCAGCTAATGACATAAATTCACCAACAAAACTACTAGTTCCAGGAAATCCTAAATTTGCCATAGAGAAGAATACAAATACAAAGGCAAATAAAGGCATTACTTGTGTTAATCCTTGATAGTATTTTACCATTCGACTATGATAACGATCATATAAAACACCCACACATAAGAAAAGTGCACTGCTGACCCAACCATGGCTAAGCATAATCATCATAGCACCTTCTAATCCTACAACATTTCCAGTAAATAAACCTAAAGTAACAAACCCCATATGAGCTACAGAAGAATAAGCAATGATTTTCTTTAAATCACCTTGACGTAATGTTGTTAAAGAAGTATAAACAATCGCAACAACACTCATTGTAAACATAAATGGAGTAAAGTAAGCAGAAGCTTCTGGGAATAAAGGAATAGAAAAACGAATAAATCCATATGTTCCTAATTTCAATAAAACCCCAGCTAACATTACAGACCCGGCTGTAGGTGCTTCTACATGAGCTTCAGGTAACCAAATATGAAAAGGAACCATAGGAACTTTTACTGCAAAAGAAGCAAAAAAAGCTAACCATAAGAAAATTTGGCGAGATTCGCTCCATTCTGTAGTTAATAACACTTGATAGTCAGTTGTTCCAGTTTCAAAAGCAATTGTTAAAATTGCTAATAACATAAATAATGATCCAAGAAGTGTATAAAGGAAAAATTGGTATGCAGCACGAACTTTACGAGCACGTGAACCCCAAATACCAATCATAAGGAACATAGGAATTAAAACACTTTCAAAGAAAATGTAAAAGAAAAGTAAATCTAAAACAGTAAACACACAAACTAAAAATGAACTCATCATTAAGAAAGCCATCATATAAGCTTTTACGTGTGTTTGAATTGATTCCCAAGTCGCAACAATACAAATGAAAATCAAAAATGTAGTTAATAAAACAAAGAACATGGAAATTCCATCCACCCCAATGTATAATACAAGGTTCCACCAATGGTTCCATGTAAATGACTCTACAAATTGAAACCCAACGGCTGAGTTATCAAAAAGAATCCACAATTGTAATGATAAAATAAAACAAAGTGCAGCTGTACCAGCCCCAACCATTCGGATCAATTTAACATTTCGATTCGGGATAAATGCAAGAACAAGAATTCCAAGCCAAGGTAAAAGAATCAATTGACTTAACATGTAATTTTCTCTTTATTTATATAGAATATAAGAATCACTACAGTGGCTAATAAAATCCAAAGGAATCCTAAATCGAATCCTGGAATTACTAAGAAGAAAATTCCAACAAAAAATGCTGCAATCATCCAGAAAGCTGCATGATATAAATAACCTGAATGGAACTCTTTCACTTTCATTACAAGAGCTTGAATACCGTTAGCAATACCATATGGACCAAATTGTTCAATAAGTCCTTTATCTAAAGCTTTATATGTAGTATGATATCCAAATCGTAGCGCAACTGGAACGATCCAATCATTATATACACGATCAAATAACCATTTTTTCGTAAAAAATAGTGTCAATTCACGACCAATTGGACTCAATTGAACCGCATGTACTAAAGGTGCATAGAAATGATATAAAATAACAGCTAACGTAGCCCCACCTAATGAGAATACTAAAGGAACCCATTTAATATGAAGAGGAATCCATTCCGCATCTAATAAAATGGCATGTTCTGGTAATGTTACAATAGCATTTCCCCAATAATTTGATCCAGGTCCAATAATTGCGTCTCGCGTTACATATCCACCAAACATAGCACCTAAAGATAAAACAAATAAAGGAAATCCCATAGCAAATGGAGCATCATGAGCATGCTCAATTGTAGTACGATATGAATTTGTATCACGAAAGAACGTGAAATAAATTAATCGAAACGAATAGAATGCCGTAAAGAAAGCAGAGATTACACCAAGCCAATGAGCAAAAGTACCTGCTACAGAATAATGTGCATATGCTACTTCTAAAATAACATCTTTTGAATAGAATCCTGTTAAGAATGGGAATCCCATTAATGCCATTGAACCAATAAGCATCATAACATAAGTATAAGGAAGTAAACGTAATAAACCACCCATACGACGCATATCTTGTTCATCAGCAACTGCATGAATAACAGAACCAGCACTTAAGAAAAGTAAAGCTTTAAAGTAAGCATGATTCATTAAATGAAACATACTAACAGAATATTGAGATAAACCTGCAGCAAATGCCATATAACCTAATTGACTACAAGTAGAATAAGCAATAACTTTTTTTAAATCATTTTGTAACATACCAGTAGTAGCTGCCATAAAGGCTGTCATAGCACCAAAAACAGTAACAACTAATAATGCATTAGGAGCATATTCAAATAAAGGCGAACATCGAATAATCATGAAAATCCCTGCAGTTACCATTGTAGCAGCATGAATTAAAGCAGAAACGGGAGTAGGACCTTCCATTGCATCAGGTAACCAAGTATGTAAACCTAATTGAGCTGATTTCCCAACAGCCCCAACAAAAAGAAATAAACATAAAACAGTAATCCAAACGTCACCGTGAACTGAAACATAAGCAGGAATTTGCGCAAAAAGAGTAGCAAAATCAACTGTATGAAAAGTAGCATAGCAACCAAAGATACCTAAAGCGAATCCAAAATCCCCAACACGATTCACGATCATAGCTTTCATAGCTGCTTTATTAGCTTGGATACGAGTGAACCAAAAGTTAATTAAAAGGTAAGAACAAAGTCCCACACCTTCCCAACCAAGGAACATTTGTACAAAATTATCTGCAGTAATAAGCATAAGCATAAAAAACGTGAAAAGAGAAAGATAACTCATGAAACGAGGTTGATGAGGATCGTGAGACATATAACCAGTAGCATAACAATGAACAAGAGATGAAACTCCAGTAACAATGACCAACATACTAGTAGTAAGGCTATCAAAAAGGAATCCCCAAGAAGCATCTAACCACTCAGAATGAATCCAAGGGGCGAGTGTTACATAAGTAGGGCTACCGCTAAGACCCACTTCATAAACAGAAACGACAGATAAGATTGCGGCAAATCCGACACATGTTGTTGTCACAATACCAGCACCCTTAGGACCGACAAAACGACCAAAAAGAGCAGCAGTACATGCGCCTAAAAGTGGCAATACTACAATGCTTAGATACATAATATAATTCTTTTTTATCCTTTTAGTAAATTCACCCAATCCATCGAAATCGTACCACGAACTCGGTAATAAACCACTAAAATACCTAATCCAATAGCGGATTCAGCAGCGGCCACAGTAATGACGAATAAAGCGAAGTTTTGGCCAAAGCGATCATCCATTGCAACGGAAAATCCGATCCAATTTAAGTTTAATGCAAGAAGCATTAATTCAATGGATAATAATAAAACTACCACGTTTTTTCTATTTAAACCGATACCTACCAACCCGAAACCAAATAAAGGTGCAGAGATAAGTAACCATTCTTGCATAGCCATTGTTACTATCTTATATTTTAATTAAAACGCCAAACATACAACAAAAGCAATTGCAGCAAGAACTGCAAGCGTAATTAAGTTTAATAATGCTTTTTTAGCACCATCATTATGAACATAATCCATAAAAATACTATCAAATCCATGATGAACATGCACAGCGAGGCAAGCTGCTAAAACAACAATAAAACGAGCATCTACAAAAATTGTAAATGGCACGAGGAATAATAAAGCAACAGATGTAATTCTTTCAATCCACCAATGTAACATAGTAAAACCTTTTTTTGTATTAGAAGAATAATCGGCCAATTACTGCTACGAATAATAACGTAACCCCTACAAATAAGAAAATTGCAGTTTTGCGAACTCCTTCGTTTGAAACAGAAAATCCGGCATCCCAAACTAAATGACGAATTCCATTTCCAAGGTGATAACATAAAGATGCAACAATTACGAATACGACTCCTACGCCTAATTGAAGGATGATTTCATAGTGTAAAAAAGAATCTAGTACATGTAATTCTAAAACTGTACCATATAATACACAAATAGGTGCAATTGCAATAAAAACCATACCTAAAATAGCTCCAGTCATACGATGAAAAATAGATAACATCGAACTAAGTTGAGCTTTGTAAATGGTTAAATGTGGAGATTGTACTTTCACAGAAAACTACTTTTTTTTAAAAAAGGAATGTAGTAAATAAAGTATAAGATACATAAAGAAACGCAACAAAAAGTAACAATGGAATAAAAGCAATGTTATACTTTTTAAAACGTTCTTTTTTATCCCACCAAGAATTGGTAAGATATGAAGGCAGTGGAGGTTGAACGGAAATCCGAGAAATACCTAAAAAAGGTAAATTATTTTTTGATAAACGTTTTTTATAAATTGAAAAAAATCTATGTGAACGAATAAAAGGAGAGGTGGCGGGCGCCACGGACCCCAAAAAAACAATATCAAGGATCATCCAAACTGCAAAAGCCCCTACTAAAATTGCCAAACAAAATTGTTGTAAATATGCTTGGTTTTGAAAAGCAAATCCAATGATTTCAAAAACCAAAATAGAAGTTGCTAACGTAATCATTAATTGATGTGTTTCAGAGAGATCCCGCCATCTATGAATTTGACGTAGAACACTTAATAACCAGGCAAATAATACCCAAAAAGAAAGCATAGAAATGAATGGAATGAATAAAAAATCAACCATATTCATTAAAAAATGAATCATTTGGCAACTTGAACCAAATAAAAATGAAAAAAGAAAAAAAAGGAAAAATGGGGAACCCACTAAAAAAATACAAAAATGAATTGTATTTTGAATTTTAGAAAGGCGACCCCAAATTTGCCAACGATTTTCTTTCCATACAATATCTGATAAAGGTGTATTGGAATCTGAAGGAGTCCAACCAATAGGCACCTGATTTTTTCGTTCTACTGTAAAAATATCTTTAATATGTTGAAACACTTTAAACTAAACCGTTTGTCGCTACTAATACACCTGCAATCCATAATACGAAACCTAATGATAAAGGTAAAAATGTTTTCCAACCTAATGACATTAATTGATCATATCGATATCGAGGGAAAGCAGCACGAACCCACACAAACACGAATAAAACTAAAGCAACTTTAATTCCAAACCAAATTACACCGGGAATCCATGTAAAAGGAGCAAAATCAAATAAAGGTAGCCAACCCCCTAAAAAAAGAACTGTAGCTGTCGAAGACATTAAAATCATATTGGAATATTCCCCTAGGAAGAATAACGCAAATCCCATGGCCCCATATTCTGTATTATATCCAGAAACAAGTTCTGCTTCTGCTTCTGGTAAATCGAAAGGAGCTCGATTTGTTTCAGCAAGAGCAGAAATAAAAAATAATAAAAATAAAGGAAATAAAGGGAATACATACCAAACTGCTTTTTGTGCTAAAACAACTGTAGTTAATTGTAAACTACCAGCACATAGTAAAACACCTAATAAAATTAAACCAAGTGAAACTTCATAAGAAACCATTTGGGCAGCTGATCGAAGCGCACCAAAAAAAGCATATTGAGAGTTACTTGACCAACCTGCAGTGATAATACCATATACACCTAAAGAAGAAATGGCAAAAAGATATAAAACACCAATGTTTAAATCAGCAAAAACAAGGCCTTCACCAAAAGGGACTACCGCCCAACCAGCTAATGCGAAGAAGAATGTAAGCACTGGTGCTAAAAAGAATAAGAAAGTGTTGGCGCTAGAAGGATAAATATTTTCCTTTACTAATGCTTTTAGTCCATCCGCTAATGGTTGGAATAAACCTAAAGGACCTACAACATTAGGCCCTCGTCGTTGTTGCATACTAGCCATTACCTTTCGCTCAAACAAAGTTAAATAAGCAATTGCAATAAGCAATGGTAACACAAGGGCAACATAACGAACTAACCATTCCACAATTTGGATAATGAAATCAAACATCGTTACAACCTTATCTATAGTATCTGTTATTTCATAAAACTAAATCCAGATGTTTTACGATCTGCATTTCGTCCTTCTTGTGCATGTGCACCTTTTAAACGAATAGCATCGGAGCTATTAAACATTTGTCGTGCTAATGAAGCTTTCACTAAACTTGGAGAACAATCAGTAACAGTATCTGTTAAATAATAGTTATCTACCCATGTTCTTAATGGAGTTGCTTGCACTTTAACACGTTCGTACTTAGGATACCAGCAATCTTTCATTGTATTATCGAAAGAAGAGTCAGAAATTGTATCCATCATTGTAGGTACAGATGATACTAAACCTTTATGAACACTATCTTTTCCTTCCCATTGCGAACCCGATTGAATACTAGAATTATTGCTTTCAGCAAAAGCAGCTAAAGTTCGTACAACAGCAGATTCTGAATAAGAATTTGTAACGCTAGTAGCAGCTTTTCGTGCTTTTTGCGTTCGACCTTCTGTATTCATTAGTGTACCCCCATATTCTGATACTAATAATACTGGTAACAATAAATCAGCATCTTCTTGAGCTGCATGACTACCAATATACATAGAAACAGCATTTGTTTCATTTGCTGGTGTTCGTGTTTGCACTTGAGCTACTACATCTACATCTGAAGGTGTTGATGATAAATGATTTACACCGATATCCATTAATCCACACGAATTTGCAGAAGGTTGAAGATAATTAATACCATTCCATGTTGGAGTAACTAATGAAGGTAAGACATGAATTAATTCATGTAACATAGCAAACCAAGCTGAGCTATCTTTACGTAAAAATAAAGAAGGACCAACTAAAATAATTGGTTTTGTTGCAGAACGAACTTCTTTACATAAAGGCGAACGACCTTCCACAAAATTTTTGAATGCAATGGCAGAAGAACCTTCATTTTGAACAGGATAAGTTGTAGAAATAGGTGAACCAAAGTTAATAACTTTACAAGGAGAACCATTTCGTAATCGTTTTCGAATTCGTGCATTTAATAATGCTCCTTCAAATCGAGGTTGAACACCAACTAAAATAATGAGATCAGTTTCCTCCCATTTAGCAATAGGAGTGTTACATCGATAAGTAGATCTAAAATCGACAGGAAAAAAAGTATCTTTCCAATAACGACGATCAGAATTTGGTGTTTCTAATGAAATATTAGAAATCCAATTATAAAGAATATAAGCTGTTTCCTGTGTAACAGACCCTCCTAAAATAGCAGCTTTGCTAGATTGTTGAAGCAAAGCGACTCCTTTTTGAAGAGCAGCTTTCCATTCTAAACTAACAAGATGACCATCTTTAAGATAAGAACGAACTAAAGGGCTACCTAAACGTGTTTTATAAATACCTTCGTAAGCAAATCGAGCTTTATCTGAAATCCACTCCTCATTAATATTTTCATTTAAACGAGGTAAAATACGCATTGGAACACCAAATCGAGCATCTAATTTTACATTACTACCAATACCATCTGTAGCATCTACTGTTTCTGTACTTTCAAGTTCCCAAGAACGAGCTGTAAAAGAATAAGGTTTAGAAGTTAACGCACCTACGGGACATAAATCAATAACATTTCCTGATAATTCGGAAGCGAATAATTTATTTCGAACATATGTACCAATTTCCATTTGAGTACCGCGTCCAGAAGTACCAAATTCACCTGTACCTGCAATTTCAGAACCAAAACGAACACAACGAGTACAATGAATACAACGAGTCATAATCATACTAATTAAAGGACCACTGTTTTTGTCTTCAACAGCACGTTTAAATTCTTTATAACGACCACGGTCACCACCATAAACCATAACTTGGTCTTGAAGATCACATTCCCCTCCTTGATCACAAATAGGACAATCTAAAGGATGATGAATTAAAAGGTGCTCCAAAATACCTTCGCGACCTTTTTTAACGGCAGGAGTTTCCGTCCAAACACGCATTTGATCAGCCGCAGGTAAAGCACAAGCAGGTTGTAATTTCGGACCTTTTTCGATTTCAACTAAACACATACGACAGTTACCTGCGATAGATAAACGCTCATGGTAACAGAAACGAGGTACGAGAACGCCAGCTAATTCACAAGCTTGAATAACTGAAGAACCTTTAGGTACAGAACATTCTACACCATTGATAAATACTGTCATCATAATAAAATATCTTTCTTATATAAAGAAGTAAAAACATCATTAATAATTTGTAATTGATACGAGTACAAAATTACAAAATAAAATGATGGTTAAGCCATATGGATGACTTAACCAAAAAGAGTGAAAAACTAATTTCCTCCCCACCAATAAATAGAAACAAATAAGAATAACCATACAACATCAACAAAATGCCAATACCAAGCAGCAGCTTCAAATCCGAAGTGATGAGTTTGAGTGAAATGGTTTTTAATTTGTCGAATTAAACAAACAAGTAAGAAAGTTGTTCCAATAAGCACATGGAATCCATGGAATCCAGTAGCAAGGAAGAAAGAAGATCCATAAACACCATCAGAAATAGTGAAAGAACAATCAACGTACTCTAAACCTTGTAAGAAAGTAAAGAAAATACCTAAGGCAACAGTTAAAGCTAACCCATTAATAGCATTTGCTCGGTTACCTGCAACAATAGAATGATGAGCCCAAGTACATGTAGCACCAGAAACTAATAACACAACTGTGTTAAGTAAAGGTACATCAAAAGCATTTAATACATCAATACCAGCAGGAGGCCAAATTCCACCAATTTCAATAGAAGGAACAACACTAGCATGAAAGAAAGCCCAGAAGAATGCAAAGAAGAACATTACTTCAGATAAAATGAATAATAACATACCGTAACGTAAACCAACTTGAACTGCTTTCGTATGTAAACCTTGGAAAGTAGATTCACGAACAACATCACCCCACCAACGAGTAGCAACGGCTAACACAGCAATAGCAGAAATGGCTAATAAAACACCACCGTGTTCATAATCATGCATATAACAAACACCACCAAAAGTAAGTCCAAAAGCGGCCATTGACATATAGAAAGGCCATGGACTAGCATCAACTAAGTGATAAGGGTGTCGCGGAATATATTTTTGAGATCCTCCAGACATTATGATTCCTTATTATTTTTATCATTATTTTTAGATTCGAAAGATGTTTTGAATTCTTGAATCGCTTTACCAACATCTTTAGAAATATTCGGTAAATTCCCGAATAGGAGAAGCAAAACGATTGCTACAACAATTAATTGTCCCCAACCAATCTGCATATTAGGCTAATTTTTCTGCAACCCATTCTAAGTATTTTTCTAATGGAACAGCTTCAACTACAATAGGCATAAACCCGTGGTTAACTCCACATAATTCGCTACATTGTCCATAGAAAGTACCTTCACGGTTAATGAATAAAGAAACTTGATTTAATTTCCCAGGTACACAATCGATTTTTAATCCTAAAGAAGGAACAGCCCAGTTATGGATAACATCTGCACCAGTAACTAAAACACGAATATGTGTATTTACAGGTAAAACAACACGATTATCAACTTCTAATAAACGTAATTGACCTGGTTGTAATTCATCAGTAGGAACCATATAACTGTCAAAAGCGATAGGATCTCCCGCTTCGTTAGCATAGTCACTATACTCATAACTCCAATACCATTGTCGACCAATTGCTTTAATTGTAATAGCAGGATCCGCAGTTTCTTCTAAAGAATATAAAAGAGTAAAAGAAGGTAATGCGATAACAATTAAAACTAAACTAGGAGCAATTGTCCATACAATTTCTAAAGTAGTAGCATGTACTACACGAGAAGGAACTGCATTTTTAGAATGATGGAATGCATAAACAGTTTTGAATAACATCCAGAAAACTAATCCAGCGATAACACACATATAAAACATCACATCGTGATGTAAGTTAATTAATCCTTCCATATAAGGAGTAGCAGGATCTTGGAATGATTTTTGCCAAGGTTGTGGATAGTCACACAGCACTACTGTTGAACTACCAAACACTGCTGTCATTACGTACAAAATGTTTTTAAACATTGTTTTTCTTTCTTTTTTATAAAAAGTTCTCCTCAAGTTGGACTCGAACCAACGACCTAATGGTTAACAGCCACTCGCTCTACCACTGAGCTATCAAGGATAAAAAGCTACGAGGCCACGAATGGGCCTGCGAAGCAAGTAAAATTAAGAAACTGTTCGGTTACGAACCATAACTTGTCGAGTTACTTGTGTGAATGCATCTTGTCGTTTTGTATGTTCACGTCGATGTAATGTTAATACAATAGCACCGATCATTGCAACAAAAAGGATAAATCCAGATAAAATAAAATAAGGAAATCCATCTGTATATAAAAACATACCAAAAATTTCCATATTTGTCATAGGATTTAAAACAGCAGCCCAATCTTGATAAATAAGATGCTCAATATCTAAAACAGGGGCCACAGTAGAATTCGGTACGATAAATAAGAATTCACCAATAAGAATACCTAAAACAACAAAAAATAAAGGTAAATATTGACCACGTTTCTCCTCTGCAGAAATATTTAACATCATAACTACGAAGAGGAATAGAACGGCAATAGCCCCAACGTAAACAACAAGAAAAAGAAAAGCTAAAAATTCAGCACCAACTAAAAGAATCATACCAGCGGCATTACAGAAAGTAACAATTAAAAAGAAAACCGCATGAACTGGATTTTTTTCGATAATAACAAAAAATCCGGTAGTAAGAGCAAAAATACCAAAAAGGTAAAAAAGAACTTCGTGTAACATTATTAAACCTTATTTTCGCAACAACCAATTATCGATAAAGAGATTCTGATTGTAAATTCAAAGCGATTTCAGTTTCCCAACGATCACCATTTTCCAACAATTTTTCTTTGTTGTAAAGTAATTCCTCGTGAGTTTCAGTAGCATACTCAAAATTAGGTCCTTCGACAATTGCATCAACAGGACATGCTTCTTGACAAAATCCACAGAAAATACATTTTGTCATATCAATATCATATCGAGTAGTACGTCGACTTCCATCTTCGCGAGGTTCCGCTTCAATCGTAATAGCTTGTGCAGGACAAATAGCTTCACATAATTTACAAGCAATACAACGTTCTTCACCAGAAGAATAACGTCGAAGAGCATGTTCCCCACGGAAACGAGGACTTAAAGGACCTTTTTCAAAAGGATAATTTAAAGTCACTTTGGGTCGGAAGAAATATTGTAATGCAACAAACATTCCACGAAACATTTCTGTAAGAAATAGTGTATCAGTGTTTTTCTCTAAAAAACGTTTCTCCATAATTCAATTTCTATTATTATATAAAAGGTAAGGCGGCGGGTGGGATTCGAACCCACGACTTTCAGTACCACAAACTAACACTCTAACCAACTGAGTTACAACCGCCTATATAGGGGTTGCCCCCATTATGTAGTAGAATTAAATTGTATCATTTTCACGATATAATTCAACTGAAACTGTAGGATCTTCAAATACTTCTTCATCGAGATCTTCCGCATTTCCTAATAATTCGTATTCAATTTCTTCTTCTTCTACTGAAGCAGACCATACAGCATCTTCTCCTTCATATTGATCAGCATCTGTTGATTCAACAATTTCATAGAATGAATAAGGTGTTACTGAGTTATCTAAGATTTGTTCTAATTGATCTAAATCGTTATCTTCAGTATCTTCATCAGTTTGTTCATGTAATCCATTAATTACTGAATTTACAACAGCATTATTGAATGCAACTAAAGATTGTTGTTCTACTTCATATAATCGTTTAAGTCGTTGTTCTACTAACGCTTCTAATTCAGCAACGTATGCTTCTTCGCGAATTTGTAACAATTCATTAAAAGAATCTTCTAAAGATTCTGCAAATTTTGCAATTTCTGAAGAAACTTCTGCTTGACTTTGATGGAAAGCAATTAATTTTTCAACGTAAGCTTTTTCTAAAGCTTTTGATCGTGAATATTCTTCTTCTAAAAGGTTACTTTTTTCATCTAACCCTTTTGCAAAAGATTCACCATAATTTGTAAGAACTAAAAACATGAAAACGATAAAAGCTAACGCAACTAACGTTTTTTCATTAAAAACTAAAATTTCTTTCGAAATTAAAAAGAATGCTACTAACATTCCACCAAAAATCCCCATATGTGCCATAAGGTAAATTCCTAATTATTAAAAACAAAACTTTCTCTTCTTCCTCCGCAAATAAATGTATTATCGGTCTACTTCTCCAAATACAATATCTAAAGTCCCAATAATTGTTACGACATCAGCTAATAAGTGACCTTTCGACATAAAATCTAATCCTTGTAAATGGTGAAATCCAGGGGCACGTAATTTTGCACGATAAGGTCGATTTGATCCATCAGAAGCGATAAATACACCAAATTCACCTTTAGGAGCTTCTACAGCAGCATAAGCTTCTCCAACAGGAACATGGTATCCCTCAGTATAAAGTTTGAAGTGATGAATAAGAGCCTCCATAGAATCTTTCATTTGAGAACGAGAAGGAGGTGTACATTTATGATCATCAACACGAACAGGACCTTGTGGCATTTTATTTAAACATTGTAAAATAATACGTAAACTTTGACGCATTTCCTCTACACGACAATTATATCGATCATAACAATCACCATTAATACCTACAGGAACATCAAAATCTAACTCATTATATACTTCGTAAGGTTGTGATTTACGAAGATCCCAATCAATACCTGAACCTCGTAAAAGAACACCACTGAAACCCCAAGCTTTTGCTTGTTCAGCAGTAACAACACCAATATCAACTAAACGTTGTTTCCAAATACGATTATGAGTTAAAAGTTCTTCCATTTCATCAATACGAGAAGCAAATTGCTCACAGAAAGAATAAATATCATCACAAAGTCCGATAGGTAAATCTAAAGAAACACCTCCTGGGCGAATATAAGCGGCATGTAATCGAGCTCCTGAAACACGTTCATAGAACTCCATAAGTTTTTCACGTTCTTCGAAACCCCAAAGCATAGGAGTTAAAGCACCAACGTCAAGAGCATGACATGTAATAGCAAGAAGGTGATTTAAAATACGAGTAATTTCACTAAATAAAACGCGAATATATTGAGCACGTTTAGGAACTTCAACAGCTAAAAGTTTTTCAACGGCTAAAGAATAAGCATGTTCACTAGCCATCATAGAAACATAATCAAGACGATCTAAATAAGGTAGAGCTTGCATATATGTTTTATATTCCATAAGCTTTTCAGTACCACGATGTAAAAGCCCAATATGAGGATCGGCACGTTGTACTACTTCACCATCAAGCTCAAGAACAAGTCGAAGAACTCCATGAGCAGCAGGATGTTGAGGACCAAAGTTCATAGTGACATTTTTAAACTGAGAAGGAATATCATGAACTTGAGATAAAGCAACATTATTCATAAAAATAATCTTTTTCTTAAAATAGGAAAGAATGGGATTTGAACCCACGATCCCAAGAATGGGATACTGATTTAGCAGACCAGCACCTTCAACCACTCAGTCATCTCTCCAAAAAGTGGAAGCAATCGGAATCGAACCGATAGCCTCATGTATGCAAAACATGCGCTCTAACCAATTGAGCTATGCCCCCTTAAAGGGCCAACGTCAAAACTAAATCAACCCCAAAAATGGAGCTGTCGAGCTCTGCCCTCGAGTCCGCTGGCCACAGAGAATTATGATTGAGTACGTCGTCGGCGAGTTCTGGCATTCGTTTTAGTACGCTGTCCACGAACAGGAAGCCCAAGAGAATGACGAACACCACGATAACATTGTAATTGAACTAAAGATTCAATGGATTTACGAATAGCCTTACGTCGATGAATTTCAAAAAGACCATGTTTTTCAATTGCTTGAGTAAGTTCATGCCATTCTTCTTTTTCAAGTTGACTAACAGTAACATCAAGACCAATACCTAAATCTTTACAAAAAGAAAAAGCTTCAAAAGAACCAATCCCATAAAGTTTTTGAAGAGCAAAAACGACAGGTTTTTCGTGAGGAATATCTACTTCGTAAAATGAAGCCATAATTATTTTTTCTTACCTTTCTTACGTCGAATAACCTCATCGACATAGCAAATACCTTTACCTTTATAAGGTTCAGGTTCTTTAAGATGACGAATCTGAGCAGCAACACGATGAACACGATCTTTTTGAGATCCAGAAACTTCGACACGAGTTTTTTGAACAGAGATTTGAACATCGGAAGGAATTGGGAAAAGATCAGGGTGGCTTCGACCCAATTGAAAATGAAGGGTGTTATCCTTTTGAACAACAGAATAACCAACCCCAATGATATCCAATTCTTTTTTAAACATAAAAATTACTTAATTTCAGTACGCGATTTCGAAGAATTCGGTTCCCAAGGACTAGTAAAATCAAAGGCACGGAATTCTTGAGCAAATTCTAACGGTTCCGAAACAACACGTTTTTCTTTTTCGTCATAACGAACTTCAGAATAACCACTTAAAGGGAAATCTTTACGTAACGGATGACCTTGGAAACCGTAATCAGTAAGAATACGACGTAAATCAGGATGATCTTGGAAGAAAACCCCATGCATATCCCAAACTTCGCGTTCACACCAACCAGCATTAGGGTAAACAGGAACAGCGGAAGGAACAAAATCGATTTCAGAAACATGCGTTTTTACACATAAACGAGCATTCCAACGATAACTAAGAAGCTCGTAAATAACTTCAATACGTTGAGGACGATCAGGATAATCAACAGCATAAATATCGATTAAAGTGGCGAACTGAGCCGCTTCATGATCACGTAAAAAGAAAAGAACATTACGAACATCCTTAGAAGGAACAGTAATCCAAGCACGTTCTTCACCTTTATGAGGACCAATATCTTGTACAGTAGCTGAGATAACAGAAGAACCTAACATATTTTTTAAGCTTTGAACAAAGCGAACCATGCTAACAGCCATAAGGATAAAATCTTATTTTCTATACCAGCTTAAAAGTGTGCGAGAACGATTGATTTTTTTCTGTAATTGAAAAATACCATAAATAAGAGCCTCAGCAGTAGGAGGGCACCCCGGAACATAAATATCTACAGGTACAATACGATCACAACCGCGAACAACACTATAAGAATAGTGATAATAACCACCTCCATTGGCACAACTACCCATAGAAAGAACCCAACGAGGTTCCGGCATTTGATCGTATACTTTACGAAGAGCTGGAGCCATTTTATTAGTAAGAGTACCAGCAACAATCATAACATCCGATTGGCGAGGACTAGCACGGAAAATGATACCGTAACGATCTAAATCGTAACGACTAGCAGCAGCATGCATCATTTCAACTGCACAGCAAGCTAATCCGAAAGTCATAGGCCAAAGAGAGCTATTGCGGCCCCAATTAACTAATTTATCGACTTGAGTAACAACATATTCCATATATGAATATCTCTTTTATTTAAAAATCCCGCGCAATTGCGAAAGTTAAATAGTAAAACGAAATACTAACTGCACAATCACAAAGTATGATGCTGGGATGTTTTGATTCCGCTGATCCTACCGCCACACTAAAAAAACAAAAAATGTTTTTTGAGGATCGTTGGTGGTGAAGGATCATAAACGATGAAAAAGAAAGTGAACGGGGTGGGGAGGGGAGAGAACGAAAACGAAAGAGAGAGAGGGGGGTCAAAGATAGTCAACACGAATGAGAGAGGGGGTCAAAGATAGTCAACA
>JACCEC010571509.1_pt1 | contig 38131 bp, 35 predicted proteins | sample 7450121 | NCBI WGS metagenome assembly JACCEC01 (sample SAMN15323455, study PRJNA562643) | freshwater metagenome | isolation source: river surface water | place: USA:Blue River Watershed | collected 2017-08-18 | reverse complement strand
TTATTGAATCTAATGGTCGGGGCGGCGGGATTCGAACTCGCGACCCCTTGCACCCCATGCAAGTGCGCTACCAGGCTGCGCCACGCCCCGACGAGTTGCGAATTATAGCAGAGCCTGTTCGCCCGGATACTTCACCCTCGAGCACATCAATGCAGATGCCCCTGATTTTGTGCCGACTCCTCAGGCATTTCGGCATGGACGATGTCCTCGGCTGAATCGCAAAATAAGGGTGAGCCGCAATCATCGCAAAACTCGGGCGGGAAAACAGTATCGATTTGCTGTATGCGAGTTACTCCGGCCTCTCTGAGTACGGCGATGATTTGTTGTGTCGGTGACTGCGGTGTGTGTATGCCGAGTCGGCGAGTGCTGATTGCGGCGATATAGTCTTCTGCGCTTTCGTCGTCATACAGCGGCCAAACCACGCCGTAGTAAACATCCGTGTTGCCGACGATCCCAAAACTGATCCTGAGCTCATCCACTCGCATGCCATTGGATTCATCACCAAAGCCGGCAATGACGACCTCAAGTTGTCCGGGTTCAGTCGCGAGTGCTGTAGTCAGATAGTTGACCGCTGCGCGCAATGAGATGGGGCGGATGGCCTTGTCGGCTTCCCGACATGCCACGTAATACGCACCGGGCAGCAAGAGCTCAATACCGCAGCCCGGGAGCAGATTTTGAAGATTGGGACCTGCCTGTGTCTGCCATTGCGTCAGTGCTGCGCTGCTGCTGGACTGGAAGCTGGTGCCCGCGCCTTCCTCCTGCCAGCGTAGCAGTGGATGTCCTTCCTCTGCTGCGACGACCAGTAACAGATAGCGCGTGTCCGCGAGAAATGCTGCCGTCTCAGGCAGTGCCTGGGGCGCGTCGGTGGGTTTGCCCGTTAGTGCTGCTTCGCTCATGCGCTGCGTTAGCTGATAAGTCTCGCAATAAGTGCGCGGCAACTGATCGATCGAATACAGGGCCGGTGCGATGGCAGTCCGGGTTCCGGTCGCAAGAATATGACCATTCAGATGGGCTGCGACGGCATGCAGCGCTTCTGGTGCAATGGGGCCGGAAGCAATCGAAAAACGTGTCCAGGCAAGTACGGGCACTGCTACCAGTAGTGCGTCATAAATTTTACCGCCGTGCTCGAGACGGCAGCTTGAGCTGACCGCTTCAATGGCATCAAGCAGAACATCGTAGGCGTCAAGATCGGTATGAAACAAATGGTCCAGCGCACTGTCGATGGCTTGTTGTTGATTGCCAGCCAGTAATTTCTTTAAAGCCTGATCCAGGCGGATTCCCCAGCCGCGCTCTTCGAGTCGGCTGTAGGCACGCGCAATGGATTGCGCCAGTGAGGCCAGGCGTTGACTGTCGGCGGAAAATTTACGGGCAGGGGTGGTTTGCAGGCGGCGCATTCGAAGGCAGATCGGTTATGAGATGAAGGTCCGATTCTAATGGAAGTCACCCGGAAGGGTTGTTGATGTTTGAGAGCTTACAAACAAAAAGCGCGGACAAGCCGCGCTGGTGTATCTATCGGTAGATCCAAATATTTTATTTCTTCTCCGGCTCTGTCGTAGCAGCGGGTGTTGCGGCGGGCTGGGCATTATCAGCGGCCGGTGCCTCACTCGCTGGTTTGTTTGCTTCATGTGCTTGCGTTGCGTCATGGCCGGCCGCTTCGCCTTGCATGTCAATGTTGTCGCCCATCTTGAATACGACGGTTAATGCAATCGCGGCAAAAATGATAAAAGCGACGAGAATTTTCCACATAAGTGTCTCCGGGGGTTTTATTGTCCAGCATTGAGGATGTCAGCCGGCCAACAGCAGCCGGCTGACAAATTGCGCATCAGGCAGCGAGCAATTGGCGCAGCACGAAGGGCAGGATGCCACCATGGTGGTAGTAATCCACTTCGATTGGCGTATCAATACGCAGCAGCAGCTTGACTTGCTGGCTCTGACCGTTCGCACGGTGAATCACGAGCGTGACTTCCTGCTGAGGCTTGATGTCGTTTTCCAGGCCCAGCAGGTCGTAGCTCTCATTGCCGGTAATGCCCAGCGATGCGACACTGTCGTTGCCGATAAATTGCAGCGGTAGCACGCCCATGCCGACCAGATTCGAGCGATGGATACGCTCGAATGATCGCGCAACCACGACTTTGACGCCGAGCAGTTGCGTGCCTTTGGCAGCCCAGTCGCGCGATGAACCGGTGCCATACTCTTCGCCCGCGAAGATCATGGTCGGTACATCGTCAGCCACATACTTCATCGCGGCATCATAGATCGACATTTCCTGGCCGGTGGGCTGATGAATGGTCAGTCCACCTTCGACGCGTGAGCCATCCGGCTGCGCTGGGATCATCAGGTTCTTGATACGCACGTTGGCGAAGGTGCCTCGCATCATGATTTCGTGATTGCCGCGGCGTGAGCCATAGGAATTGAAGTCAGCTTTCAGTACGCCGTTCTCGAGCAGCCATTTGCCGGCAGGACTGGATTCCTTGATCGAGCCGGCGGGGGAAATGTGGTCCGTGGTAATCGAGTCACCGAACACACCCAACGCACGTGCGCCAGTGATACGGGTAGTCGCAGCCTTGGGTTGCATCTCGAAATCACCAAAGAACGGTGGCTCAGCGATGTAGGTGGATTTAGGCCAGTTGTAGACTTCGCCGCTGGCAACGCCACGAATGTCTTCCCATAGCTTGCCCGGTGCGCCTTTGACATCTGCGTAATTGTCTTTGAATGTTTTTGCATTCATCGCATACTTCATGAGCTTGTTGATTTCCGCGCTCGTTGGCCAGATGTCGCCAATGTAAATGTCACGGCCGTTCTTGCCTTTGCCCAGAGGCTCGGTCATCAGATCGATCGTGACATTGCCTGCGATGGCGTAAGCGACGACCAACGGTGGCGATGCGAGGAAGTTGGCGCGAATGTTTGGATGAATCCGCGCCTCGAAGTTACGGTTGCCCGACAAGACTGCTGCAGCGACGACGTCGTTTTTAACGATCGCTTCATTCATCGCAGGGGTTAGGTCACCCGCATTACCGATACAGGTCGTGCAGCCATAGGCAGTCACGCCAAAGCCGAGTTGTTCGAGGTAGGAGAGTAAGCCTGCCGACTCAAGGTATTTGGTGACCACACGCGATCCGGGTGCCAGCGAGGTCTTGATGTGGGGTGCCACACTCAGACCGGCAGCGACTGCTTTTTTGGCGAGCAAGCCTGCAGCCAGCAAGACACTAGGATTCGATGTGTTGGTACATGAAGTGATGGCTGCGATCAGCACGTCACCATTTTTGAGATGCACGCCGTCTGCGTTGGTGTACTCGGCATCGAGATCGTCTGCTTTTTTGTTGAAGCCATTGTCAGCGACAGGCTTGGCAAACAGATCGCGGAAGGTTGATTTCACATGGCCGATTTCAATACGGTCTTGCGGACGCTTGGGGCCAGCAAGTGAGGGTGCAACTGAGGTCAGATCGAGCTTGACGACTTTGCTGTAATCGATATCGCCGGCTTTCGGAATACCGAACAGGTTTTGCGCTTTGAAATAAGCTTCGAAAGCGTCGATTTCTGCCTTGGTGCGGCCAGTACCGTGGAAATAATCGATGGTGGCTTCGTCCACTGGGAAGAAACCCATGGTCGCGCCGTACTCGGGTGCCATGTTGGCGATCGTTGCACGATCGGTGAGTGACAGTGATGCGGTGCCTTCGCCAAAGAACTCGACGAACTTGCCGACGACTTTTTCTTTGCGCAGCATTTCGGTAATCGTCAGCACCAGATCGGTTGCGGTCACACCTTCGCGCAATACGCCAGTGAGGTTGACGCCAACGACATCCGGTGTGAGGAAGTACACCGGTTGACCGAGCATGCCGGCTTCGGCTTCGATGCCGCCCACACCCCAGCCCACCACACCAATGCCATTGATCATCGTGGTGTGCGAGTCAGTGCCGACCAGTGTATCGGGGTAGTACACGCTGTTGCGATGGTGAACACCGCGCGCCAGATATTCCAGATTGACCTGGTGAACAATGCCGAAACCGGGAGGAACCACACCAAAGGTATCAAACGCCTGCATGCCCCATTTCATGAACTGGTAACGCTCGTTATTGCGCTGGAATTCCAGCTTCATGTTCAAATCAAGCGCATTCTTTTCGCGGAAGTGATCGATTTGCACCGAGTGATCGACGACTAAATCCACGGGAACCAGTGGCTCGATGTTTTTCGGGTTCTTGCCCATTTTTTCTGCAACGCCACGCATGGCGGCGAGGTCGGCGAGAAGGGGAACACCAGTGAAGTCTTGCAGCACGACGCGGGCGACTACGAAGGGGATTTCATCCGTGCGCGCTGCATTGGGCTTCCAGTTAGCGAGCTGACGTACATGGGCCTCGGTGACTTTTTTGCCGTCGCAGTTGCGCAGCACCGATTCAAGCACGATCCGGATCGATACGGGTAGTCGATCAATATTTTTACCCAGCGATTTCTGTAAGGCGGGCAGTGAATAGAACTGGGCTTTTTTGCTGCCAGAAAATTTGAATTCTCTGAGCGTATCAAGCGTGTTGTGCGACATGTTCTCTCCTTTTTAAACCGAAAAACTTGCTTCAATTCAGCCGGGAGGAACATGGTTCGATGTCACTCCCCGCTAACGTCTTTGTCGTTGCATGGCGCCTGTGCGACATTCATTCGCAACCGGGGCACCGAGCTTGCGGTCCAACAGCATGGCCTTGGCCGGTATGCTGATCCAGACGAGGCCGCTACTAAAGTGCTCGAAGCGGTGCGCGCCTGTTGTGGTTGGCACTCGTTGCATCTGGTAGGCGTCACCACCCCAGTGCAACTCAATCATGTTGTCCTTGTTCTCGTCTCCGAAAATTGCCATGCGCTTTCCGTACTCGCATGTCATTTCCAAAGCCATCGCACCATCGGATGTCATCAGGCTCAGCAAAACAATCACTGCGCTGAGGATTGAGCTTCGCATGACGCCTCCCGGGACCATGGTTTAACTACATCAGGGCACCTGCCGCTTCCGGCAAAGACTGCCCGCTTCGTTTTGCTATTTGCAGAACCGCTCCGACATAGGGACAGGCGCGGTCATGCAGTGTGGATTTGTGCTGATTCGGTTTCGATTTAGCAGCCTTGATCGCATCGACGGCAACGGCCGACGGATCGTCGATACCAGTGCATCCATTATGCGACGCGATCCTGCCAGGCGCATGACAGGCCGCAGCAATTTTCATTTTGGCATGCGTGGCCCGCGAGTGTCGGAACGAGATCGGGCTATTTGCCGCCGAATTGTGAATGGTGCTGCAGTGAGCGGCCGCAGAATTCATAGGCCACAGAGTCAGGCATGCCACCTCGTCGGGTGTCCGGGTGCCCAGAATTTCGTGCAATGCAGCATGCGTTTCGATCGGCACAGGTGGGCGCAGATCGCGTGCCAGCGGTTTTCGCATGCGCTTTTCCGATCCTGCATAGTGATCGCAGATCGGTCGTGATACCGGTACATGCTTTCCCTGAAACAGATCGTCGGAAGGATGCATAGAGAGAGAAGTGATATCCAACAACAGCGGGCGGTGCATGCTTGGATGCGACCGCCGCCCGTTACGACTTACGGCATAACTTACGACACACAAATTACGGCAACAGATGTTTGACGCCTTCACGTTCTTCCGTAAGTTCCTTGAGTGTGATGTCGATGCGCTCTTTCGAGAACGCGTCGATTTCCAGGCCTTCAACGATTTTGTATTCGCCGTTTTCTGTGGTGACCGGGAAGCCGAACATCACATCCTTGGGAATACCATACGAGCCATCAGAAGGAATGCCCATGGTGGTCCATTTGCCATGCGTACCCAGTACCCAGTCGCGCACGTGGTCGATGGCAGCATTGGCAGCTGAGGCAGCAGATGAAAGGCCGCGCGCCTCAATGATGGCAGCGCCGCGCTTGCCAACGGTCGGCAGGAAAACGTCTTTGTTCCATGCGTCGTCATTGATCATCTGCTTGACCGACTGACCGTCAATGGTGGCGAAGCGGTAGTCCGCATACATCGTTGGCGAGTGATTGCCCCATACGCAGAGCTTCTCGATGGAAGCAACTGGCTTGCCGGCTTTTGCAGCGATCTGGGACAACGCGCGGTTGTGATCCAGACGCAGCATCGCGGTGAAATTTTTTGCGGGCAGACTGGGGGCCGACTTCATCGCAATGTAGGCATTGGTATTAGCGGGATTACCAACCACCAGCACTTTTACGTTGCGCGAAGCGACAGCATCAAGTGCTTTGCCTTGCACGGTAAAGATCTGTGCATTTGCTTCCAGCAGGTCTTTGCGTTCCATGCCAGGGCCACGCGGGCGTGCGCCGACGAGCAGGGCGACATCGGCGTCTTTGAACGCGGTCATTGGGTCCGAGTGCGCGGTCATGCCAGCGAGCAGCGGGAAGGCGCAATCATCGATTTCCATCATGACGCCCTTGAGGGCTTTCTGTGCTTTCTCGTCCGCGATTTCCAGCAATTGAAGGATGACCGGCTGATCCTTGCCAAGCATGTCGCCGTTCGCAATGCGGAACAAGAGTGAGTAACCGATCTGTCCAGCTGCGCCGGTGACGGCAACGCGCATGGGGGCTTTAGCCATGTTCAATCTCCAATGTGGTCGAAGTGATAAGGAAGGGCGCAGCGATGCTGCCAAATTGATGCAAGGGAAACTTTGCTCGCGAGTTTAGGCGCAGGTCTTTAGTCTGTCAATGCGTATCTTATATCTTATATAAGACATATTACGCTACAATTTTCTGGACGTTAAATGCTTATTTGTGGTGAAATTGCTCACCATGAATCAAACCGTCTCTCCGGCCGCTGTACCCGGCTCAGTCGCCAGCGCTGGCAGTCCCAGCGGTGCCTCGCCTACGTTCAGTCCGCTCTACCAGCAGATCAAGGCGCTAATTACCCAGAGCCTGCAGTCGGGCGAGTGGAAGCCCGGCGAGCTCATTCCCAGCGAAGTCGAGCTCGCATTTCGCTACAAAGTCAGTCAGGGCACTGTTCGCAAGGCGATTGATGAGCTCTCGGCAGAGAACCTGGTGGTTCGCCGTCAAGGCAAGGGCACCTTCGTCGCTACCCATCATGAGGCCCGGGCTCAGTTCCGTTTTCTGCGCCTGATGCCCGATGCGGGCGAGGCGCACCAGCCCGAAAATCGCATTTTCGAAGTCAAGCGTCTGCGCGCGCCTGCAGAAGTAGCGCGCGTGCTCGATATCAAATCCGGCGACTCGGTGGTTTACATCCGGCGTCTGCAGTACTTCGAGGGCGTACCCACGATTCTTGAGGAAATCTGGCTGCCGGGCGCAATCTTCAAGGGCCTGACGGCGGAGCGGCTGGCTGAATACAAAGGTCCGATGTACGGTTTGTTCGAGACTGAATTTGGCACCCCCATGGTGCGTGCCTCGGAAAAGCTCAAAGCCGTCTTGGCCGACGCTGGGACGGTGGAGCTGCTGGGTGTGGCGCCGGGTACCCCCTTGCTCAGCGTTGAGCGCGTTGCTTTTACCTATGGGGACAGACCTGTGGAACTGCGTCGTGCCATTTACATCACCGAGCATCACCACTATCACAATGAGCTAAGCTGAACCGATTGTTGCCAATAATTCAAACAAAATGCGCCGTTTGAACCGCAGCACGCTTTGTACTTGAGGATAGAATTCCGACTATTGTCGGACTGAACACAGAAAACCGTTGGAGAAGAAGCACATGTCTGAATCAAGCACGCCGAGACGTTTTACGAACATTCATGTTTTGCAGATCATTCGTTATCGTTTGCCCGCTGCGGGTGTGGTGTCGATTCTGCATCGTGTCAGCGGCGCGATGATGTTTCTGCTGCTGCCCTTCATTCTTTATCTGTTCGACCTCAGCATCACATCGGAGATTTCCTTCGATTCCCTCAAAGGCTTCACGAGTCACTGGTTCGTGAAGCTTCTTATTCTTGCGGTCAGCTGGGGTTATCTGCATCATTTTTGCGGTGGCATACGTCATCTGATCATGGATGCGCATATCGGACTGTCGAAAGAGGAAGCTCGTAAATCTGCCCACATGGTGTTCCTGGTGAGCGTGCCACTGACGCTTCTGGTTGCACTCAAACTGTTCGGAGCATTCTGAGATGGCAAACAACAATATCGGACCCAAGCGCCTGGTCGTCGGCGCGCATTACGGCTTGAGAGACTGGCTCGCGCAACGTATTACCGCGATCGTCATGGCGGTCTTCACGGTAGTTCTGCTGGTACTTTTCTTCGGTGCCTCCGATTTCAGCTATGAAGGCTGGGCCGGACTGTACGCGCAGCAGTGGTTCAAGATACTTGCATTCGTGACCTTCCTTTCTTTGTACTACCACGTCTGGGTTGGCATGCGAGATATCTGGATGGACTATGTGAAGCCAGTAGCTGCACGGCTTCTGCTGCAGGCATTGACGATACTCTGGCTGGTGGGATGTGCCGGTTGGACCGTTCAGATTCTTTGGAGAGTGTAATCGTGGCATCCGTCAAATCCAGTATTCCTTCGCGTCGTTTTGATGCCGTTATCATCGGTGCCGGCGGTTCCGGCATGCGCGCATCGTTACAACTCGCCGAAGCCGGCCTCAATGTGGCCGTGCTGTCCAAAGTATTTCCAACGCGCTCTCATACGGTAGCAGCGCAGGGCGGTATTGGTGCTTCTCTGGGTAACATGTCCGAGGACAGCTGGTACTGGCACATGTTTGACACAATCAAGGGCAGCGATTATCTCGGTGATCAGGATGCGATCGAGTTTATGTGCCGCGAAGCGCCTAAGGTTGTGTACGAGCTGGAGCACTTTGGCATGCCTTTCGACCGTAATCCTGATGGCACGATTTATCAGCGGCCGTTCGGTGGGCATACCGCTAATTTCGGTGAAAAGCCGGTGCAGCGCGCTTGTGCTGCAGCCGACCGTACCGGCCATGCCATGCTGCACACCCTTTATCAGCGCAATGTGCGCGCGAAGACGCATTTCTTTGTTGAATGGATGGCCATTGATCTGGTGCGCGATGCCGAGGGTGATGTCGTGGGCGTCGTCGCATTGGAAATGGAAACCGGCGAAGTCATGGTGCTGGAAGCAAAAACCACCGTATTCGCTACCGGTGGTGCTGGCCGCATCTGGGCGGCATCGACCAATGCATTCATCAACACTGGCGATGGCATGGGCATGGCAGCGCGTGCCGGTCTGCCGCTGGAAGACATGGAGTTCTGGCAGTTCCACCCAACCGGTGTGGCTGGCGCCGGTGTACTCATTACCGAAGGTGTGCGCGGCGAAGGTGGCATCCTGATTAACAGCGAAGGTGAGCGTTTCATGGAGCGCTACGCACCAACGCTCAAGGACCTCGCACCGCGCGATTTCGTGTCGCGCTCGATGGATCAGGAGATCAAAGAAGGGCGCGGTTGCGGACCCAAGAAAGATCACGTGCTGCTCGACTTGCGTCATATCGGCGCGGACACCATCCGCAAGCGTTTGCCTTCCATCCTTGAAATCGGTCACAAGTTTGCCAACGTGGATGCGACCAAAGAGCCGATTCCCGTCGTGCCGACGATTCACTATCAAATGGGGGGTATCCCGACTAATATCCATGGTCAGGTGGTCGCGCCCAAAAACGGCAAGCAGGAAATCGTGCGTGGCTTGTATGCGATCGGTGAGTGCGCTTGCGTATCGGTGCATGGTGCCAATCGTCTTGGTACCAATTCGCTGCTCGATCTGCTGGTGTTTGGTCGTGCTGCGGGTAACCATATCGTTGCTAGCAAGCTTAAAGAGCAAAGCAATAAACCTTTGCCGGCCGACGGAGCAGATCTTGCGTTGTCGCGCCTTGCGCATCTCGAGGCGTCGACCGGTTCAGAGCGGGTACAGGACGTGGCCAACGATATCCGCAAGACCATGCAGCACTACTGCGGTGTGTTTCGCACGCAGGAATTGCTCGATCAGGGTGCGAAAGAAATCATGCAGCTCGACGAGCGTCGCAAGCAGGTCTCGTTCAAGGACAAGTCCAAGGTGTTCAATACCGCGCGGGTTGAAGCACTCGAGCTCGACAATCTGATTGAGACAGCCAAGGCGACCATCGTATCGGCTGCTGCGCGCAAAGAGTCTCGCGGCGCGCATGCGCACCGTGATTTCGAAAAGCGCGACGACGAAAACTGGATGAAGCACACGCTATGGTTCTCCGAAGGTAACCGTCTCGATTACAAACCCGTGGTCACTCAGCCATTGACCGTTGAAACTTTCAAGCCCAAGGCTCGTACTTTCTAAGGCTTTACATACCATGACACGCACAGTCAAATTTCAGATCTATCGCTACGATCCGGACAAGGACGCCAAGCCGTATATGCAAGACCTCACGGTCACGCTGCAGGATACGGACAAGATGCTGCTTGATGCGCTACAGCGTATCAAGGCTGATGTCGATGATTCCCTGGCACTGCGCCGTTCCTGCCGCGAGGGTGTGTGCGGTTCTGATGCCATGAACATCAATGGCAAAAACGGCCTCGCCTGTACGACTAATCTCAATGAGCTGACTCAGCCTATCGTGCTGCGTCCGCTGCCTGGCTTGCCCGTGATCCGCGATCTGATCGTCGATATGACGAACTTTTTCAAGCAGTATCACTCGATCAAGCCTTTCCTGGTCAACACGACGATTCCGCCGGAAAAAGAGCGTTTGCAGATGCCCGAAGAGCGCGAAGAGCTCGATGGTTTGTATGAATGCATTCTGTGTGCATGCTGCTCGACCTCCTGCCCATCGTTTTGGTGGAATCCTGACAAGTTCGTTGGCCCGGCGGGATTGCTCCAGGCTTACCGATTTATTGCCGACAGTCGTGACGAGGCAACGGGTGAGCGGCTCGATAATCTTGAGGATCCTTATCGACTGTTCCGCTGCCACTCGATCATGAACTGCGTCGATGTCTGCCCCAAGGGTCTGAACCCGAACAAGGCCATCGGCAAGATCAAAGAACTGTTGGTTCGACGCGCGGTGTGATGGAAGCCGCGAAGCATCAGGATGATCCGGCAAAACGCGCAAGGCTGCGATGGCGCAGTCGCCGCGGTTTACTGGAAAATGACCTGATACTGACGCGATTTCTTGATGCGCACGAAGAGCGCCTCTCGGATGAGGAAGTCGATGCGCTGACCCGGCTGCTGACTTTGCCGGACAATGATTTGATGAGTTTACTTTTGGGTCAGAACTCGCCTGAAACCGAACTCGATCTGCCCCATGTGCATGCGCTATTGGCGCGGCTCAGGCAGGCCTGATCCAACGGCGGATGATCTGCAAATTTTCATTTAATACGAAGTCTCTTGAATCGAAGGTGTAGCCATGACCCAATCTGAAGCCAAAGCAACCTTGTCCTTCTCCGATGGTTCGCCATCGCTGGAGTTTCCGATTTATAAGGGCTCAATCGGCCCGGACGTGATTGATATCCGCAAGCTGTACGGATCGAGCGGAAAATTCACCTACGATCCCGGCTTCATGTCGACTGCGGCCTGTAATTCGTCGATTACCTACATCGACGGTGACAAGGGCGAATTGCTGTATCGCGGCTACCCGATTGAGCAGTTGGCAGTGAACTGCGATTTTCTGGAAACTTGCTACTTGCTGCTCAACGGCGAGTTGCCAAATGCTGCCGATAAAAACAAGTTCGTCGACACCGTGACCCGTCACACCATGGTGCACGAGCAGATGCAGTTTTTCTTCCGCGGCTTCCGTCGTGATGCGCACCCGATGTCGGTGCTGGTTGGCACCGTTGGCGCGCTCGCATCGTTCTATCACGACTCACTCGACATCAACGACCCGCATCATCGCGAAGTGTCGGCGATTCGTCTGATTGCCAAAATGCCGACGCTGGTTGCGATGGCTTACAAGTACTCGATCGGTCAGCCTTTTGTTTACCCGCGTAATGATCTGTCCTACAGTGCCAACTTCATGCGCATGATGTTCGCGACACCTGCTGAAGATTACAAGATCAATGACGTGCTGGTTCGCGCGCTGGACCGTATCCTGATTTTGCATGCGGATCATGAGCAGAATGCGTCGACCTCGACTGTGCGTCTGTCCGGTTCTTCTGGTGCCAATCCCTTTGCCTGTATTGCTGCGGGCATCGCCTGTCTGTGGGGTCCTGCACACGGTGGCGCCAATGAAGCGGCACTTACCATGCTCAAGGAAATCGGCTCGGTCGACAAAATCGGTGAATTCGTCAAGCAGGTCAAAGACAAGAATTCCGGCGTCAAGCTCATGGGTTTTGGTCATCGCGTGTACAAGAACTACGATCCGCGCGCCAAACTCATGCGTGAAACCTGTCACGAGGTGCTCAACGAACTCGGCCTGCAAAATGATCCGCTGTTCAAGCTGGCGATGGCCCTCGAAAAGGTCGCGCTTGAGGACGATTACTTCGTCTCCCGCAAGCTCTATCCAAATGTCGACTTCTACTCCGGCATTGTGCAGTCAGCGCTGGGTATCCCGGTTTCCCTTTTCACTGGTATCTTTGCAATGGCGCGGACGGTGGGCTGGATCGCGCAGTGGAACGAAATGATCTCCGACCCCGAGCAAAAAATCGGTCGTCCCCGACAGCTGTTTGTCGGTTCAGTTCAGCGGGATGTGCCGCCGATAGCGAAGCGCTGATCGTGACTGGTCGGTCATGAAATGGGCCCTGTTTGGGCCCTTTTTTTACGTTGAAAAGAAGTGACCCTGTGTTATTCTCGGCGTCACGTTGTTAGTAGTGCAATCCACGGAACGGAAAGCCCGTGATGTGGATGGTTAGGTGGACTTCCATGGGAGTCCTTTCGGAGGTCTAGTGGAACGCCGATGCTGCACCAGCTGGTCAGCAACGATTCGGCGCCACAAGATTTGCCAGGACTTTCTAACCCCCAGCTCTCGCGAAGCGCGAGGAAAAGGTGAGCAAAATGATGCAGCAACATTTCTCCAATTCTTATCTGTTTGGAGGTAATGCCCCGTACGTGGAAGAACTCTACGAGGCCTACCTTCTCAACCCCGGTGCAGTCCCCGATAACTGGCGCGCGTATTTCGACGCGATGCAGCACGTGCCTGCGGTGGACGGGTCTGACCGTCCCGATGTGCCTCACGCGAGCGTGGTCGCCTCCTTTGCAGAGCGTGCAAAGCAAGGTCCGATTCGTACCGTTACCGCATCCGCCGATGCTGAAATGGGTCGCAAGCGGGTTGCTGTTACCCAGCTGATCGCTGCCTACCGCTTCCTCGGTACCCAGTGGGCCAATCTCGACCCGCTGCAGCGCCAGGAACGTCCGAACATTCCTGAACTCGAGCCCGTGTTCTATGGCTTCTCCGATGCCGACATGGACATCGTGTTCAACATCAGCAATACCTATTTTGGTGGTGAGACTGCGACCCTGCGCGACTTGCTGCAAGCGCTGCGCGACACTTACTGCCGCTCGATAGGCGCCGAATTCCAGTACATGACCGATCCCACCCAGAAGCGCTGGATGCAGGAGCGTCTCGAGTCGACCCGGTCCACTGGCAATTTCACGCGCGAACAAAAGGTCCATATTCTTGACCGACTGACTGCGGCCGAAGGGCTTGAGCGCTACCTGCATACCAAATACGTGGGCCAAAAACGCTTCTCGCTCGAGGGCGGTGAGAGTTTCATCGCCTCGCTGGATGAAACCATTCAACGCGCGGGGAGTAACGGCATTCAGGAGATTGTGATTGGCATGGCGCACCGCGGCCGTCTGAACGTCCTGGTCAATATTCTCGGCAAAATGCCCCATGACTTGTTCGCTGAATTCGAAGGCAAACATGGCGACGATCTGCCCGCTGGTGATGTGAAATATCACCAGGGCTTCTCCAGTGACATTTCCACGCCGGGTGGTCCGGTCCACTTGTCGCTGGCATTCAATCCCTCGCACCTCGAGATTGTTAATCCCGTCGTTGAAGGTTCGGTCAAGGCGCGTATGGACCGCCGGGGTGATCAGAAGGGCGCGCAGGTCTTGCCGATTCTGGTCCACGGCGATGCTGCGTTTGCTGGGCAGGGCGTTGTGATGGAGACACTGAATCTGGCGCAGACTCGTGGTTACGGTACGGGTGGTACTGTGCACATCGTGATTAACAACCAGATTGGCTTTACGACCTCGGATCCGCGTGATTCGCGCTCTACGCTGTATTGCTCCGACGTTGTCAAGATGATCGAAGCTCCGGTCTTGCATGTGAATGGTGATGATCCGGAAGCGGTGGTATTCGCAACGCAGATCGCGCTCGATTTCCGTATGCAATTCCAGAAAGATATCGTGGTTGACATCGTTTGCTTCCGCAAACTTGGTCACAACGAGCAGGACACGCCGGCTCTCACGCAGCCCTTGATGTACAAAAAGATCGGTCAGCATCCGGGTACACGCAAGATCTATGCAGACAAGCTCGCCACGCAAGGCACGATTGCTAGCGACGGCGGCGATAGCATGGTCAAGGATTTCCGCGATGCCATGGATGCAGGACGTCGTTCGGTCGATCCGGTCATCTCCAACTTCAAGAACAAATACGCGGTTGACTGGATGCCTTTCCTCAACCGCAAATGGACTGATGCTGCAGACACATCGGTACCAGCGGCTGAGCTCAAGCGGCTTTCTCAGCGCATCACGCAAGTGCCCGAGGGTTTCAAAGTCCATCCATTGGTTGAAAAAGTACTCGCCGATCGCGCAGCAATGGGCCGTGGTGAAGTCAATCTCGACTGGGGCATGGGTGAGCATCTGGCGTTTGCATCGCTGGTGTCTTCTGGCTATGCGGTGCGCATTACCGGACAAGACGCGGGGCGTGGCACCTTCACTCACCGCCATTCGGTGCTGCATGATCAGAATCGCGAGAAATGGGATGCCGGTTCTTACATACCGCTGCAGCATGTCTCGGATCAGCAAGCGCCTTTCCTCGTGATTGACTCCGTGCTGTCGGAGGAAGCGGTACTCGCTTTCGAGTATGGTTATTCGACCGCAGAACCCAATACGCTCACCATCTGGGAAGCGCAATTCGGCGATTTTGCCAATGGCGCTCAGGTGGTGATCGACCAGTTCATCAGCTCTGGTGAAGTGAAATGGGGTCGCGCTTCCGGCCTCGTGATGATGCTGCCGCATGGTTACGAAGGCCAGGGCCCCGAACACTCATCGGCACGTCTGGAGCGATTCCTGCAGCTGTGCGCTGACAACAATATGCAGGTGGTGCAGCCAACGACGGCATCGCAGATTTTCCATTTGCTGCGCCGTCAGATGATTCGTCTGTTCCGCAAGCCGCTGGTGATCATGACGCCCAAGTCGCTGCTGCGTAACAAGGATGCAGGTTCGCCGCTTTCTGAGTTGGTTAAAGGATCGTTCCATACCGTGTTGGGCGAGGTTGATGACAGCATCGATCGCAAGAAAGTCAAACGCGTTCTGGCTTGCTCCGGCAAGGTGTATTTCGATCTCGTCAATGCGCGCAAGGAGCGCGGTGCCTCGGACGTTGCGATCATTCGCGTCGAGCAGTTGTATCCGTTCCCGCACAAGGCGCTCTCGACGGAGCTCAAGTCCTATCCGAATTTCAGCGAGCTGGTGTGGGTGCAGGACGAGCCGCAAAATCAGGGTGCCTGGTTCCAGATACAGCACAACATCATGGAAAACCTGTCGGACGGCCAGAAACTGGCCTATGCCGGACGACCTGCCAGTGCCTCACCTGCGGTGGGTTATTACGACAAGCACTACGCGCAGCAGAAGTCGTTGATTGATACCGCTTTTTCGAAGCTCAAAGGCTTCGTGCTGACCAAATAAAATAATGACCCGATGGTGCATCGGATGCCGGTGCACCGTTAGAACAACCCGAAACGGAGAGTGTTATGGCAATCCTTGAAGTCCCTGTACCGCAGCTGTCAGAATCCGTTGCAGAAGCAACGCTGCTTCAGTGGCATAAAAAAGTCGGCGAAGCCGTAGCTCGCGACGAAAACCTGATTGACATCGAAACCGACAAAGTGGTGCTGGAATTACCTGCACCCGCGCAAGGCGTGATTGTCGAAATTCTTAAAGAAAACGGCAGCACCGTGGTGGCGGGTGAAATCATTGCCCGCATTGACACCGAAGCGACTGCAGCAGCGGGCACCGCCAGCGCATCTGCGGCGCTGACACCAGCGCCAGTACCAGCCGCCGCGCCGGCTCCAGTCGTTGCCGCCCCAGCAGCAAGCGGCACGATTGCGATGCCTGCGGCCGCTCGCATGCTCGCAGAAAACAATATGTCCGCCAGCAGCGTCGCGGGTACCGGCAAGGACGGACGCATCACCAAGGGTGATGTGATCAACACCATGCAGAACAAGGCCGCACCGGCGCCAGCTGTCTCCGCACCACGAGCGGCCGCATTACCGGCAGTCCCTGTACCCGTTAGCATGGATCTTGGCGACCGCCCCGAGCAACGCGTGCCGATGAGCCGCCTGCGTGCCCGTATCGCTGAGCGTCTTCTGGAATCGCAGTCAACCAATGCGATCCTCACGACCTTCAATGAAGTCAACATGCAGCCTGTGATGGATCTGCGTAACAAGTACAAAGACAAATTTGAAAAAGAGCACGGCGTGAAGATGGGTTTCATGTCCTTCTTCGTGAAAGCCGCAGTCGCCGCGCTCAAGAAATATCCCGTACTGAATGCCTCGATCGATGGCAATGATGTGGTTTACCACGGTTATTTTGATATCGGTATTGCAGTCGGATCACCACGTGGTTTGGTGGTGCCTATTCTTCGTAATGTCGATCAGATGAATATCGCGGAAATCGAAAAGAAGATTGGCGAGTTTGGGCAGAAAGCCAAGGACGGCAAGCTTACGCTGGATGAACTGACTGGCGGCACCTTCTCGATTTCGAATGGTGGTGTGTTTGGCTCCATGCTTTCCACGCCTATCATCAACCCACCACAATCGGCGATCCTCGGTGTTCATGCAACCAAGGACCGCGCCGTAGTCGAGAATGGGCAGGTCGTCGTTCGGCCGATAAACTATCTCGCGATGTCTTACGACCACCGACTCATTGATGGTCGTGAAGCGGTGCTGGGTCTGGTCGCGATGAAAGAGGTGCTCGAAGATCCGTCCCGTCTGTTACTCGATCTCTAAGGGGCTGCCATGTCGACAAATTTTGATGTCATCGTCATTGGCGGTGGCCCGGGTGGTTACATAGCCGCCATTCGTGCAGCCCAGTTGGGACTTTCGACGGCTTGCATCGATGAGTGGAAAAACGACAAGGGTGGACCTGCGCCGGGAGGCACCTGCACTAACGTAGGCTGCATTCCTTCAAAAGCTTTGCTGCAGTCGTCCGAACATTTCGAGCATGCCGGTCATGGCTTTGCCGAGCACGGGATCGAAGTCAAGGGGCTCAAGCTCAATCTCGAGCAGATGCTGGGTCGCAAGGACACCGTCGTCAAACAAAACAACGATGGCATCCTTTATTTGTTCAAGAAAAACAAAGTCACTTTTTTTCATGGTCGTGGCGCGTTCAAAAAAGCGGATGCCGATGGCTATGAAATTTCAGTTACCGGAAAAAGCACCGAGACACTCAAGGGCAAGCACATTATCGTGGCGACAGGCTCGAATCCACGTGCATTGCCTCAGGTGCCGTTTGATGAAAAACTGATTCTCTCCAATACCGGCGCGTTAGCGATTGATGTGGTACCCAAAAAACTGGGTGTGATTGGCGCCGGTGTGATTGGTCTGGAGATGGGTAGTGTCTGGCGTCGTTTGGGTGCCGAGGTGACAATACTTGAAGCACTGCCAGCTTTCCTCGGTGCGGTAGATCAGCAGATTGCAGCCGAAGCGCACAAGCTGTTTGCGAAACAGGGACTCACCATTGAGTTGGGTGTAAAAATCGGTGAGATCAAGGCGGGTAAGGAGGTCAGCGTTCATTACACCGATGCCGCCGGTAAGGATCACAAAGTACAATTCGACCGCTTGATTGTCTCCATAGGTCGCGTACCCAATACCATCGGACTCCAGTCAGAGGTCGTGGGTCTGGCGCTTGATGAGCGCGGATTCATCGCGGTCGATGATGACTGTCACACTAATTTACCCAACGTCTGGGCCGTAGGTGATGTGGTGCGCGGCCCCATGCTCGCGCACAAGGCTGAGGAAGAGGGTGTTGCCGTCGCCGAGCGCATTGCGGGCAAGCATGGTCATGTGAACTTTAATACCATTCCCTGGGTCATTTACACATCACCGGAAATTGCCTGGGTGGGAAAGACCGAGCAGCAACTCAAAGCGGAAGGCGTCGCTTATAACGCAGGTACTTTCCCGTTCTTGGCCAATGGCCGTGCACGGGCACTGGGTGATACCTCTGGCATGGTGAAGTTTTTGGCGGATGCACGAACGGATGAAATACTGGGCGTGCACATCATCGGGCCCATGGCCTCCGAGTTGATCGCCGAAGCCGTTGTCGCGATGGAGTTTCGTGCATCGGCAGAGGACATTGCGCGCATCTGCCATGCACATCCTTCTTTGTCCGAAGCTACCAAGGAGGCGGCACTGGCCGTCGATAAGCGCTCACTGAATTTCTGATCGCCGGACGCAGCAAAGGACAGATCATCATGCAGCTTAATCCGGGTTATCTGAAGCGGCTGAAGCGCAGAAGTGTGATGATCGCGGTAGCGCTGTCGCTACCGGGCTGCGCCACGACGCCACCGTTTGAGGGGCGCGTTGAAATCCTGACCACCTCCCGGGAGCAGTCACTGACCGGCGCTGATTGTGTGGTGACGACCGATTCCGGCAGTTGGAAAGTGCAGACACCGGGTTACGCCATGGTCGGTAATCCGAATGGCGATCTGCGGATCGTGTGTGACAAGGAAGGCTATCGCACCTCGGAAGTCATACACCGTAGTCCGGCCGGCCGTTCATTGAGCTCCGGTGGAACACGTGTTGGCGTGGGTGTGGGCGGTGGGCTGGGCGGGTACAGCGGTGTCGGTGTGTCGCTGGGTATCGGAATCCCGCTGGGAGGTGCGCGAAGCGACTACCCATCGCAAGTGACCGTTGACATGACGCCGCTGCAGTGATGAATGTTCGTCAATACTATGATCACGTCTTAGGAGAGCGTGGTTATCACTCGGATCCATCGCAACTGGCCGCGGTTGATCGCTTGCAGCAGGCTTATGATGCATGGGTGGGCTTTCGAGAGCAGCGCTCTTCGCGACTCAAACGTTGGGTCAATCGTCCTGATGTGCCACGTGGTGTGTACTTGTGGGGCGGTGTTGGTCGCGGCAAATCCTTTCTGATGGATAGCTTTTATACCGTGGTTCCGATTGTCCGTAAAACGCGGCTGCATTTTCACGAGTTCATGCGTGGTGTGCATCGTGAACTGGACGAGCAAAAAGGTGTTGAAGATCCGTTGAAAGTCGTCGCGGCTAAAATCGCGCGCAAATACAGACTGATCTGTTTCGACGAATTCCATGTCTCTGACATTGCGGATGCGATGATTCTCTATAACCTGATGTCAGCTTTGTTCGAGAATGGCGTATCTTTCGTGCTGACTTCCAATTACGAACCCGACACCCTCTATCCAGATGGGCTGCATCGTGACCGCATGCTGCCCGCGATAGCATTGCTCAAGGAAAAGCTGGATGTGCTCAATGTGGATGCGGGCACCGATTACAGAAAGCGGATTATGGCGCAGGTCGATGTGTATCACTGCCCACTGAATGCTGTCGCTGAGACGGCCTTGCGGCAAACCTTCGCGAGCATCGCCGAGACTTCGGACCAGGATCCCAGGATCAAGATAGAATCACGGGAGCTCACGGCGGTGCGGCGAGCAGGCGGTGTCATTTGGTTTGATTTTGCAACGCTCTGCGGCGGTCCGAGATCGCAAAACGACTATCTTGATATGGCGAACCGGTTTCATACGGTGATTCTGTCGGGTGTGCCTAAAATGAACGCCGATATGGCCTCCGAAGCCCGGCGTTTTACCTGGCTTATTGACGTGCTTTATGATCACCGTATCAAGCTGATCATGTCAGCCGAAGTCGAGCCTGATCTGCTGTACACCGAGGGCAAAATGGCCAATGAATTTCATCGGACCGTATCGCGTATTCTGGAAATGCAGTCGCGCGAATACAAGGAAAGCACCCGTCGACAAGCGGCTGCAGCGATTGCCTGATAAAAAACTGATTCTATGAATGCTCTCAGAACATCCCCGTTGCCATCGTTTCTGTTGGCTTTCTTGCTGAGCATGCCGCTGTCTCTGGCGAATGCGCAAGATGCTTCGCAACTGCTGGTAGAGCGTTATCCATCCGGATCGATTGATACGACTGCAAAGGCCAAAGCAGCGCTCGACGATATCATCGACGCCCGCATTGATGTCGATCGCCTTTATTCAAATCAGCGTGTTGCTTGCTTTGACCGTTTTTTTGCAACGGCGTGCATGAATGATGTAAGAGAAAAGAAGCGTGCTGCGCTGACAAAAATACGGAAAATCGAAGTAGAAGCGAATGCCTTGCTTCGAAAGGAAAAGGCCGCTGAACGCGACCGTGCGCTGGCTGAACGTGACATTCAGGGCAAGCAACAATCTGGCCGTGGCTTGCCGATTTCCGGTAAGGTGCGAGAGCCCGAAGCCAGTACGCGCGACGCCTCCGAGGTTCAGGCGCCTGCCGAAGCACCGGTCAATCGCGAGCCATGACGGTATCGGCCGAACTGGTGCGCGGGCGCGTGATCGAACTGGAAATCGAGCACCGCGACCTTGACGCAGCCATAGAACGTCTTGCCGAGGCCGCGGGTTCGGATGATTTGCAATTGCGTCGACTTAAAAAACGCAAATTACAACTCAAAGATCAGATCATCCAGCTCAAGATGCAGCTGGTTCCGGATATCCCGGCCTGAGCACCTATGGGCTACACCCTTTGACTGAAGCAATCAATCCGGCAGCGATGGCCCTCGTGCATGACGAGGAAATTGATCAGCTGTTTTCCGGCAATGGCAGGCTGGCTATGGGTATTCCCGGTTTTCGTCCGCGTCAATCACAGATTGATATGGCGAGGGCCGTGGCACAGGCCATTGCAGGACAAACTGCGCTGATTGTCGAGGCCGGTACCGGCACTGGCAAAACTTTTGCCTATCTGGTGCCTGCCTTGCTCTGGGGTGGCAAGGTGATTGTCTCCACCGGGACGAAGAATCTTCAAGATCAGCTCTTCTTGCGTGACATACCGTTGGTTCGCAAAGCGCTCAACGCTCCCGTATCGGTGGCACTGCTCAAGGGGCGATCCAACTACGTCTGTCATTTTCATCTCGAACGTACTTTGCAAAACGGTCGGCTGACTGCGCGTGAGGATGTTGGCTATTTGCGCGACATTGGTCGCTTTATCAAGACAACGGGTACGGGTGACAAGGCAGAGCTATCGAATGTGCCCGAGAACGCACTTATCTGGAATCTCGTTACCTCGACACGCGATAACTGTCTCGGAGCCGAGTGCGCGCATTATCAGGATTGTTTTGTGATGAAGGCGCGCAAGGAGGCGCAACAGGCCGATGTGGTCGTGGTCAACCACCATCTATTTTTTGCAGATGTCGCTTTGAAGGACACTGGCGTTGCTGAACTTTTACCTAGCGCAAATACGGTGATTTTTGATGAAGCGCATCAGCTGCCTGAAACCGCAACGCTGTTCTTTGGTGAGGATATATCGACATCGCAAATCATGGAGTTGTGTCGCGATGTCTTGGCCGAAGGTTTGACGCATGCGCGCGACGGCGCTGACTGGGGTGCCTTGGTTGCTTCTCTCGAGAAATCGGTGCGTGATCTGCGACTGTCGTTTCCGCCAGAGGGTACTCGGTTGGCATTCGCCCAGATTGCAATCAGTAGTCCTTTTTTCCCGGCACTCGAACATCTCAAGCGCATGCTCTCGCATATGGTGGAGGTGCTCGCAACGCAAGCCGAGCGCGCAGAGACGATAGAGCAGTGCCGCGTGCGTGCAGTGGAAATAGGTATTCGTCTGGCTGATTGGAAGGAAACGATAGACGAAACGCTTCCGCCCACTGTGTTGTGGGTCGAAGCATTTTCTCAATCAGTGCAACTGCATCGCACACCCTTGTCGATTGCCCCCATATTCGGCAAGCAGCGCGAAGGTCCTCCACGCGCATGGATATTCACGTCCGCCACGCTGGCAGTCAAACAGGATTTTTCTCATTACAGTAGTCAACTCGGACTCACCGACGAGAAGGCGATTTCTCTGCCCAGCCCTTTTGATTATCAACAGCAGGCACTGTTGTACTCCCCGACGATTTTGCCGCAGCCAAATTCACCTGATTACGCTGATGCAGTCATTGATGCCGCGTTGCCGGTGATCGACGCAGCAGGTGGGCGAACCTTCTTTCTTTGTACAACGCTGCGTGCAGTCAAAAAAACGGCTGAGCGCTTGCGTGATGAATTCGAGCGACGCAAGCTACCGTATCCTTTGTTCGTTCAAGGCGAAATCGGACGCACCGAATTGCTCACACAATTTCGCAAGGCGGGTAATGCAGTACTGATTGGTAGCCAGAGTTTTTGGGAAGGGGTGGATGTGCCGGGTAATGCGCTGTCGGTGGTGATTATCGACAAGCTGCCCTTTGCGCCGCCGGACGACCCAGTACTCGCCGCACGTATCACTGATATGGAAAAGCGTGGTCTGAATGGTTTCATGCATCATCAGCTTCCCGAGGCAATCATCAATCTCAAACAGGGTGCTGGCCGTTTGATACGCAATGAATCCGATCGAGGCATTCTGATGATCTGTGATCCGCGCTTGTTATCCAAACCCTATGGCCGGCGCATCTGGCAAAGTCTGCCGCCATTTGCCAGAACGCGCGAGCTGACCACGGTGCAAAGTTTTCTGCAGAACCTGCTGCGTTGAATGCATTGCTGCGCATCTGTTTTGTCATAGAAGCGTGTGTTTTTTTAGCAAATACTTGATTCCCGATTGCATTGTTGTTAATCAGATTAGCTGTTAAACAAACTCATTAGCATTGTTGCGTCATGCATGATTTGGCGCTAGCCAGTGGTGTTCATCATCGCCTATTGAGCGTAATCAAACTGTAAATTAACTTGGCCTGCCTTCAGGTAAAATCAACGCCATGAAAATTTTGATCAGTAATGACGATGGCTACCTGGCTCCCGGCATCAATGCGCTGGCTGAGCAACTCGCGACTATTGCCGATATCGTGGTCGTGGCACCGGACAGCAATCGCTCAGGTTCATCGAACTCGCTGACGCTGGATCGGCCTCTCAGAGTCATGCGTGCTGCCAATGGTTTTTATTCGATCAATGGCACTCCCAGCGACTGCGTACACATTGCGCTGACTGGCATACTCGATACGCAGCCAGATCTGGTGGTGTCGGGCATCAACCAGGGTCAGAACATGGGTGATGACACCCTGTACTCAGGTACCGTAGCAGCGGCTACTGAGGGTTTTCTTTTTGGAATTCCGGCAATCGCGTTTTCGCAGGTCGATTATGGGTGGGCACATATCGAAGATGCTGCGCGGCTTGCAAAAGATATTGTTCTGCGCCGGCTCGATGAACTGCAAACCCCTTACTTGCTGAATGTGAACATTCCCAATCGACCCTACGGTGAATTGAACACGGTTGTTGCGACTCGCTTGGGCAAGCGACATCAATCCGAGCCCGTGATACGAAGCAGCGACCCGCACGGTAACGAGATTTTCTGGATCGGCCCCCCCGGTCAGGCGAAAGAAGCAAGCGAGGGCACGGATTTCCACGCAACTAGTCATGGCTGGGTATCAATGACACCATTACAGATTGATCTAACGCATTCGTCTCAACTCGAACGTCTGAAGCGGGTTCTACGATGAGCGAGGGTAAAAGCCAGCCCCAAAAGCGCTTCCCGCTGACGCTGGACAGGATCACGGGAGCCGCTGATCGCAAAAAAGCGACCGCGGCCCCACAGATGAAAAATCCCCAGACAGCCACCCAAAATGCAGTGCGGCACACCACACCTCCGCCAGCGCTTGCAAACAGCACCCGCCCCGCAGCGGATCGCACGGCAAACTCACCCTTGGTATCGGATGCGGTGCGCAAGGCCATGGTGCAACGACTTGCGCAACAGGGCATTCACGATACCGCAGTCCTTGCTGCGATGGAGGCTGTTCCTCGGCATTATTTTCTTGAGCCCGGCTTGGCCAGTCAGGCCTACATCGACGCATCACTGCCGATTGGTTATCACCAGACCATTTCACAGCCTTACATCGTGGCGCGCATGATCGAGGTGATGCGGGGTGGTATCAGTGGCAAGCTCGCTCGGGTGCTTGAAATTGGTACGGGTTGCGGCTATCAGGCGGCGGTGATTGCACAGCTGGCTGAGGAAGTCTACTCGATAGAGCGCATACGTCCGATGCATGAGCTTGCCCGAACCAACCTCCGGCCTTTGCGCATACCTAACCTGCGTCTGCACTATGGGGATGGTATGCTGGGACTGCCGCAGATTGGTTCATTTGATGGCATCATTCTGGCAGCAGCGGGACTTGACGTGCCGCAGGCCTTGCTGGATCAGATGTCAGTTGGCGGGCGGCTGATCGCACCCGTTGGTAACCGAAATCAGGTGCTCAAGCTCATACGCCGCACCGGACGAAATGAGTGGATGGCCGAAACTCTTGAACCTTGCCATTTCGTCCCGCTCAAGCCGGGTACATTTGGCTGAACCCTTGCTCACACAGGTATGAAGACAGACGTTTTCGATAATAGAACCCCTCAAAGTTTGCGCCCGATTTTTTTAATGGCAATTTCTGTGGTGCTGCTTGTCTCAGGCTGTGCCGGTCTATCAGATACGCCATCGAATGCCGTCATTGACGATCGCAGATCGACCAACTCAGATCGTCGTAATAGCGGCACACCGCCCAGTGCATCGCCAAGCGCAAAGGCCAACAAGACAACATCCCAAACGACAACCGAGCCCACCCCAAAAAAGACTGCCCAGACGAATCAACAAACGCCCAGCGATGCTGATAAAAGCAGCTCAAATACAAAGAAGCCGCCGGCCGCCGATGCTGCGCCCGCTATGGATGCTGACCCGGCAGGTTATTACACAGTGAAAGAGGGTGACACGCTGCTGAAGATTGCGGGCCAGTTCAATCGTATGGTTAGCGAGCTGACGGATTGGAATACTTTGACCAATCCCAACACCATCAAAACCGGGCAGGTTTTGAGAGTTGCGCCACCCGACAATCTGCAAGTGATGCGAATACCGGTTGATCCCGACATGGAGATTCGTCGCGCCGGCCGTCCAACCCAGCCGCCGACGTCGTCGCAAACAACGGTTCGCGCCGCTCCAAGCAAAAAGAGCACGCCTTCGGTCGAGAAAATTGTGTACTCCGACAAGGAGATTGCTGATTTGGACCGACCCGAGCCCGGTCCCGTACGTGCTCTGGACACGAACAAGAAGCCGGTAGATACGCAGCCGCCCGGCAGCAGCCGTTTTGTTTGGCCAACCCAAGGCAAGGTCATCAGTACGTTTGATCCTACCCGCAAAGGCATTGATATTGCCGGCAAGGCCGGTCAACCCGTGGTTGCGGTCAGCAATGGCAAGGTGCTTTACGCGAAAAACATGCGTGGCTATGGCAACCTGATCATCATTGAGCATGGCGACAACATGGTGACAGCCTACGCACACAATAAAACCATCCTGGTCAGGGAAGGTCAAACGGTCACACAGAGTCAGCAAATAGCCGAGATGGGAGATTCTGATGCGGACTCTGTGAAGCTCCGTTTTCAGATACGCCATATGGGTAAACCAGTCGATCCTGCAACACTATTACCACCTGCCGAATCCCCCTGACACCAGCTTCATGGAACCCAAACGAGACGACCCGGAGCCACCTGCGCGGGAAGATCCTGAGTTCATGGCTCTCCCGTCACAGCAAGCTCCACTGGACGAGGACTCAGGAATACAGGAGTCTGCTGCGTCCGAGGAGGTGGCAGAGGGTCTTCAGGATTTTCGATCATTGCTCAATTCGGAGCTTGCCTCGGACTCGACCCAGCATTATCTGAACCAGATTGGTCTGCGGCCTTTGCTCAGTGTTGCGGAGGAAATTCACTTTTCCACGCTGGCCAGACAGGGAGATTTTCCCGCGCGCCAGAAAATGATCGAACACAATCTCAGGCTGGTCGTGTCCATTGCCAAGCACTATGTTAATCGTGGCGTCGTACTGCTTGATCTGATCGAGGAAGGCAATCTGGGTCTCATGCACGCGATCGAAAAGTTCGAACCCGAGCGCGGCTTTCGTTTCTCTACCTACGCGACTTGGTGGATACGTCAAAGCATTGAGCGTGCAATCATGAATCAGGCTCGCACCATACGTCTGCCGGTACATCGTATTCGCGAGCTCAACCTTGTCTTGCGCGCCAAATATCACCTTGAGGCAAGGCTTTTCGATGGTCATGATGCTCGGGTAGAAGATATCGCCCACTTGGTCGAGCGAAGTGTCGACGAGGTCAGTGCCATTCTTGGGATGGCTGAGCATGTTTCGTCGTTGGATACGCCGCTCGATGGCGATCCGCAGTCCAGTCTTCTGGACCTGCTGGCCGATGCCTCTGAGGGTGGGCCTGAAACTGATGCGGAACAACACGAAATGATTTCGCTCGTTCGCCATTGGCTTGACACCATTCCCACCAAGCAGAAACAAGTCATCATGCGCCGATTTGGTCTGGGACATGCCCATCCGGCGACCTTGGATGAGCTGGCCGACGAGATGGGCCTGACCAGAGAACGCGTTCGGCAGATTCAGCAGGAGGGTCTGGTTCGGCTGAAAAAAACCATCATGGCACGTGGTATTGGTAAGGACTCTCTGCTTTGATGGCTGTGCTGCTTTCTGCTTTCGAGATCCAATCCGACTCGGCTGACCAAACAGGGTCGATCTTTGCTCCGTGCGGACTTGCGACGCATAAACGGTAGAATCACGTCTCAAAGACGCTGTATCAATCTCCGTTTTTCTTCATTAAATCTATGCATGACAGTTTGCTCGACATCGAGTCCCTCGACATGGAAGCGCGCGGCGTGGGGCATCTCGCCAACGAGGACGGCAGCCCCGGTAAAGTGATTTTTGTTGAGGGCGCGCTCCCGGGCGAGCGAGTTCGATTCAAGTCCTACCGCAGAAAGGCCAAGTGGGAAGCGGCCGACATGACAGCGCTCTTGCGTGAATCGTCCTTGCGTGCAAAGCCGCGGTGCGCGTATTTTGGCATCTGCGGTGGTTGCGCGATGCAGCACATGAACGTGCCGGCACAAGTCGCCGTCAAGCAGCGTGTACTCGAAGATGCTCTGCACCATCTGGGTAAAGTCGATGCGGAGATGATACTGCGTCCCATACAGGGACCTGACTGGGGTTATCGCTATCGTGCACGCTTGTCGGTGCGGTATGTCGCCAAAAAAGGTGGCGTGCTGGTTGGCTTTCATGAGCGTCGCTCGAGCTTTGTCGCAGACATGAAGAGCTGCGAGATTTTGCCGCCAGACGTATCACGCATGCTGGTGCCATTGCGATCATTGATTGCGGCCTTGTCCATCCGCGATCGCTTGCCACAAATTGAGCTAGCTGTGGGTGAGCAGGCGGGACAGCGAGTCATTGTGATGGTCTTGCGCGTGATGGAGCCACCCAGCGAAAACGACAGAGAGCAATTGATTGCGTTCTCTCAGCAATGGTCTGTTCATTTCTGGTTGCAATCCAAGGGACCTGATACTGCGCTGCCTTTTTATCCACCCGACAGCACCCTTGCCTATGCGTTGCCTGAGTTTGGTGTCAGTATGCCATTCAGGCCGACGGATTTTACGCAGGTAAATCACCAAATCAATCGCGTTCTGGTCGAACGGGCATTGCGCTTGCTGGACGTGCAAACCACGGATCGCGTAGCGGATTTATTTTGCGGCTTGGGAAACTTCACTTTGCCATTGGCAACCCGGGCAGCCGAGGTTATTGGTATTGAGGGCAGTCCTGCACTCACAGAGCGTTCTCTGCAAAATGCCCGAGTCAACGGGCTTGATAAAAAAACGGTTTTTTATAACCGCAATCTTTTTGAATTTTCCGTTCAGGATTTGCTTTCACTCGGCCGTTTTGATCGAATGCTTATCGACCCACCGCGAGAGGGCGCGTTAGAAGTGTGCAGGGCTATTGGCGAGCTTGCCAGTGAAGACCCCGATGCCAGTCCAAAACGGATTGTGTATGTCTCTTGCAATCCAGCTACGCTGGCACGTGATGCCGGGGTACTTGTCCATAGCGGTGGGTATGTCCTGAGCAGAGCAGGTGTGGTCAATATGTTTCCGCATACCGCGCACGTGGAATCCATCGCTGTTTTTGATCGCCCGTAGTTCGATTACCTATAAAAAAACGCCGGCAGGCAGCCGGCGTTTCAAGGTAGTACAGAAAGCTTATCAGTCGCGCTCGCCACCAAAAATACCTAGCAATGCCAATAGATTGACAAACACGTTGTACAGGTTGAGGTAGATTGACAGTGTCGCCGAGATGTAATTGGTCTCGCCGCCATTGATGACGCGCTGAACATCGAACAGGATGTACGCAGAGAAGATCACGACTGCAATCGCCGAAATCACGATCTGCAAAGCGGGCATCTGCAAGAAGATATTGGCAACGGCTGCCAGCAGAATCACGATCATGCCGGCAAACAGCCAGCTTGATAGTCCGGAAAAATCACGCTTGCTGGTTGTGGCAATACTGGCCATCGTTGCGAAGACGATCGCGGTGCCGCCAAAGGCAGTCATGATCAGTGATGCGCCGTTGGAAAAGTGCAGAATGTGTCCAATCATGCGCGACAGCATGAGACCCATGAAAAACGTGAAACCCAGCAGTACCGCAACGCCGATGGCCGAGTTCTTCGTTCTTTCAATGACGTAGAAAAAGCCGAAGGCGATCGCCATGAAAGCCAGGAGGCCGAGGAAAGGGCTGCCGCTCATGAATGAGAAGTTCATCTGAACGCCCATCCAGGCGCCGAGAACTGTCGGAATCATGGATATCGCCAGCAGCCAGTAAGTATTGCGAAGCACGCGGTGGCGAACCGCGATCGACTCGCCCGATGTCTCGTAAGCGGTCTGGAAGGGTTGGTTCATGGATCCTCCTGTTGTGGATTGAGTAACAGCTCAGCATCAGAGGGGCTGTCAAAACGTTAATTTAACTGAATTTAAGATGGTGCGTCTAGCCGCGATTTTCAAGGGCTGCAGCGGCATTTGCCCGACCGATGCGGTCATTTTACACGGCTTTCATGCTAGAATGTTTGGCTAATCAGGGCGCGCATTTGCGCTCGAACTAATCCTTAACCCATTAATTTTATTGGAGTTTTTACAGATGGCAATCGAGCGCACCCTGTCGATCATCAAGCCTGACGCCGTGGCAAAAAATGTTATCGGTCAAATCTACAGCCGTTTCGAAGGTGCTGGCCTGAAAATCATCGCGGCACGTATGGCGCAATTATCCCGCGCGGAAGCAGAAGGCTTTTACGCCGTGCACCGTGAACGGCCGTTTTTCAAGGATTTGGTCGATTTCATGATCTCCGGTCCTGTCATGGTGCAAGTGCTGGAAGGCGAAAATGCTATCTTGAAAAACCGTGAATTGATGGGTGCAACCGATCCGAAGAAAGCCGACAAAGGCACTATTCGTGCGGACTTTGCTGATTCCATCGACGCCAATGCCGTCCACGGTTCTGATGCACCCGAAACCGCGAAGGGTGAAATCAGCTATTTCTTCCCGGCGCTGAACGTTTATTCGCGCTGAGCGTTGGTACCGGCCTCGTCGGCGTGAGGTCTTCACACTGACGCAGGCTTGCTTGGGGTTCCTGATGTGGAACTCACTGACCCGGATGCACGTGATTCACGCGAGGCACCTTTTATGACGGCAATCACCAATCTGTTGGACCTCGACCCGGATGCTCTGGTGAACTGGTGTCAGTCACACGGTGAGAAAGCGTTTCGTGCCCGTCAATTGCAGCGCTGGATACATCAGTTCGGGGAGAGCGATTTCGAGGCAATGACTGATCTCGCCAAGTCCTTGCGAGACAAATTGCGCGACCTTGCGACCGTCGCGGGGCCTGCCGTCGTCAGTGACCACACCTCCACAGACGGCACCCGCAAATGGCTGTTCGATGTCGGTAATGGCAATGCGGTCGAGACTGTGTTTATCCCTGAAGACAGTCGCGGCACGCTGTGTGTATCGACGCAGGCTGGTTGCGCTGTAAATTGTCGTTTCTGCTCGACAGGTAAACAGGGGTTTTCGCGCAATTTGAGCGTTGCAGAAATCATCGGACAATTGTGGTCGGCAGAATTCATGCTTCGTCGCAGTAAGGGCATTCCTGCAGGGCCGAAAGGCGAACGCCAGATTACAAATGTGGTGTTGATGGGCATGGGCGAGCCCTTGCTCAACTACGAACCATCCGTCGCCGCTCTGAAACTCATGCTCGACGACAACGCCTATGGACTCTCGCGCAGGCGCGTGACTCTCTCCACTAGTGGCGTCATTCCGATGATTGACAAGCTTTCGCAGGACTGCCCGGTAGCGCTGGCGGTGTCATTGCATGCATCAAATGACAGATTGCGTGACGACCTGGTACCGCTCAACAAAAAATATCCGCTTGCCGACCTCATGGCCGCGTGCAAGCGTTATCTCGATTTTGCGCCGCGTGATTTCATCACGTTTGAGTACTGCATGCTGGAGGGTGTGAATGATAGCGATCAGCACGCGCGTGAATTGCTGGCGTTGGTCGCTTCAGTGTCCTGCAAATTCAATCTGATTCCGTTCAATCCTTTCCCGCAATCCGGACTCAAACGTTCATCCAATGTCCGCATACGGGCATTCGCGCAGATATTGATGGACGGCGGCATTGTGACTACGATTCGCAAGACGCGTGGCGATGATATCGATGCCGCCTGCGGCCAGCTCGCCGGGGAGGTGCAGGATCGCACTCGCGTTCGCGAGCGCATGCAAACCATGTCGGTATATCAGGAAAAGTACGGAAAAGATTTTGGTCGTATCGTGGAGATTTCAGGTTGAAGCATTTCGGTTTATTGCTGCTTGCATTTCTGCTCGGTGCATGCGGTGCGCCCAATATCTCTCCTCCTGCGTCGACAAGCCAGGCTGATCTCAAACGTCGGACGGATATTCGCCTTGAGCTCGCTACCGCGTACTTCACGAGTGGTCAGAACGATATCGCGCTGCAAGAACTTAACCGGGCGCTTGAACTCAGCCCTCGTCGCGCTGACGTGCTTGGCCTGCGAGGCCTGGTGCTGATGCAGATCGGTGATAGCGAGGCCGCAGGTCAGAGTTTGCGCGATGCACTTCGGATCGAACCGGACAATCCTTCGCTTCAGAACAACATGGGCTGGGTGTTGTGTCAAAAGGCCGAGTTCGACAAGGCGATGGTGCATTTCGAGCGTGCATTATCGACAAGATCCTATGCCTCGCCCGAGAAGGCGCTGGTCAACGCCGGACTATGCCGCTTGCGTCAGGGTCAGGGTGCCCAGGCTGAGACTTTCCTGATGCGTGCGCTAGATACCGATCCGACGAATTTGCAGGCGCACGCTGGTCTTGCACGCCTGGCTTACGATCGGGCCGACTATACGCGCGCCCGAAGCCACCTGCTGAAAGTGATTGAGAGCGAGCAGGCAGTCGCAGAGAATTTTTTGATGGCGGTTCTTATTGAGCGCAAGCGCGGCGATGCCGCTTCCGAGCAAACCCTTTTGGCGCAATGGCGTCGGCGCTTCCCTGAGTCCCCGCAACTGGCCGCATATCTTCTTGGCGAAACCGATGACAAGTAACGAGAACGATCAGCAATCTTTGGCATCGACGACTGCGGTCGCTGAGGGCGTGAACGATGCAGCCGCCGCTGCCGCAGATGCCGCAGATGCCGCAGCGATTGATGCAATGCAGGTATCGACTACAGAAGCGATGACCGGTGCAGTTGAACTGCAGCCCGAATTGCCAACTGCGCTACCCGGTGAGTTGTTGGCCGCGCGTCGTCATGAATTGCGGTGGACGCTGGAAGAAGTCTCTCAGCGCCTCAAGTTGGCCCCGCGACAAATCACTGCGTTAGAGGCCAATGATTTTGCGTCATTGCCTGGCATGGCCAGTGTTCGGGGTTTCATTCGTTCTTATGCAAAATTGCTCGAGCTTGATCCGGTGCCTTTGCTTGCGATGCTATCCAACGAAGCCAATCCCGCGATTGATCCAATCATTTTGCGCCGGCCACTGCCTTCGCGCGGCTTTCCGGGACGTCGTTACGCACCACCTAGCGTACATCGCCGCGGATCGCGCAGGCTCTCGGGTTTGGCGCTGCTGGTGATGGTCTTTGTCGGTGCACTGGCTTTCGCGGCTTATCGTCATGGCCTCCCGACGATCAGTTTTGATGTCTCCGGCGTGAGCACCCTGTTGGATTCCTGGAAGGACCTGGCAGATTCCACGACGAGCGAGTCCACCGATCAGCCATTGTCGGCATCTGCGGATGCAGCGGTCGCTGAACAAAAATCGGTTGATCCTTCCCGTTCGTTGGAGCTGAAGTTGCGTGAAGATGCCTGGGTAGAGATCAGCGCCCTTAATGGCAACAAGCTAGTGTCTCGGCTCATGAAGGCGGGAACGACAGAGCGCTTTGATATGAGTGAGCCAGTCGTACTGGTGGTTGGTAATGCCAACGGCGTTGATGCCAGCCTGAGAGGACAGCCGCTGAATTTGCGTGCTGTCGCGCGAGACAATGTTTCCAAGCTCAGCCTGAAGTGAGCCTACACATGACCAAGCACTCAACAGATTTCGAGATTCCTTCTGGTTCCGCGCCGCGACGCTTGACGCGGCAGGTCAGGATTCATCATGGCGCGCGGGAGGTCTTCGTCGGCGGTAACGCGCCGGTGGTCGTTCAATCCATGACGAACACCGACACGGCCGATGTGATCGGTACAGCAATTCAGGTCAAGGAACTTGCACGAGCCGGATCCGAACTAGTGCGCATTACTGTCAACACCCCCGATGCTGCTGCGGCGGTGCCCGCGATACGCGAACAACTCGATCGCATGGATGTCGGTGTACCGCTGATCGGTGATTTTCACTACAACGGACATCAGTTGCTCACGGCCTTTCCTGCCTGTGCCGAAGCGCTGTCCAAATATCGCATCAATCCGGGCAATGTGGGGCAGGGTGCGAAGCGCGATACCCAGTTCGCGCAGATGATTGAGGTCGCCTGTCGTTATGACAAACCCGTGCGCATCGGCGTCAACTGGGGCAGCCTTGATCAGGCACTGCTGGCGCGAATCATGGATGAAAATGCGCAGCGGCCTGAACCTTTTTCTGCGCAGTCGGTTATGTATGAGGCCTTGGTGACTTCTGCATTGGAAAACGCGCAGCGTGCCGAGGAAATTGGCTTGCCCGGCGATCGAATTACACTCTCTTGCAAAGTCTCTGGCGTGCAGGACCTGATCGCGGTGTATCGTGAACTCGCCAAACGATGTGATTACCCTCTGCACCTAGGGCTCACCGAGGCAGGCATGGGCAGCAAGGGTATCGTCGCATCGACCGCCGCCTTGTCTGTCTTGCTGCAAGAGGGCATAGGCGACACGATCCGTATTTCGCTTACACCAGAGCCTGGTGGGGATCGGACCCGCGAAGTCATCGTGGCGCAGGAGATACTGCAAACCATGGGCTTGCGCAAATTTACGCCGATGGTCATTGCGTGCCCAGGCTGTGGACGCACGACATCGACTGTGTTTCAAGAACTGGCGGATCGCATTCAAACCTATCTGCGCGAGCAGATGCCCCTCTGGAAGACGACCTATCCTGGTGTCGAGGAAATGAATGTGGCTGTCATGGGCTGCATCGTCAATGGTCCCGGTGAATCCAAGCACGCTCACATTGGTATCAGTCTGCCCGGCACGGGGGAGTCACCGGCGGCCCCGGTTTTTGTCGACGGCCAGAAATCCGTCACCCTGCGCGGTGAACATATTGCAGAAGAGTTTCAGGCCATCGTGCTTGATTATGTAAAGACACGTTATGGCAGATCCTAAAAAAACCGAAAAGATCGTTGGCGTCAAAGGCATGAATGATGTCTTGCCGGATGACGCACCCTTGTGGGAGCTCTTCGAAAATACGGTGCAATCCGTTTTGCGCAGCTATGGCTATCAGCAGATACGTACGCCGATCGTTGAGCCCACAGCCTTGTTTGCGCGCGGTCTTGGTGAAGTCACCGACATTGTTGAAAAAGAGATGTACTCGTTCACCGACAGCATGAATGGCGATGCATTGACGTTGCGGCCGGAATGCACGGCCGGTGTGGTGCGATCTGTACTTGAACATAATCTCACTTATGACAGCCCGAAGCGGCTCTGGTATTCGGGTCCCATGTTCCGCCATGAGCGTCCTCAGCGCGGACGCTATCGTCAATTCCATCAGGTGGGCGCCGAGGCAGTGGGTTTTGCCGGACCCGATATCGACGCTGAACTGATTCTGTTGTGTCAGCGACTCTGGGATGACCTTGGACTGACTGACATTCGCCTCGAAATCAATTCTATCGGTGATGCGGCGGAACGTCAGCGTCATCGTGCAGACCTGATTACGTATTTCGAGCAGCACCGTGATCAATTGGATGCGGAGGCTCAGCGTCGTCTGCATGCCAATCCACTGCGCATTTTGGATACCAAAAATCCTGCGATGCAGGAGCTCGTTAACGCTGCGCCAAAACTGCTGGATTACCTCGGGGACGAATCGCGTGCGCATTTCGAGGGTGTACAGCGACTACTGCGCCATAACAGCATACCGTTCACTGTCAATCCTCGTTTGGTACGCGGTATGGATTATTACAACCGCACCGTCTTTGAGTGGATCACCGACAAGCTGGGCTCGCAGGGTACAGTCTGTGGTGGCGGTCGCTATGATCCGCTGGTCGAAATTTTCGGTGGCAAGCCAACGCCCGCGGTGGGTTTTGCCATGGGTGTCGAGCGGCTGCTCGAGCTGATGAAAGCTGCAGGGGGCAATTTATCGCGCAGCCAGTGCGATGTTTACCTCGTTCATCAGGGCGATGAGGCACAGATGCAGTCTTTTGTGATCGGCGAGCGCTTGCGTGATGCCGGTCTCGATGTTGTGCTACATTGCGCAGCGGCTGGCGGGCTGGGCAGCTTCAAATCGCAGATGAAGCGCGCTGACGCGAGTGGTGCGGCTTACGCCATCATCCTCGGTGAGGATGAAATCGCCAGCGGAACAGCAATCGTCAAGCATCTGCGCGAAGCGGATATGACCAATAATCAGCAAAGCGTCAGCTTGGAAACGCTTACCGATCATCTGATTGATCGAATGATTGGCGACGACGAGCACGATCACGGCCATTTGCATGCAGGCCAGTTACACACTCATCACTAAAACGACTATGGCATACGATCTTGAAGAGCAAGAACAACTCGCAACGCTGAAAGCGTGGTGGAAGCAATACGGTAATCTGGTGACCTGGCTTGTCATCGCAGTGCTGGCCGCTTACGCGTCCTGGTCTGGCTGGAAATACTATCAGCGCGAACAGGCATCCAAGGCAGCCTTGCTGTACGAAGAAATTGTCAAGGCCGTTGAGGGTAAGGATCAGACCCGCTTGGCTCGAGCAACGGGCGACATACGCGAGCGCTATGCTCGTACCCCGTATGCATCCATGGGCGCATTGCTGGCGGCAAAATCGGCGTTTGATGCCAATGACCTGAAATCAGCCAAGGGCTATTTGCAGTGGGTCGTTGATCAGAGCAGCGGCGAGGAATATCAGGCCATAGCGCGTCTGCGTCTGGCCGGCTTGCTGCTGGATGAAAAAGCCTATGATGAAGGTCTAAAGCTCTTGTCTGCACCTTTTCCTGATCAGTTTGCCGGGTTAGTTGCTGACCGTCGCGGTGACTTGTTGTTTGCGCAGAACAAAATAGAAGAGGCGCGCGCTGCCTATCAGCTGGCTCTCGAAAAAACTGAAGTAAAGAATCCCGCACGGCAGCTAATTCAACTAAAGCTGGACGCGATCGGTGGTAGTTCCACTCAGGCCGGTTGAGCGGAGAGCTGAGATGCACTTTTCTTCTCGATGGATACTCATTACTGGTTTGGTACTTTTGGCGGGTTGTTCTTCGCTTAACCCGTTCTCGCGCAAAGCGCCGCGTAATGAGCCGGCGCCATTGGTTCAGTTTACGCCCTCCATGGCAACCCGCACCGTCTGGACCACGCGCATCGGCAAGTCGGGCGACTATCCGCTGGCACCCGCAGTCGTTGATGCACGCGTGTATGCAGCAAGTGCCGATGGCGAGATTTACTGCCTGGACGCCGCCGATGGCAAGCCTGTCTGGAAAATCAAGGCGGGTACTGAATTGACTGCGGGCGTTGGTACCGATGGCAAGGTACTCGTCGTTGTTGGTACCGATGGCGTGATCCTCGCATTCGATACCGTCGATGGAAAATCACTCTGGAAAGCTCAGGCATCGACGGAAGTACTGTCGCCGCCCGCACTAGGTGGTGGCGTGGTTGTCATTCGCAGCATGGACAACCGCATCGCTGCCTACGATCTCGAATCAGGTAACCGCCGATGGTTTGTACAGCGCACTGCGCCAGCACTCGCTTTACGCGCCTCACCCGGCATTTTGATAAACGATGGGATTGCCTACGTTGCGCTACCGGCAGGACGACTGCTTGCACTGGCGGCACAAACGGGTGCGCCGCGCTGGGATGCGCCGATTGCTGAGCCTCGTGGTGCGACTGAACTGGAGCGCGTCGCCGATGTCTCTGGCATGCCGGCTCTGATTGGGCGTGATGTGTGTGCTGCTTCCTACCAAGGTCGTCTGGCTTGCGTCGATGCCGGTAACGGCTCGGTACGCTGGGCACGCGAGCTTTCCGCTGATGCAGGCCCGGGTCTTGATCAGCGATATGTTTTCGCCTCAGACGAACGCGGTAACCTCCAGGCCTTCGCACGCGACTCCGGAAGCAGCCTTTGGCGCAATACGTCGCTGAGCTGGCGTGGACTGTCGTCTCCAGTGTCGTTTGGTCGCGCGGTTGTGGTTGGGGATCGTCAGGGCTATTTGCATTTTTTCTCGCGTGAAGAAGGCGCTTTGCTGGCACGTGTACAAACTGACGGAAGCGCGATTCGTGCGACGCCCGTTGTGGCTGGCTCTACACTCATCGTACAGTCACAGAATGGTAGCTTGCTTGCAATCTCGACAGAATAAACGTGCCTGCAATGGCCTAATGCATCAGGATGTCCGATGAAGCCGGTCATCGCTCTGGTCGGCCGACCTAACGTTGGCAAATCCACGCTCTTCAATCGCCTGACCCGGTCGCGCGATGCCCTAGTGGCAGACTTGCCGGGGCTCACGCGTGATCGTCATTACGGCGAAGGCCGCATGGGTCTTCGACCGTTTCTCGTCATCGATACTGGTGGCTTTGAACCGATCGCTAAAGACGGCATCTTGCATGAAATGGCGAAGCAAACCCGTCAGGCTGTAGCCGAAGCGGATGTCGTGATTTTCATTGTCGATGGCCGTCAGGGACTGACGCCGCACGACAAGACCATCACCGATTTTCTGCGCAAATCCGGTCGTCAGGTCATGCTGGTCGTCAACAAGGCCGAGGGCATGAAATACACCACCGTATCGGCCGACTTTTATGAGTTGGGTCTGGGTGATCCCTATGTAATTTCGGCAGCGCATGGCGATGGTGTGGCTGATCTCGTTGATGAAGCGCTCGATAGCGCGCTCGCTGGCAAGGCAGACGAAGTCGATGAGGTGCCGGGCGTACGAGGCGTGCGCATTGCCATCGTTGGACGTCCTAATGTCGGCAAATCAACCATTGTCAACACATTACTGGGTGAAGAGCGTGTAATCGCTTTCGATATGCCTGGTACGACACGTGACTCGATTGAAATCCCATTCGAACGTTCCGGTCGTCACTACACCCTGATTGATACCGCAGGCATACGCCGCAAGGGTAAAGTTTTCGAGGCGATCGAAAAATTTTCTGTCGTTAAAACTCTGCAATCGATTTCAGAGGCGAATGTGGTGCTGCTGTTGCTTGATGCGCAGCAGGATATTTCCGAGCAAGATGCTCATATCGCTGGCTTCATTCTCGAGGCTGGCAGAGCACTGGTGGTCGGTGTGAATAAATGGGATGGATTGACCACAGATCAGCGTGATCATATCAAGCGCGAAATGGATCGCAAGCTGAGCTTTTTATCGTTTGCAAAATTCCATTTCATCTCCGCAT
>JACCEC012431906.1_pt1 | contig 38189 bp, 26 predicted proteins | sample 7450121 | NCBI WGS metagenome assembly JACCEC01 (sample SAMN15323455, study PRJNA562643) | freshwater metagenome | isolation source: river surface water | place: USA:Blue River Watershed | collected 2017-08-18 | reverse complement strand
GCTACGCAACGACCCTGGAGGTCAACCAGGCGGTGAGTGGATTGGCCACCCAATCGGCGTTGGAGGCGGTCCAAGCAACCATTCCGAGCATTGGAGGATTGGCCACCCAGTCCGAAGTCGCGGCCGTGCAGGCATTGATCCCCAGTTTGGATGGATATGCGACAGCCATGGATGTACAACAAGCGGTGAGTGGCTTGGCCACACAATCCGCGCTGGATGCGGTGCAAGCAGCCATGCCCAGCATTGATGGGTTGGCCACGCAAGGAGAAGTAGCCGCCGTGCAAGCCTTGATTCCCAGTTTGGATGGCTACGCGACGACCATGGATGTGCAACAAGCTGTGGCTGGGTTTGCGACTCAAGAAGACGTTTCGGCCGTGCAAGCCCTGATTCCCGATGTCAGCACGTTGGCTACTGCTGCGCAATTGACGAGCGTGGAGGCCCGTATTCCTTCCAGCGCGGGCGAGGAATTGTATTATGTCACGCATCAAGCGTCGGGGTTGATTGGCACCACGTTTACGCCGTTGCAAAGTGCGTACGCGGGATGCGGAGGCGCGACTCGTTCGGCGGACGGACGATTTGTCTACTTCAGTTTCTATGAAACCTACAATGGCCGCCAGGGCATCTGGCGATCGGCCGACGGGGGAAGCACCTTCAGCAACGTCATGCCCGACTCGGACATGTTGAGCTCGATCTGTATGAGCGTCAGCAACCAATACGTCTATGTCAATTGTTTGAACATCGGCCGGGTGTACAGAAGCACGAACTTTGGGTTGTCCTTCGAGGCTGTTTCGGCCGGATCCAATGCATCGAGCATTGTCTGTTCGCGCAGCGGCCAATACGTGTTTGTCACCGACTACAACGGTTCTGGATTGTGCATGTCGAGCGATTTCGGCGCGACCTTTACGAAACCGGTGGATATGCCGCCGGGCATGCAACTCATCTATCTCGCCCTTGCCGAAACCGCGTCGGCGGTCTATTTCAGTTCGCTGACCAACGGTAAGATGTATCGCTACCAATATGCGACCGACACGTTGACCGATGCATCGACGGGCAGCGCCACCTTCAATTTTGGCGGGGTGGCCTGTAGCGACGACGGCCAGTATTGCTATGCCAGTTATTACACGGTGAACACCAACCAAGTGGCACGGTCGAGCGACAACGGCGCTAGCTGGACGTTGGTCACGATGGTGCCGGTCTCGGGGATGGATGTGAATTTTGTGAACATGGGATGTAGTCGCGACGGGCGATATGTCTATGTCGTGAATTTGGGCCAGCATTTGTATGTATCGAGCAATTACGGCGCGAGCTGGAGTGCGGTCAGCGTGAGCGGGATTTTCACGGGCGGGATCAGCATGTGTATGAATCTGCCGGCGGGCAATACGTTGTGTTTGCGCAGCAATGACGGCTACGCGTTCTCGCCGGCCTCGGTGGCGTTGGCTACGTGGAACGATGTGGCGGGAGTGCAGTCGATGATCCCGGACGTGTCCGGTTTTGCCACCGCGGAAGACTTGCAAACCCTGCAGGCATCTATCCCCGATGTGTCGAATTTGGTGTCGACCACGACCTTGTCCGGCTACGCGACAACGTCTGCGTTGCAGGCGGCGATACCGGATGTGTCGGATTTCGTCTCGACATCGACCTTGAACAACTACGCTACGACGACCGCCTTGAGTGCCGTGCAGGCATCCATCCCCGACGTGTCGAATTTGGTGACTGCCTCGACGTTGGCCGACTATGCCACGAGCATGGAATTGGACGCCGTGCAGGCCTCCATCCCCGACATCTCGAATTTGGTGTCGACTTCAGCCTTGACGACGGAACTGGCCGGCTATGCATCCACGTCTGCGTTGAATGCGGTGCAGGCATCCATCCCGGACGTATCCAGTTTCGTCACGGCCACGGACTTGGCCGGGTATGCAACAACCTCGGCCTTAAGTACTGTACAGGCTTCCATTCCCGACATATCGAATTTGGTGACGACGTCAGCCTTGACGACGGAACTGGCCGGCTATGCATCCACGTCTGCGTTGAATGCGGTGCAGGCATCCATTCCGGATGTATCCAGTTTTGTCACGGCCACGGACTTGGCCGGGTATGCAACAACCTCGGCCTTGAGCACCGTACAGGCCTCCATTCCCGACATATCGAATTTGGTGACGACGTCGGCCTTGACGACGGAACTGGCCGGCTATGCATCCACCTCGGCGTTGAATGCGGTCCAGGCATCCATTCCGGACGTATCGAATTTGGTGTCGACTTCAGCCTTGACGACGGAACTGGCCGGCTATGCATCCACGTCTGCGTTGAGTACGGTGCAGGCATCCATTCCGGATGTATCCAGTTTTGTCACGGCCACGGACTTGGCCGGGTATGCAACAACCTCGGCCTTGAGCACCGTACAGGCTTCCATTCCCGACATATCGAATTTGGTGTCGACTTCAGCCTTGACGACGGAACTGGCCGGCTATGCCACAACCTCGGCCTTGGATGCGGTCCAGGCATCCATCCCGGACGTATCCAGTTTCGTCACGGCGTCCGCCTTGAACGATTACGCGACCACCTCGGCCTTGAATGCGGTGCAAGCCTCTATTCCCAACACGGCCAATTTCGTCACGAGCTCGGATCTTGCCAACTACGCCCAGCTGTCGGATCTGCCGAATCTGTCGGACTTGCCGAATCTCACCGACACCTTGACTATCAGCGCGTCAGGCATGCGCGATTATTTGTACGAGACCAACAGTGTCCCGGTGCCCAGCGGCGTGTTCTCCCGAGTCACCATGCCGCTCATGGGCATCCGCAAGCTATGGACGTCGCCGGACGCGCGCATCATCTTGGCCATTGACGACAACGGTCGCATCATCCGATCGGACGATTACGGGCAATCCATGATCACCGCCACCATTCTATCGACAGGCGGATCCATTGGCGCCGATGCCGCTGCCAAACACATTGTGGCGGTATCGTTGGAAGTCATCCGGGCGACTCAATCTACCAACTTCGGCCAAAGCTTCTCCGCGATCGGGCCCTCGGGCAGCAACTTCAGCGATTTGTCGGTCAGCGATGATGGCAAATATATCTTGTTGGTCTGTAACGACACGATCGGGTCCTATCGCGGACATCTGTTCGTGTCGAACAATTACGGCGCGTCGTTTTCCGCAATTACAGATGTGGCCGTGTATTGGCGCACCTGTGCCATGAGCGCCTCCGGACAGTACCAATTAGCGGGCAGCTATTCCCTGGACGGAATCCATACGTACGTGCGTGTGTCTTCCAACTACGGCGCGTCCTTCAGCACGGCGATCGAATGGACCGACGGATCGTCGATTGATCGCGCGGCCATTTCCGCCGATGGGTCGTGTCAAGTGGTGTGTGCAAATTCGGGGGCCGTGTGGATCAGTCGGGACTACGGCGCGACCTTTTCCGCACTGACCAGCCCGCCCACCGTGTTCAAAGACATTCGCTTCTCGCACAACGGCGACTACGCAGTGGCGCTAGGGGCGAACCACACCACGGTGTATTGGTCGAACAATGCCTGCGCCAGCTGGACGTTGCTGGCGAGCGAGCCGAGTCTGTATCTGCATCATGTGCAACTGAGTCGCGCGGGCAATGTGATTGTGTTGACGACGAATCTGGACCAGCTCATGGTGATGCGATGTATCGAAATACCGCGCCAGCCAGTCGCAATGAGCACGCGGGTCGTGACGGCCAACACGCAATTGCAGGCGACGGATGAGTGTTTGGTAGTGAATGGACTCACGGGCGCCATTACCATCACCACGCCTGCGCATACGCGACCGGGACAAAGCTGGACAATTATCGACAGCGACGGATCGGCGGCTAGCTACAATGTGACGGTGAGTGCCGGCAGTGGCCAGACGGTGAGTGGCACGGCGATCATGACGGGGGCAAACCAGTCGATGCAAGTGGTGTGTGTCGATACCACATCGTTCGTGGCCAATATCGCGGCCAGTCCCGATTTGAGTACGTTTGTGACCTCGAGTGATTTGACCGCGGCGATTTCAGCGTCGCAAGATACCCTGAATGCTGCGATCCAAGACGCTCTTTCGGGACTTTCGGGGGGAAGCGGAGTCACGTCGGCCGACGTGACGGCTGCCATTGAGACCGCGTTGGCCGGATACTTGACGACGACAACCGCCGCATCTACATACGCCACCCAGTCGGACTTGGCCGGATACGTGACGACGACAACCGCCGCATCTACGTACGCCACCCAGTCGGACTTGGCCAACTACCTCACGACCGTCGATGCGGCATCTACCTATGCGGCTCAATCGGATTTGGCTGGCTACCTCACGACCGTCGATGCGGCATCTACCTATGCGGCTCAATCGGATTTGGCTGGCTATTTGACAACTACCAACGCGGCGGCTACCTACGCCACGCAGTCAGACGTGGCCGCATCATACCTCACGACCACCGACGCGGCGACTACATACACCACCAAATCCTATGCTGACTCGACCTTTGCGACCCAGACGAATGTGGCCAGCACCTACCTGCCCATCACCACCGCGGCATCCACCTATGTGACCCCCACCTACAACAGTGCCGTGTCTTTCCGCGCCAACAGTACCTTTGGCACGGCAACGGGTCCAGCCGGTGCGTTCACCGCCCCGACAGTCTCGACTTTGTCGAGCATGAATTTGCAAACGTTGCTTGGCGTGCAAATGATCCAATGCCCGATGGAGCTCATGTACAATCCATCCGTCACCCTCACCAGCTTGTCTGGCACCATTACCTTGAACCAAGGTAACGGATCGGTGCAATACATCACGACTACCTATTCGGCCTCGGGTACTCCAGGCTACACCTTGGCACTGACGGTGCCGACGGTGAGTTCCGGCTCCTGTGCGTTGACTTTCACCTTGGTGTTTAACAACACGGGGTCCACCGGATACACCAACTTGCCCTACTGCAGCGCCATCACCTTGAACTCGACGTCGTACTCGCTACGCATCGTCGGCGGCGCCCCCAGCACACCGGCCTCCCAGCCATACATGGTCGTGCAATCGTTTTCGATTCTCTATTTGAACGGCAGCATTGTGAGCACAGTGCTCAGCAATGTCGCCGCCTTCTTGTAAATGTATAAAAAGCGCAATGTCTGCCAACGTCATCAACCGAAAGGTTGCGCGTATTGTAAACACCCGCGACCAACAAAGTCAGCGGTTCGCCACCAACATGGAGGCCTTCTTCAATCCCAACAGCACGGTGCAATCGATCATTCGGAACGAGGTGCCTACCCTCGCGTCGAGCTTTCGCGGCCCGTGGAACGCCGACACGTCCTATGCCAAAGGAGACGTGGTCCTCTACAACGGCAGCTGCTATTTGGCGACGGCCACGACCACCACGGCAGTCCCGACCACCGAGAGTGACTGGAATGTCTTGGTGCAGCGCGGCGAAGACGGCACGTTGCTGACCTCGTTTCGCGGTCCCTGGGATGCCCGTGTGGTTTATGCGCCCGCCGACATTGTGACCCATCGCGGAAGTTGTTATGTGGCCGACCGGGAAATTGCCGACGGGACCGAACCGTCCGCCGAGCCGTGGCGATTGGTTGCGGCCAAAGGTTCACTGGTCGACCAATACCAAGGCGCTTGGAGTGCCACCAACATTTATGCCCGTGGCGACGTGGTTACCCTGAATGGTTCGTGTTATCTGGCCACGCAAACCAACTACAACGTCTCGCCCGCCACGTTTCGCACCCAGTGGGCCATTCTCGCATCGGCCGCCGACGCCAATGCCGCATCGCTGGACACCACCCCTACCAGCGGGTCGACGCGCGGGGTGACCTCGGGCGGGGTGTTTAGCTGGGTGACCCAACAACTGGTGAGCAAGCAAAACGTATTGTCGTTCGACGAACAACCGACGGCCAACAGTGTGCGCATGCTCACGTCGGGGGTCATCCAAGCCGCGTTGGCCACGAAACAAAACACCCTGAACATCGATACCACCTTGACGTCGCAAGGATCCGGCAACCCCATCAGTTCCAACGGAGTCTATCAGGCTTTGGGAGATCGGTCGCGTTTGATCTATGAGACGGTGGCCGACACGTCGACCAACATTGCCACCACTGGATGGGTGAGCGCGGGACTGGCCACCAAGGTGAATACTTCGGCGGTGGTGAGCACGCCGGCCAATGGAAGTACCGCGCCAATCAGTGCCGGGGGGGTGTATGAGGCATTGGGCAGTCGCGTGAAACTGGAATATGAGTCAAGTGTATTGAACCTTACCGATGCATCCAACACCAAACTCATCCCGGCCAATGTGTTGAACGCGGCGCTGGGCGGGCGCATGAAACTGGAGTATGAGTCGGACCTGGCCAATTTGTCGTCGACCAATACGAATTTGGTCACGGGAAAGTTGCTGAAAGCCGGGTTGGACGGCAAGCAAAATACCTTGTCGATCGCGACCGAGGTGCAAAGCGGAGTTACCAATCCGATTACTGCGAATGGGGTCTATGTAGCGCTGGGCAATCGCCCGAAGTTGGAGTACGAATCTGACGCGACGAGTATTGCCAACGCCAACAATAACAACATCATCACGTCCAACATGTTGAACACGGTGCTGACGAATCGCAGCACCAGCACCGTCATGGCCAACAGCGCCTTGCTGATGACCTCGGGTGGGCTGTCCACGGCGCTGGCCAGCTACGCGCCCCTCAACAACCCGAGTTTCACCGGCACGCAGTCGGTATCTTGCGTGGCCGAACAAATCTATGTGGCGTCGTCCCTGCTGACCAATTTCACCTCGATATCGCTGGATTTCACCACGATCAAAAGCATCGTCTTTTGTCCGGTCACCACGACGTCGAGCACCCTCAGTCTGGCGATCACCAATTTCCCCGCGTTTTCGTCCGCGAGCGTGTACAACCTGACGCTGATTCTACCGTCAAAAACCTATGTCAGCAAAAGCACGCTCACCATCAACGGCATCTCGCGCGCCATGATCGTCGCAAATGGCACCATCGACGTGTCGACCGCGACCTATGTGCTCCAACAAATCAACATTCTGTACATCACGAGCACCAGCATGATTGTCACTACGAATGTCGTGTCGTGTTACTAATCGATGATTTTCACGGAACATGATTGCTTGCTGCCCGCGCCCACCACGGTTCACGATGTCGTCGCCTGGCGCCCCCCGGATACCTGGCGGTTGGACACCTGTGCCCCCGAGACGTTGGGCGCCCAACTGCGGTGGGCCGATGAAACGTGTCAACAATGCTGGCGTTCGCGGGACTGGATGCAAGTGGTTCGCATCGACGGACTGTGTCCGAGTATCTATCCCGAAGACAATCAGTGTGATCATTGCGGCACGTCCGGCAAATGGCGCTGGTATTACCACGAGGGCAAATTGTGTTGCGGCATGTGTGTGCGCACCCACGCCAACGACGCGGCGCTCTATGTCCACTCGGGCACCCGTCGGTATCGAGTCGCTACCTGTGTGAAATGTTCCCAGTCTCTATCGCTGCATGTCGGTCAGTTGGCGCCGTCGGTCTATTACGCGGGAAAAAAACCGCTGTGTCGCCAATGCCATCATCCGGGAGATGGTGCGGCGATCGCGGGTCGGTGGACCGTGGTCATTCACGACTTGACGGTCTGGCTTCCGCTGGCGGTGGATACAAATCAAGACATGGTGTTGGTGAACACCGACCCGCGACATGTCGATTACCAGCAATTGGCAGTGGCCGTGCATGACGACGGACGATGGTCGGTGTGGCGAATGGTCGATCTGACCTGGGAGTCACTGGTGGGGATAGAAGAAAGTCAACAATTGCAAGACGTGTTAGGTAGGCGAGGGATGGTGGTGGAAATTAAGATTTAACAATAATACAGATCCTCGTTGCGCCACTCCTTGAATGGACGTGGCACGTTTGGCCTCTCACACTTGCCGTCTCCGTGATACGGATGCATACAGTTCCAACACAGTTGTTGGGTAGGAAAATGCGAGATGAAGCGTTTCTGGTAAGCGTCCCAGGAAGTGTCGTCGTCGTCGTTGTTGTTCCCGAACACATACACGCGCTCTTTCCCGATCGCACGCTTCCAGCAGTGCGCGTAAAAATCAAAGTCAGATTCGGAACAGGGAAAACAATGCAGCCTCATGGTCGGTGTGTGCATATTGCAAAACAGGGACGTGCGCAACAGTCTCAACACGTCCGGCCAATAGGTGAGCGCCGTCGGGTGCAGAAAGAGCACGTAGTGGTGCACCGCGAGCATCACGATATGGCAGTACATTAGAAAAAGCCACAATGGGTTGGATTGTGATCCTGATCGTGATTTGCGTCGTTGCCGCGACGCTGATTTGGCAAACCGACATTGTACAACTCAGTTGGAACATCGCGTTGCTGCTCGTGCTCTGTTTCATCGTCTACTTGTGGTTCACGCCGGCGTGGCTGAGTCCCGCCTTCTGGATGAACCGTGCGGTGGCCCTCTTGCGCTGGATCGCCACCAATCCGGCCACGCTGCTGACGGCCTTGGCCGGCTACTATCTATTCGCGTATCTCGCGGGATGGACGACCTCGACGCCCTGGATGGCCAATCTGCTCAAGCACACGTTGTGGATCGGCAGTTTGCTGGGCATTTCGCATTGGATCGCGGTAGAATTCGTGCGCATTTCGCCGCTGACGTATTTGGCCGACCGACTCGAACAAGCCTTTCGGTCCGCGAAAGACACGGCCACCACGGCCATTCTGAAACGATCTCGACCGAAATTGTTCTTGGTGATGAATCAGCTCTACACCTTGCCGGAAGCCAAGGCGCTCGCCAGCACCGTATTCAACGGCCGCCTGGCCACGTCGGCCGAGGTCCAGCGGGCCAGTGCCTTGGGCCTGAATTGGAACGATGTGCCCGGCTGGACCAGTGATGGCAAAGTCGTGTCGCCCTGCGGCGACGGCAGCGTCAATTCGGCTACCTACACCGAAGAACAATCACAAATCTTGCATTTCGGCGCCATCATCTATGGCATTCGGCCAACCCTGTCGGAGTTCGAGAAACAGTTGTTGGAAGTGGGCGCGGGCACTGCCTCGGAACTGGTCGCGCTGAAAATGCAGTACATCAAAGACAATCGTACCGATTTCGCCACAGTGTTTTCTACCACCACCGAATTCGATCACTTGGGGTGGAAACCCGGCGCGGCGTAGGATCATCATCATTTTTGAATCATGAAAAGTTTTTGTGAATGCGGTCATTGTTATCAGTTACCATGCATGCCCGAGCAACTGCCGCCGGACATGATTCCCTGGCACCACTGGCGGGACCATTTCGCCCAACGCGGAACTGCGTCGCTACATGTCATGCAGGGATCCGCGCGGGTATGTCTGATCGATCGCGCGAGCGCGACGTTTCTCATGACCATGAAAGCCCGACGGTCTTCCACCAATCATTCTGGCCGTTCGGATCGCTCGGTTTGAATCCGACCCACCAACCGTCGTCGCCGGCGGCAAACGGGGTATTGTTGGCGCCGTCAACCGATCCGCCGAGAATGGACGTGGTGACCGTCACCGAGGCGTTTTCCTGGAAACTGGTGGCGCTCGCGGTGCTTTTGCTCGCTTTCCACGCGGGTCCGCCGCGCGGGACTGTGAATTGCATTCCACTCCCGCTGATCGATGTCATCAATCCTTTGGCAGCGGGCGCGACACTCAATTGGTTGGTGTTGGGGTCGGTGCGTGGCAATTTCACCGTGCAATAGTCGCCGGTCAGTGTCCAGTTGTCGGGACAGGGGTTGCGCAAGGGAGGCCATGCCTTTTTGCGATCGATCGCGGGGGTGGCGCCGCCGACGGTCAGCACGAGCAAGACAATGCCGACGTAGACGACCGCCGCGAGTATCAGAACGATCCAATAAAACGGTTGCATGCGTTTTCTCTCTCGATGACAAATGAAACCCATTCCATACGACAATCGGTTCTTCCCGCGGCAATTGGTCGTTGTCTATACACGCCCGGTCCGGGACGCTGAGATACACTTGTGTTTTCAGAAAGACTCAATCTTCATCCGATTGCCGCTATGGATCATGGAACGCACGACGAACGGATCCTCCGTCTTCTTTTATAAGGTTGCGTTCGAAGAGTATTGCCGTCATTTGTCGGGGGGTGTGTGGTTTTTGGATGATGAGGAGTGTGACACGATTCAGAAAGCCACACTTGTACCGAACCTACGCTTGCCCGTCGAGCCCGCAGCATCCAGTATCCACTGGTATCAATCGTGCTATCTCACTGCATGGTTTTTTACGAACGGCCACATGTTTTGTGCAAGGTATGTCGGCGACGGCATCGTGCGCGGATGTATGATCACCGACCCGCCGATTCATGTGCGATGGACAGGAAACGCGCATGTGATCATCGAATACGATGTACGTGGTGCGATGATTCAACAAATACATGCAGGATGTTATTTTGTACCCTTGTTCCCGGGTATGACGATATACCAACGGTCCCATTATGGACTACTTACCCAATGGTTCGATTCCATTTGTGTAGAATTTACCTTTGCCAATACCGAGACAAGCCGTCATTTTTCGTTTGTATACAGTGCGCCAAACCTCATGCATCGTTCCCTACTGCCTGCCATAAACGTTCCCATCGAATTTGTGTCCTCGTGGAAACGATATGAAGAAGTCCCCGGGCGGTTTTTGCGGGTCGTGGTCCCGCGCGACGCCCAGCTTAAACACCTTCCGAACTGGTTGAAACAACTCCCGGAGGACGACCATCGTGTGGTCCTCGCGTGTCGTGCCCAATTGCAATCGACCTGGACGCGCGAAGTACGTACTTATTTGTTATCCTATTGGTATTTGGTGACACGCGTGCCGAAAGAACTTGTGTTTTTGATACTGGCATTTTCCGCGCCGCAGATCGATGATATTGTAGTGTGGTAATTAATTTACATATAATGTCATTCCTAACCATACGTTTGCGTTGTTTTCCAACGGCACGATGCGCGCCTGATAACGCCGATAGGATTTTGCCGAAAACACAAACACCGAACCGTGAATCAGCGTCAACTCGAATTGCCGGTCTTCGCCACGGAGCACCAAGCGGTGACTATATGCGGAATACCGCGGATCTTGATACCATGACACCAACGCCACGCGACTCTTCGGATCCCGTGCCACATCGTCAGACAAGGTGTGTGATATCTCTTGACGCCCACACCGATCCAACCGTATCGCCGTGTACGCGGCAGGGGGTCTCAAGCCACACATGCCTAGATAGGCCGTTGTCGTCGTCAGATTCGTGACCACATGTCGATGAATCGCGCGGAACGACGAGGCAGTCAAGGTAGCTTGCCAATGATCGTCGGCAATTTGGTGCATCGGCACGTCGGCTTGGATCTGCTGAAACAGGTGGCAGCGTGCAAGAGACAGTTGTTCCGTGACGCGGAGTCCGCATCGCGCCACGGTCGTACGACACACGTCCTCCGGCTGACTTGCATTGCACGGCTGGTAATCCCCGTGGTTCATGCTGAACGGAAGCGGCGGATAGACCACCCCTTGGTCGTGGCGATTTTCCTCCGCGTAAAGATGTCGCAACTGCTCGACTTCGTCGTCGCGTGGAGGTCGCAACGCAATCGGCTGCGATGCGGCGTCTTCTTCCACATACGTCGTGCCGTCCGTCGTATGGGCAGTGGTGTTAGAGCAGCGAATCACGTAGCCGAGCCGGGTCGGGATCAAGTTGGCCGACAATACCGAAGGTCTGATTTCATGGGTGTAGCGTCGATTCGTCGACAGCGGAATCAATAGCAGCGACTCGTGACTCAGCGGGATCGCAAACGACGGCGCGTCCGGCGATTTCCCGTGGAACAACAATTGCGTCAATCCACTACGGGTGCCGTGAACGTAATCCGGGTAGGAACACCACTCGTTCGTGTCCTGAAACGGAGTCAATCGCTGCAATTCCATGGTATCGTAAAAGGTGCAAAACGCCATGAGGCCGTTGTCTGGCATATCCTTCGTCTTGTCCGAATGATCCTTGATCTTCGCCTTGGTCTCGCGCACGCCCGGGGCGGCCGGCACGTTACGATACAGTTGCGCCAACACATGGTTGAGCTCTGCCTGGCCACAAAACATCTTGGCAGCTTCGTGATTGACGCGATCGATGATGCGATAATCGGTGTCGCTCGTCCATTCCGTCGGGCCCGATAAATTGGTCGAGCATCGAAGCAAATAATGTTTCTGAGGTCGTGCATCGGGCAGGTCGGTTTCCAAAAAACGGTATTCGCGCGGAACGTGTTTGGAGAGATAGATGCCCAACCGATGCGCCGTTCCGGGTTTGGTGGATTCTGTGAGCGTCTGAAACGCATGTTCGGTGAGGATTTGTTGGAAATAGTCGTTGGGGGTGTCGCGAAAGAAGGAGGGAATGAACACCGCGGCGTCGTGGATGTTGATGGGGACCTGATGCAAGTGCACCACAGTTTCCGTACACAACAAGATGGGTTGCAACTCTCCGTCTTCCCAGATCACATGCACTTTCCAGCGTTCGCCGAGGTGTTGGCGCAAGCTCCACAGCGTCGCGTTGGTATGGCCGTAGACATAGATGTGTTGCGGCCCGGTCAGTGCATCAAACAAGGCGCGCAGGTGTCCGAGCGCGGTGTGGGTCGTCCCGAAGAAGTGCGGGAGAGGATTCTCGTCGCCACCAACGATCAAATGAAAACGGGAAGGGTCCAATGCCATCGATTGTGATGGCAGCGGATGTCGCGTGGTTTGTTAGTTGTGGACCAATGTACATCAAGACAAAATCGGGCGGGTCGTCGCGCACGTCGGCGACCCGCGATGCCCAGCGAAACGTATAGTGAGACGTCATGTAGTTTTTGTTAATGTTGATACTGAAATACACAATACCCAAACCCACAGTTGGGCGTGTATCGCCCGGGCACGAGATTTGTTTCACAAAAGGTGGCGAGCTGCGTTTTCCAACTGGCCCACGCCGGCGGAATCTCAATCGCCGATCCGTTGGTGATCAATTCGCCGAATCCGCCCGTCCGGCTACCGGTCTTGCGGTCCATCAATTCATAGCGGGACTCGGGAACATGCACAAACAACGTGGCATCGGCGGCGGGGGTGTAGTCATCGTACAGGATCACCACGGGCGAGCAATCTTCGTCATTTTGTTCGGAGGTGAGAAAGGCGCGGCCTTCTTCGTTCAAATCGTACCAATCGACGAGGATGCCGTAGGCAATGAAAATGGCGGTATCAATACCCATCGTAAAATGAATCGCGACCGAGCGCACGCGGCGTCTCTGTTAGATAGTCTCTGCTGGCAGGTCGATGGCGATGCATCGCAGCCGGTGAAAGGTATACTGATGCTCTATGAACCACCACGCGCCGCGGATCGTGACCGTTTTGTACCGCATGAGCACAATCCTCCGTGGCTCCCGGATCGCATCCCGGTACTCAAAGCCGTCCGGACGCGGGGTGCTTGCGACCGCGAGCACGTCGGCGAGAAAGGACTGCACGAATGGGTAGTTGGTAAAGTCGCCGTTGGACGTACACGCGCGAATCAAGTCGGGAAAGGTCTCGGTCTCTTCGTCGATGATGACGCTCCGGGAACAGCTCGCCGGCAGCATCGCGACCACTTCGTCGTCCGAGATCGTTCTCCGAGATCCCCAGAACTCAAAGATGGATTCCATTGTGACACAATCAAATTGCATCATGAGTACTTTTGACGTGACCCCAAATCTCGAACCCCTCTCCCCACGAATTCCATACAACACCTACCGCAAGTTGTTCCCCGACGACGGGAAGCTGGTCGATCCCCTTGCCTATTCGCGCGCGGACGACGATGATCGAGCCATTTATGCCAAAAGCAGTCATGGGTTTGTGTCGTGCGTCAAGTACGCGTTTTCGGATCATCGTCCCTTGTCGTTGGCGCCGCATCATATCTGGCTGCTCATCCAACATGCCGTGGCCGATCATGTGACTGAACATGCCGAAGACATGCGGGAACAGTGGGTGTCCCACGAAGGCAATAAGCCGTTGGTGGTCGCGCGCGACGTCTTCAGCCAAACCGTCGATTGGCCGAATGTCATTGACGGCAGCAACGGATTTTTGGCGCAGTTGAAAGCCAACACCGTGCCCGAGGCATTCAACCAATTGATGGTGACCTTCTCCACGACCACGTCGGTTGATCGTTTGGCTGGAGGCATCACGGTGATGCATACCCTGTGCCAGTATTTCAGCTACGGCGTTATGACCGCATGTGGGATTCCGCGCGTGCGTATGGAAGGCACCTTGGAGGACTGGACGCGATTGTTAACAGCTGCGACCATCTTGGTCGAAGAACGCTGCACGAAGGACTTCGCCGGGTTTTGGTTGCCGTCGTTAACCAAGGTGTTGACGAAATTGATCGAGCAATACCAAGTGGGTATGGCGCCGATCCCCGGCGAGACAGCCTCGGACAATGCACTCGCGGTCGATGAGCATTTTTGGAACACCATTTGCAAATCGGGAAGCAGATACGGATCCGGCGCAAGCACGTGGCTCGATGGATGGTTCAACGTCTTCTTTCCGTACATTGCACAGTGCTACAACCCTTATTGCCGCTTCCCGCTCACCAAGGCAACGTGGGTGGATCGTCCGCTCGACGCTGACCCATCGAATGGAGTGGATGTGGACTACTTCCCCTTGGGAACACGTCACGTGACGGTGGAGGTAGACGACGTTCCCGTGAAGGTGCAAGCGGGCTTTGTAGGCATTTGCGAAGATGAATTTGTGTCCCCGGTTGTCGGGTGGTTTGTAACTCATAATTAAATTGCATGGGCTGTTTGTTTTCAAATCCCGTCGACCGGATCGACGATCTTGCATTGTGGCAGGTGTTTCAGCTGGCCATCGACGATGTGACGCCGCCTTGGAAACCCTGCGCGACTGAGGCTGAGCTCGCGCGGTTAGAGGCCAAACTTGCAGCGTTTCACGATTATCCGAATGCAACCCTGGAGATCCCGGCATTGCAAACCATACACCACACCGTGCTCCACACTTATTATCAAAACACGCGCGAGCAAGCCATTTATTCGCGCAACCACAAACGGAAACTGATCCGCGGCATCATGGTGAAAAGCTGGATTCTCGAATACGACATTTACGAATGTGTTTCGCAGAACCAAACCAAGGACGGAAAGGTGGTGGTGACCGAAGACCTGATTGCTCGCTGCACCGCGTGGCAGCAATACTTGAACAACGTCTTCCTCTCCGGCGGTAACCATTTGGACCAAGCCACCGTGACCTGGCTGAATAAAAAGCAGATTTTGTCTGAGAGGATCCACGATCATTATAAATCTAAATGTTAACTATTATCGTCTGGACACGGCTTTGAGGAGACATTCCCATTGATTGTTGATAAGTGGTAGATAGGTGCCGTATTCCGTAAACAGCTGGATGTGGAACCGCGAGAGCGATGTCGGGTTGAAATATTTGCGGGCGAACATGGCCGTGGTCCCGGCAATGGCCGTCGAGACGTTGAACAGCGTTGGCTGCGCCGGATCGCCGTTAAGGGGAATCATAGCGATCATGTTGTTGTTTTGAATGGTCATTGCGCGCTGCATCCCGATCGTGTCGATGCTTTCGTCGAACTGGGCACGCTGGTTGTCTGCCGCGGCTTGACGTTCCAGACCGAGCGCAAGAAGTTGGCCGCGCGTCGGGATCGCGGAGTACAGAAGCGGATTCACTTGATTCAGTTGCGCGGAAATCGTGGCTTGACAAATGCGTCGACGATTGAAGACGTATTCGCCGGCCGAAGGCGTGCGTCGGTTGCTGGGATTGGCCGCGGTGATAATGGTGGTGCCCTGTTTGTTGAGCACAAAATCGTCGACGATCATCACGGCATATTGGAACGACTGGGTGGTGATGCCGGCGTTCCCCGTGAGCCGTACGGTCGGCGTGGTCAGCGCCACATCACCAACCACAGTGGCGTCTTGGTCGAGACGGTACCGCGTGTGCAGGTGGTAGCCGAGCATCCATCCGAGCGAGGTCGTTGGACTGGCGAGATGGGCATTGCGAAAGAGTTCGGAGTTGCACGTGCCGTCGGCGTTGGACACGATCCATGTCGAGTCGTAGAGCACCAGATCGAAATCCTGCACGGACAATTCAGCGTGGATTCCGGTCCAATCGATCAACGTGCGGCGTTGCAACGTGACGGGATCGGTGACGATGCCAATGGTGCAGGCGCGGGTAATTGGGTCGGCCGTCAGCCAATCTTGGAAGGCGCGGATGAGCGTCGACGCCGTGTAGGCCGCTCCGTTGGCAAGCACGGGCAAGGTGAAGTATCGCCGGCGCCCGACCATACCTGGACTGTATGCGTCGTGACACGTTTCAAGCTGCGCCCAGACATATTGGTCGTTGGTGACATGGAAGCCGTCGTAGGAATCGGGGGCTTTCGGCGACTGGACGACTGCCGCTGCGGCACCGTTGTTTTGCAGCACAAACGTGGTGGAGGTGAAGCCGAACCAGGTATACCAGACCGAGGCTCCGAGACCCCCCAGTTGCAGCATGTAGTCGTTCTCCGTGAACACCTTGGTGAGACGAATGGTCCATTGGAAGGTGAGTTGGTTGTTGGCCAGTTGGGTCACCTGCACACTGCTGTTGGCAAAGGGCTGTTGGTTGTCGATGTCGGTCCAGGTAACGAGCAAGTCGTTCATGGCGGCGAGCAGGTCTAGGTAGGTTGGGTAGGTGGAACTGGCGGCCGATCGTTTCACTTCCGCCGTCACGTTGCGGTCCTTGAGATGGATGACCAACCCCAAATTCGCCGGCAACTCGTATCCGCTGCCCTGCAGGGTGAGCTGGCCCTCCAGGCGCACCGTGGTGCTGTCGAGGGTGCTGATCGTGGGACGGGCACGAAACGGTGCCGTGATGAATCCCGCACCGTTGTCCAAGAGCCGCGCGTGTACCTGGCAGGCGTTGTCCTCGAGCACGTCCGGGTTGTCCCAGACCAGTTGGAAACGTACATTGAGGTCGATGCCAAACACCAGTCCCGTGGCATTGATCGCTACCGTGGATTGTTGCAGCGCGGGAAAGGTGCGGAGCGAAGACTGTAGTTCGCCGGCAAAGGCCGCGGCATTTGGAAATTGTCGACCGGCATCCAGCGTGAGGGTGAAGTCGTAGGCGTCGCGGCGTTGATACGCAGCATTGGTGGGGGCACACCGCAGGGTAACGGCTTGTGGCAATACCAATGTAGCGTCTTTCAGCGTCGACTCCGCGACCCATCGGCCCGCCGTGAGAAAGGACGCGGCGTCGGAAAACCCAAAGGCGCTGTTGGGGCCTTGCCAGAGCGGCGACGAGGCGGCGGACTCGTCGGGGAACTGCACGACCCACGCCTTCGGCACCAATCCATGCACGCCGACATTGGCATCGAGCGGCAAGAGTCCGAGTCGTACTCGGCGTTTGTTGGTGGTTGGATGGGATTCCAGCACGAAGTATGATTGCGGCGCCAGCCAGGCCGCGACTTTCACCATATTGGCAAACGCGAGGAAGAGGGCCGCACGGTGGTAGTCGACTCCGACGCGCAGTCCGGCATCGAGTAGCGAGAGGGTTTGGCGGATCTGGCTGGCGCCGGTGCCCCAGACACAGACTAGGGTTGCTTGTGCGGCGGATTGGAGACGGAATCGACTGTCGGTGTTGTTGCTGTCGGTTTCGGGGGGAAGCATGAACTCGCCAACCACTTCGTGTAGCGAGAAGCGAAAGGGAAGCGCGGGCAGAAACCCCAGGTAGTTTGGCAGGGTATCTTCGTTCCAGTGGAAGTGGAAATGGGCGCAGCCATAGTGCCGTTCCATCGCGAGGGTGAGCGAGGTGAGTTGGGTGCTGACGTCGAGACTGAAGGCGGTCGGGGTGCGCAGGACGAGGGTGTTGGCTATGAGAATGGATTGCACCAGGGACCGATTGAGTGCGTCGATGAGTTCAGTGACGGTGTAGTTGGCGGTGGGGATGCGCACCTGGATGGCCAGGTCTTGGTTCCAGGGCTGGCGGCCCACCAAGGTCAGGAAGTTGCTGCCGTAGATGTTGCCGATGGTTTGGTAGGCGCGCGCGGGAAGTCGGAATTGGATCAATTCGAGACTGATGACGTTTGGAATGACGATGTTCAGATCGAAATAGAAGTCGTAGGGATCGGCCGGTTTGCTGCGATCGCCGGTGGCTTTCCAGGCCTGTGTGGCGTTGATCTGAATGTATTGGTCGATGGTTTCGTCGCTGGTGACGGCCGTCTCGTTGGCCAGGGGTTCCAGCACGACCGACGATGCGTCGTCGTCTTCCTGCGGCTCGTTCGCCGAGGAAGCGAAGGAGGAGACCAGCGACTGCCGAAACGCGAGGTCAATGTCGGTGGCACTGGCGCCCATGGTGGGTCCGACGGTTGGCCATCGCTGCTCCCAGATCTGCAAGACCTGGGCGGGCGACGAGGGCGGCTCGTCGTGCGCGTGACGGGCGATCAGTTCGTGCCAGATGGATCGCCACAAGGGGGCGTCGGAGGAGGTGCGACTCGACATTCCAGGTTGCTCAAGGAAAAGAGGAGAAGATGGCCTCGGCACGGTTTTTTGTGTTTTTGATGAAGGTGTCGCGCGAAGGCTTTTTGCAGGAAATTGAGTCGCAGCCGATGCCGTCCAAGGTCTCGGAGCTGCCCTCCCTGCTGGCCAGTTGGGCCCACGAACATGGCGGATTGCGGCGCGAGTCCACGGGTCGTTGGCTGACCTGGGATCCGGACACGACGCTGCAGAGCGATACGCCGCGATTGGTGGAGAAACGCGTGACCTTGGCGGACATGGACAGTGAATGGGTGCAGCAGCCGAGTTACGACGCCAAGTTGCCGGAAGGATTCGCGGGGTTGTATTGGTTGTTGTATGAGTCCGACCCCGACAGCTCGTTGGTGGGACCGCCTCCGTCATCGTTGCGACGCAAACGTCCGCCGCCCACACAGTTGCAAGCGACCCGTAAAAAAAGCGTTCATTATGCGTAAAAAAGAGTGACTCATGACCCGTCAGGAAGCGACCCGACGACGACGCGCAGCCTTGTCGGCCGCCGCCGTTGGTCTACACACCCGACGTCGATCGCCCGGAGGGATGATGATGCTTCGACCGATGCGGGGAGGCAAGAACATTGTCACGGACATGCCGCACTTCATGGCCAAAGGCACCTATGGATGTGTGTACCGAAAGGGGTTTCTGTGTTCGGGCGAAATCATTCCCGAGGGCAAGCGGGTCGTGTCCAAGGCGGCGCGCGATACGTCTTCGGCGAACAACGAAGATCACCGAGAAGTGGTGGTGTCGAAAATGATTCGCAAGATTCCGCGCTTCAAACAATATTTCGCGCCCGTGTTGCGGGCATGTCGGCCGACCAGCAAGATCAGTTCGCTGATCGTCAATGACTGCCCGCCGCTGCGAGACCGCCAGGGACGCGCCTTGCCATACCGCATCCTGGTGATGAATTATGTGGGCAAACATACCTGGGCCAGCCGACTGGAAGGGATGTTGCGGGGGGTGAAAGACCATGCGCGCCGAGATGCGCGAGAATATTGGAATCGCCAGACGCATACCTTGGTGGCCTGGACGTTGCGGATGAACCATGCCTTGTCGTTGTTGCGGGCGCACAAGGTATGTCACTACGATTTGAAGAACAACAACATCATGATCAGCGAATACGGCAGCAGCATGCCGATCCTGATTGATTTTGGGTTGTCGTTGCCGATGGACACGGTGCAGCAATTGTGGGAAGCGCGACGATGGGAATTGGTGTATTATTTTTACAACACGTCGACGGATTATCCCGCGTGGTGTTTGGAGATCGTGTTGATTTCCAAAATTTGTGCCATGGCGGCGCAGCGAGGCGATGTGGAAGAAGATAGTTATCGCACCCCGTGGCCGGAACGGGAAGCCGACGCGGCCAAACGGCCGAAGCGTATGGAGTGGCGGGCCGGCGTGGCGTCCAATCCGTTTGACATCCCGATGACGTTTGACGAGGTGGCCGCCGTGATTGATGTGTATTTCGACAATGACTTCTTCCAGATCTTGTCGAATGACCGTCGTCAGCGGGCGAAGAAAACGGTGCGCGCGCATTATCGCCGACTCGGATGCAAGACGGCCGAGGAGTGGATGGATGTGTTGCTGCATAGCTGGAAATCGTGGGACATGAGCGCCTTGGGATTCATGGTTTGGGACTCGACCCAATTGTTGCGGCAACACCCGGACACGCCGAGTTTGTTGCAGTCGCTGGAAGATTTGGTGTTGCAGCACTGGATTTTGCCGCCGAAACGCACCTTGTCGCTCGCCGAGGAACTTACCCGGTTGCTGAAGCTGGCGGAGGAAGCGTTGCAGCCGTAAACGGCGGCGATCCCGTGACGACCAGCTTGTAGATAAAATGTAAGTAGCTATATGCGTCGGACGTAAGTTTGCCGCCCTGATATTCGGGGATTGTGGCATCTCCATGGTCGTTCACGAACTTATCGTACGGGACCGTCACGCGAAACGCGATGATATTGGCGATGGAATGTTTGGTGTCGTTGCCAGTCGGTCCGAATTGCGCCAAAAAGGTTTTCATATTCAGATGTGCCTGGAATGTGTTGTGGATGGAACTGGGCTCGACCCACATAATCAGCATGCATATCACACGTAATATGTCTCGAACGCGGTCTACATCGCTGTCGGTGTCGACAAACTTGAATGCTTTGTAGATCTCGTCGGTGTCGATAATCTTGTTCACCAAATCGATAATGTTCTTGATCTTCGTATTGGTCTCGACCATGTTGCTGATCGGTTGACGGAGAGGTACGGTGGTGGGATGCACCACGATTTTGCGATTCAGGAATTCGTATTCCGGCACCAACTCGGTAATGGCTTCTTGTAGGGCCACGGCGTAGATGGCCGCCTTCGGAGGGACCGGTAAGCTGGGCTGCCAGACCAATGTCGGCGGCACAGTTTGTGCTTCGGACAAGATCGGGGTTTGTATATACAAATCGTTCACAACTTCCAGGTTGGGCGCCGGGAGCTTCATGCGATGGAAGAACGTCGTATCGAGATGCGTCATTTGCCAGCCCAACGAGTATGCGGACACGAGCCCCGAGGTCGGATTGTGGGTGTAGGTCCACTCGCTGCCCGCCGGACGCATGGTCCGCAACAAGCGATGGTGCCGAACCAAATAGGTTTGGACGTGGTCGCGGCGCCAGGCATACAAGGCCAACTTGTGGTCGGGCACTTTCGCGGCCAACGGATTGAGGCTTTGCAGCAACGACGGTTGCGGGGGCGCGGCGGGCGGCTGACGACTGTTGGGACGACGGCGCATCTCGGCGTCGGCTTGACGCAGCGTGTCGCTGCGCAACGTGAATCCCACCATTCGTCCCCGAAAGGCTTGGTTGCTGTATTCCACCGCGCGTCGTTCGGCCGGGTCGAACCATCGCTCGATCCATGGTTCCGTAAAGTCGTCGTGCAAATTCACCAGGTCGACATTGTGTTCGCGGCCAAACGGATAGAATTGGTCGATGGCAAGGTGCGGGTAGCCCACCCAGGCTTTCACCAAGGAATAGGTGCGGGTCTGTCCGAGCACCGCCGACATCATTCCGCTCGATGACTCGTTCGCGTTGTACGTCTCGGCCGTCACGACCTTCCATCCGAGGCGGGTATTCCAACTATACGCCAGGAACTCGCGGAAGTTCATCGTGACCGTATGTCGATCGCGAATGGACACCTTGAACAACAGCCAGAACAACGCCGTTGCCACCAAGGTTCCCACCCCCACGCCCAACATCATCGGGACGTCCAGCGCCATACCAGTCAGCGTCGTGGTCAGCCCGACCAGGCTGAATGCGAGGAGCAGGTACCAAAACACTTTGCCTCGATCCTTGAACAGCCAATCGTGCACAGAGTCTACATGGGCCGCGCCCAGCAAAATCACGATCCAGAACAGCACCACCAACATCAAGGTGAGCGCCGTCGTGAAGTGACCCAACGTGCTTCGACTGTTGCTGAGCGGCTTGTAGGTATATCCGCGTTCGGGTCGACCGTCCCGCAGAATGGTATGGGGCGGTCCGCCGCGGTAGCTGTTGCTGCTCGACGACACAAGATCGCCCGGCAATACACTTTCGGGCGTCGCGTACACATTTCCAAAACTGCGCGCGGTGAGTCGGTCCACGGTCAATTGGCCACAGACCGTGGGACTCAAGAACTCGGACGCTTTCAGGGTGAGGGTGGATTTCATCAGCACGACATACTCCGTCTTGCCCACGGCGCCGATCGTGTAGCAGTAGGCGTTCTGTTCTTCGTCAGACGCGGCGGCCGTGGATACCCAGCTCTGCGCGTCCACAAACCCGCGGTAATCCGTCAGGGATTGGGCTTGTTGCAGGGAACTGCAGGTCGCCCAGGTGGCGCCCCAGGTGACGAGACTGGTCAGCGACGAATTCGAGTAGGTCAAGGCGCCGCCCACGTTGTTGTCTTCCACAATCTCGATCGGAATGTGAATCCACATCCGGTAGGCGGGATCCTCGAGGTAGACGTGCTCGAGAACCAGTTCGGCCGCCTGGGCTTGCGTGAATTTGTGCAGAGGACCGGTGATCCACACCTGGCGCAGCTGGAAGTACCACGGTGGTTGCTTGGCCCCGCGAATGGTGGCCCGCACATGGGCGTCGGTGATCGGCTGTCGGATCGGGAAACAGAGGCTGAAAGTACCGTTTGCCGACGGCGTGTTGTTGATGCCGATGATGTTGCGGTCCGCGGCGCTGACGTAGAGCGGCATGGACGGGTAGTTGAATCGAAAGTCGTATTGTTTCGACACGGCGTCGATCCGGTCGCCGACGGCCGTGAGGAAAGTTGTGCTCGTCATATTTTTTAACATTAGAAGTCAAATTTATCAACTGATCGCTATCATATCCCTGTTTTCTAGACATTCACAATGCTCGGCCAGCAGGGCGCTGATGAGCAACCACCGTATGCGGATAGTGTGGATTACGCCCCACCGTTGGCGTGATTCCTCCAGCTGCTTGCGACCTATCCACAATGTGCGGCAATGCAGCATGAGTTCGTATTGCTGGTGCCACGCTTCGTTGGCCGTGCTCACCTTGTCAAACATACAGCGCGTGTCTTCCGACCAATGTGGTATCTCGTTCCATTTCACCAAATCCGTCTCCCAGTCGCCGGGTGTGATCGGTACAGAGGGTGTCCGGGAATACAGACCCATGTCTGCCCACCGATGCATGAAGCAGTAGGTGTCGGCGAAATATTCTTCGCGCACGAGCAATGCCGCTTGCAAAATGTTGAACAGACGTTCCAGCATCGTGATCAAATGATTCCATACGTCCTGGCAGGAATTCAGCAAGTCGTAATAGTGCCGCAGCATCGCGCGCTGACTGTGGTGTTCGGTCGCATCGGTCACCAGCTGTGTCATGTGCATCACACTGTCGCGGTTGGGGTCAAATTTCTCGTGATGCACCGCCTCGTAGAGATGCGCGTGTTCCTCTTGCAGGGTATGGAAATACTGTTCCATGCGAAAACACGTGTCTTTCAGCAACGGATAGACCGTGGTCTGCAGCTGCAAGCGCTGGTTGGTCGTGGCGTTATTATAACTGCAGAATTGCAGCAACGGACATCGGTCGAGACAGAGATGGTGAATCAGCGCAAACCATTGCTCCAGAGACACGAAATATCGCTGCAGCGGACCCAATTGGCGCCGCATCGACGTCAAGGTCGCCGGTCCGTAGTTGAGGTATTCGCCGACCCGGTTGTCCTGCAACAGATTGTGCAAGTCTTCCTGCAGACAGGTCTGTATGGATGTCGTCCACAGTTTGCGCAGAAAGACGATCCCGGGGGTATTGGCAAAATGTTGCAGCGCGGAATTGGTGTAGACGCGAAGATTCTCGCTTTCGACGATGTTATGTTCATGTTCGCAATCAAAACGATCCACCAGCGACGGTCCCGGTGGTTTGGGGCTTACGTACAGAGGAATGTACGTCGAGGCTGGCAACAACAACAATTCGTGGTGCTGCCATTGCAGCGAGGCGCGAAAAATCATACGATGAATTAAGTTATGGTTTTCCACTCGGGCATACCTACTCTACTAAACTGCTGCCGCTGGTCGGCGGACACACACAATATCGTGCCGAGCGTCGGGTTCCACAAGTGTCCCGCTAGTTCTGCGTACTTGGCCTCCACCAGGTAGTGGTCGATCGGCATGTGCAGCATCTCTGTGCCCATCTTGTAATTCATCATCATGAAGACAAACGTCTGGATGTCGATCTGCGCACTCGTCGCCGAGCCCGGATGGTCGGACGAAAACATGATGTGGCCTTTGATTTTGCAATGCCGAGTCACCACGTCGAGCATGAAGGTCCGAATGCTTTCCGACGCAGGCACAAACGCGCGGCGCGATGGGTAAAACTTGGTGTGACCCGGGTTTTTCCAGCGCGCCCACAGGGTTTTCAGCCGGTTGGCCGCATAGCCCGTCTTGTTGATCGGCGTGTTGAGCACGCGCAAGGTGATCTCGCTGTCGTAAGGTTTGTCCGGGGTCAGATACTGAAACGTATCGGGGAAACAGGGTTGGTAGACTTCCGCCAACAACTCGGCGAGCCAGAGCACGACCAATTTCGCCAATTTCGCGCGCTGGAACTTCAGCATGGCTTTGGCTTCATTCATCATGTCTTCCGCGCCGGCCGCGCTGTACATGATGCCGCGTTGCACCGGATTGTTCACTTGTTGCATACGATGCATATACATTTGGGGTTCGAGGTTGTATTCAAACTGCCCGCTGCGTTCGTAGATCATGATCAACAAATACCGCAACAACAAGCTGCTGCCGGTGCCCGTGAGATGATCTTTCGACCACGGCTTAAATACCGTAGTCACAATGTCTTGATAGATCGTGACCATGTAGTCGCTCCAGACAATGGTATACTTCCATTGTGGGTTCACGGTTTCCATCGGGGACACCGGCCGCAGACGTCGCACCGTTTGTGCCCATTCCGGAGTCCGTTCTTTCACAATGATCCCCAGTATCTCGTTGACGCCGTGGTGAAACACGGGGGCATATGTCGACAAGATCACTTTGGTGCTCGACGGAATGGGCGCGACGAGTTTCTTGTGCGGATGGGGATCCACTTGATAGAACATGGGCATCGGGTCGCTGAGGATCGGCGGTGGTATCCGCGTCATGTTCATGCGGCGCAGACAGTCGGCGAGAAATGGCGTCATGGGCAGCCACTCCGCCCATTTGCTGACGCGCTGAAGAATGAGTTCATGGTGGTCCGGCGACTGTACCGTCGCATGCACAAAGACGTTTTGGCGGGAACACGAACAGGCATAGTCCAGCCAGCTCATTTTAAAAATGACAATTCCGACAAGCCTTCACAACTGTCCATGGCCGTTTCGGCGTAGAGCAAATGCGAAATGGGAAACTCGTTGGGGATTGCGCGGAGAGGCTCGCCGACAAACGATACCAGCGCGCCCGTGCTTTGCAGATACGACGAGGTCACCTCGACGAAATAGCGCGAATTCCACCAATTCTGCAGCACGAAACAATATTCCTGGGCGACCGCGTCGTAACGCCACCCGATCATCACCATGGCATGGTGGCCTTTGAACTGTCCGTGGTCGAGCGGCTTGTGGAAAAAGACTTCTTGGCTGTTCAGAAACTCAGCGTCTACCCCGAACTGGCTGACCAGGGCCGGCTGATGCTGCAATTGGTCGCAAATGGTCTGGCAGATGTCGCGGTGATACCGCTGATTGAGCAGGAAGGTATCGAGGTTCAGGTCGGGGTTGTTGGTGATTTCGCGCAGAAACTCCATGGAGTTGCCGCCCATGTTGCGCAGGAGATAGTCTTCCAATTTCTTGCCCTTCCAGCGATTGCGAATGTATTGCGCGACATCGATCATGCCAATCGGATCTTCGTCGTCGGGGTTGGACAGGGTGACGAGATAGTGCTGCAGGACCACGGGGGCATGCATGTAACATAGCCCCGAGGTCTGGCAGCGCAAGACTTGGAGTCGCGTCGGATTGCCGGCGAAGCTGTCCCAGAAGAAACAGTAATGCACCGCGGTACGTCCGCGGCGTTGCAAAAAGCGTTCCAGTTCGATGGCGAATTTGTTGGAGCCTTCGTCGCGGGGTCGTACGACGATGGGTTGGTCGCCCGATTGAATGCGTTGCAATCGGGCGCGTTGATCGTCCGTCCAATAATGAGGATGTCCGGTGCGTTGCAAGTCGACGCCGTGGGCCGTCAAGAACTTTTCGGCTTCGGCGTACACCGACGAATGTACACAGCCCATGTTTTTTGTTTCTCGACTCAGCGTGAAATTGCCACGACAAACAAGATTTTCACACCATGTTCGTCGGGACGAAGCGACAGTTGCAACCAGGTGAAGGCGGGAAACACGAGGGGCGCGCCGCGACGCATCGTGATGGTGATGCCGGCGGTTCCCAATACCGACGGTCCCCAGGATTGGGGGAGCGGTACTTGCTCGAGCCGTTGGACGAGTTCGCTGCGCGACATGGTTTGAGAGTCTCCGAAGCTAAGTTGCATCAGGTCGGTCAGCCGAATCACGGCTTGGTTGAAGGTAGTTGCGTCGAGCGGCGCGGGTTCGTAGACGTACCACGGCGTGTCGGAGGTTTCGGCGCGAATGGTCAGGGCAAGTGGGGCGAGGAACAACTGGGCATCGTATCGCCATTCGATTTTCAGCAGATCAATCAGTTTTTCCCAGGGATCGGGCGCGGAGGGAATGGGGGTCCATTCGTGAAGATCGCACAATCGATAGAGCAGGACCGGCGGACGGGGCGGATTCCACTGCTCGAGTTGGTATTGGAACCAGCCGTACCATTGAAACAACGTGGACATTCGGGGGTGTGTTGGACGGGGTCGAATGTGTTTTCTTGTCTGTTAGTTACAAAAAGATGTCTACCACCCCCGCGGCCATTGTGGCCGAATTGATTTGGTGGTATTTGTTTAAAGTTGACAATACACTCGATGAAACATTTAAGGTGATGGAAGATGTTGCCGATATTAGTGCCGTGATTGCACCTTCGGCGAGTGGTAGTGTCATGTCCGATTGGATGGATGATGACTATCCGGATACCGTAGAAACGGATAGTGCAATGGACGTAGACACCGCCTCTGTCTCCTCGGGCGCGCCGGATATGGTTGAAACTTATAAAGCAACAGCTGAGGAACCTGTGGTACCCGCGGATGAGGACACGCGAACGGTGGTACCGCGAGACGACCTATATCCGGATTTGCCCAACGGATTGAAAGACGTGCGGATTCCATATCACCGAGCGCGCTATATCAAGTTTTTGAAAGCAATGCGAACACCATATCGTTATTACCCGCATCAAGTTGGGGAAGTAAAACGATGGATTCACAAGGGTAGGTTTTGTTACTGGATCGCGCGGGCTGTGAGCAAAGAGGCCAATTCGCACAGCCGGGACGTCACGTGTATGCCGCTTGCGTACTGGTTGTATTGTATCTGGGTGCTTCCGTCGCTGACGATCGAGCAAACCAACATATTGCTGCGCTGCTCATTTGCAGAGGCCATCAAAACGATCGCCGCCGACGCCGACGCCGACGCCACAGACGACGAGACAAATTTCAATAAGACGGTGTCGTATAATTGCTGTGAATGGAATCCGTTGATATGGTGCCCGGAAGAAGACGGAGTGGTGCAATTGTTACAGAAACACGGACTCATGCAGTATTATCTATACGACCCGCTTTTGCTCTTGCGACAAATCCACGAAATGGTGCCAACCACTTATGACCAGTGGATTGCGCGCAATACCCGATCGGCCACCGAATGGTTGCGTATACACTATGTGTATGGGTCCTTTGCCGTGTCGTTTGTACAGTTGAAAAAAGGCTCGATGTTTGAATATGTCGAGAGCTGGTATGAGAACGAATGGCAACGCGTGCAATTTCTCTTCCACAACGCCCCCGAAATTGAAGACAACGTTTGCGGGCATCCGGACTGGTCATTACTGAGCCCAAAGAAGAAATGGACGAACGCGACGGTTGAAAAACTACGGTTTTTGCCGTGCTGGCATCAAATCGAGGGTCTGGAACGCAAATTTGGCACGATGCCTGAAATACCCGTTATTGATAAGACCAAAACCTACCCAGACAGTCCGCTTGGTCAGCAAGAACGTGACCCGAAATATGAAAATTTAGCGATGACAACACCGCACCTACTCGAAAAGATTGCGGTGATTGAAAACGAGTATAAAGTGGGAGCCAAGCTCGGTTGGCAAAAACCAAACCAGAACAGCTTTGAGATCTATTGGCTGCGTTATTTGTTGTTTCAACGATATGATCATGTATATTTGCAGCCACTGCCGCTTACTGATAGTGATCCTAACACTTATCGCACCATATATACTCCGTTGGAGTATCTATCGCCGAGCAGTCATTGCTGGGTGAACCCATTTCCCAAGACTGAGCCCAACAACGGTGTGAAGGCGCGAATAGCCATGTATGTGGAAATGCAAGATGCGCGTTGGCCCTATGTAAAAAAGTGGTACGTCGATACAGAGTAATAAAACATGGATTTTTGTACAATTGTTTCCACGTTTGCCGCGCAGACAACCGTCGACGATCTTTCCATCTTTTTGGACGCGACGGAGATTACCGTCGTCGCAGAAAGCCACCTCGTTCGGTTGGAGAAGGCGGTGGAAGCTGATGATATCGAAATGAAACGATATCTAGAGACGGTAGACGACCATTGGATCTATTGCGGGTTCGCATGGTGTCTCTTTGTGTATCAAAAGCGGTCGAAGGCCACTGATACATTTGTGTACAACACCAGCAGGAGCCATCACCAATATTTTATTGCGAAATATGTCGCGCTCCTTCGCGTTGAGGACGACCTGATACTCATGTCGCCGCAATTGCGGATAGGATATTATCAACCGGACGCAACGAAACAGGCGCCGTATATGTTGCTGGCCGATACGGTATTGAAAGACAACAAAATCGACGCGGAAGTGTTCATCGCGGCGAACATGCGTATTATTTATCGGTATTGGACACATTTGCCGGAAGAGCCGTCCGAGCCGGACGAAGGCGAGGTTGACGAACCGCGCGTGCTTTATCGCATAGTTCAATTGGTGGAGTTGCTGCATCAGGTGTGTGTTGACCGTTCTACGTATAGCGATGATGCCCAACTGGTGAAACAGGTTGCACAGTTACCGCTGTTGTGTGAAGATACGAGCAACCTAACTCGACAATATGCGGCGACGGCTGTCTTCTATCTCTTGTTGCATTATGAGCGCAATCACCCGCGGGAAAAGATGCCGGACGGTTCCCTCTTGGCGTGGGCCAGGAACAATCGGATACGTGTTTCCGCAATATGGTTGGAGAATCCCAAATTGTTGCATTCGTTGAAACTCGAGGTGGATGTGGATACCGTTCCCAAACTGCTTTTCGACCATGTCCTTCTTCCCGACACGACCACGTGCATGTTGCCCCTGCGACCATGGCATCCGTTGTACCATGCTGAATTTAAAACGTTGGGAGCGCAAGTGCATGGGAACCATCCGGCGTTGATAAATGTATGGAACTACAAATTAGGGTTGTTGGACGGCGCCCCGGTGACCGTGGAGGACATACAAACCTATACGAGTTTTCTCATACACGATGCGCTGAATATGGAATCGTTGGTACATGATATCTTGTTTGCTATTTACCAGCAGCTATGGAGATGTTCGGACTGGGATTTGTTGTGTGTTTATATTCACTGTGCGGCCACTGCGTGCACAAAAGAAGCGGGACGTATTAAGGTGATCGTCCCGTTGCGCCACTTAATTGTATCCATCGCCGCCGACCTTATGATTCAATGTCTTCCGGCGGACAGACGGAACATGTCCGATTTCATCAATAACATGCAAGTTTTGTTTGGAACAGGTATCGATATCGCGCCGCATGGTTTTCTAATCAAAGATCGTAAACTGTATCTGAATGAGGAAATATTGATGTGGAATGAAGCCGACCGGTACGAGTTGGTAACCAATTTGCGTTCCCTATACAAACGGCACAAAACATTTCTGGAACGCCTGGGCTCGGACACAGACGTTGAACCTACCATGTTTGACAGCAAAATGATAGAGGATGTAACAACGTTTCTTTATAAAAGCGGTGAAGCACCACCGCGAAACATGTTTAGGTTGGCACACCGTTCGGTATTGGATATATTGTTCACGAATCTGCCGGATGAATGGACGGGCAGCACAGTACAATTTCCGAAGGAATTATTGGATCCTCCTCCCACGAGTCTGACGACCGATAAAGTCGGTAACTTCTATGAGTATTTACAAATGTATCGGTCGTATTATCCGACTCAGTTCACATGGACCAACAGCAAAGATTCCTGGAACGGATACCTTGGAAAATTGATGGTGGTAGCAATGAAGATATACAACGAGATAATTCTACCTCAACCGTTATATCATGAACGTACGTGGAGTTTGCCGAACTGCAATCGAGATATTGTGGATAAAAATGACACGTATCGGTTTCGGCGTGCTTTTCAAGAATGGTATGTGAGTGTGCTGAACGGACGTCGTGAGGAATTCACGACAGAGGGCGACTTGAGCATGTTGGACACGCTGACGATCAACACGTTTTTTGAAATGGTGCTATGCGCGGAAGAACTCAACATATTGTTGGTCAAGGAGATGGTGAAGTTAAAGGATTATGTGGATGCAACGGTTCGAGACAACGTGGTCGCTCGACGAAACAAGATGGTGCCGTTGATTTATGACGCAACTACTCATGACGACCTATTCCTGCAATTATGTTTGGTGTGTCGCAAGACGACGGTTCCATCGTCAATTGCCGAGACGAGCCTCAAATGGAGTGACGTGTTGAACCACATTGATGCGCAAAACTCGGATGAAGCGATTACTGAATTTATGGCATCGCGGAAACTGATTATGCAGAAGATACAGGAGTGGTCCAAAAATGCGGAGGCAGCAATCGCCGCCGCCGAGGTTCCCGCGGAGGAACAATATGTGCGCAACCATACGTTGCGATTGGAGATGGAAGCGTGGCAAACGACCGAGCCAAGTGATATTGTTGAACCGTTAAGGGATCTTTATCAGAAACTGGGTGAGACGCTGGATACCATACACGGCAAAATCGGAGAGTCCACGACGATCGCGCTCAACGCATGTGTTGAGTTGATCAAATTTATGAAGAACTCCGAGGTAATGCCAGAAGAAGTTAAGGAGGATATTAAGAGTCTTGCTGTGACCGACGACGATTCGACGACGACGAGCGAGATTCACAAGTTTGTGAAATTCTTTGCCAACGATGGGGCGTTCGCCAAAAGTTTCAAAAAGTTGGAAGAACTTCCAAACTTTACGTTTAAACACGATTATGATGGAACGAATTATGGCAACTATCTGAAAGACAACAACGACATATTTTCAAAATATGTTCCCTTTATGATATGTATGGAGAAGATTGACTACATTCGTCGCGAACGGAAAAGACCTGCTGACGATTTCAAATATCCGTTTTTGAAGGAATGGTACACGGCAACAGCCCCGACCGAGGAGGTGGTAAGCAACGAATTGGCATTGTATATTGCGTATGAAAAGAACTATTTGGCCGATCGGTCAGTAATCGAACAGGATGACAGCGCGCGAGAACTTGTGAATTTCTGGGAGAGTGCACGTAATGAATATAATGGGTACTTGACTGATATTGCGCGTGCCACTGACACGTGGGATAAATTGGAGGCCTTGCATCATCTTACACGTACCGAAGATAAAAATCAGCTTGTCCGGTGGTTCGGGGTAAAGAGTATCGACGAAGTGTTGACCGACGTGTTGACCAACACATTTAAGAGAGATGTGATTACCCATATCCACTCAGATATGAACATACTCGTTTCGATAGACTACTATGAACCGTTCAAAGAAGATGCATTGGTTGTAGACGCGTTGGCTCAGAAGTTTCGAAATTCGGACGACCTAGCCGAGATATTGGCAATTAATACAGATGAAAATAGCTTGATGTATAAAGTGGCAAAACGGGCGAAAGAGTTACGCGCGGCGGCGGAAACTGAATCAGTATCATCGGCGACACCAACAGCCACGGAACCAGCAACAGCGGAAACACCAGCAGCCGGACCAGCAACACCAGCAGCCGGACCAGCAACAGCGGCAACACCAGCAGCCGGACCAGCAACAGCGGCAACACCAGCAGCCGGACCAGCAACAGCGGCAACACCAGCAGCCGGACCAGCAGCGGAACCAACACCAACCGTGGGACCACCCGTGGGACCACCCGTGGAAACAGAAACCGTGGGACCACCCGTGGGACCACCCGTGGAAACAGAAACCGTGGGACCACCCGTGGGACCACCCGTGGAAACAGAAACCGTGGAAGCCACCGGCGTTACTGAACCGGATGGTTATCATGACCTAGAATTTGGCACATATAAAACGATAGGATATCGTACAACTAGCAAATATTTGCCATTTACGTATGGTGCGTCTACCGACCCCGTAACAGCAATTGTGGATAAGCTCTCTCCCGGCGGTTCCGGTCATGCGTTTGGTAAAGCTGTTCCTCCCGGCGGTCCCGGTCGTGCGTTTGGTAAAGCTGTTCCTCCCCGCGGTCCTGTTCCTGCTCCCGGTAAAGCTGCTGCTCCCGCGGTTCTAGCACCTCCGATTGCACGGGCAGTATTGGTACCACAAATCGCTACCCAAAAACGAATGCCCAACACCTACCGAGCAATGAAATCATGGTATGACCAACAACACCAATCGGATCTTCTCTATCAAACAACACAGCAAAACGCCAACATCAAAAAATGGGCGCGGACACGCGGAAACGGTCCGTCGCCGCGCCGATCCTACAAACGACAACGCATTTGGTAATACTTAAAATTGACGAGCTTTCTTGGGAAATTGGTCTAGTTGGTATGATTCATGTTTCGGGTACATGAGATCCCGGGTTCGAATCCCGGATTTCCCCGGTGTAATATATCCATACATGTGCGCGACGGGAACAAACATCTCCATGGGTGGCGGTGGTATCGTATACCGTACAACGCGGCGATTCTGTCTCGTTCGCATGCTTCTCTTTTTTTACACAATCTTCCACGCCGATTGAAACCCATGATAGGCTTGTCTGGGCAATTCGCCGCCAACATCTCCGACGGCAAACGGCCATTGGCGCGCAAAGAGTTCTTCCGGCGTCGTGTGGCCGGCAACAATCTTCTCCTCGGGCGATTTCTTCGTCGCCGGCCCGGCAAACGCAATCACATGCAGCGCCGCTATCCAGCTACCGAGCTGGTCTTCCTCCGACCATCGACATTGGCGCAACCATTGACGCTCTGCGGACTGCAGACGATTGTAGGCATCGGTCAGGATTTGTGCCGCGCGCATTGTCTGCCAATGTGGCACCGACGGATCGAACGACCAGAGTGTGGCCAATGCTACCTGCTCGCGGATCTGTGCGGGAATGGGGATACTCGGGTCGGCACTCGAGACGAAGGCTTCGATCGCTGCCATGGCTTGGGTATGTGGCACCACGCGCACCACGTCGGTGGCCGTCATGGACAACGATTCACACAACACATCCCAGGCTCGCCGCATGCGCAACACATAGACACACAGTTCCATCCACACGGTCGGTATCAGCACCGGCTGCATCCGTGATACCGGCGCGCTTCGGGCATGCGTCCACCATGCGCGACGATCCAACGCCTTCCCGGATACCCTTGACTGTACCCATTCATGCCAACACGTCTGCTCATTGGCGGACATCGGGTAGAGCGTCTGGAAAAAGTCCATCATGCACGTATGCCACCGCACATCCCCGAGGCGCGCTTCGACCAGTCGTTCCTCGCACTCTTTCCACTCTTGATACACATCTTCATGCCCGTCATATGGTCCGTCGGCGGGCGACAACAGTCGCACATACCCGGTCAGGTCCGACAAGAGATAAGGTCGCACCTTAGTCCAATCGGAGACCCATCGGCGCCATTGCCACTCGGTCCACCGATGTTGTTGCTGAAACGTGTAGAAATACTCCGGCGGCACCCAACTTGCCATCCGCACCAATTCCAGTTCGACGATGTTGCGTTCGGGCGCCATGACCGCGGCCACGAACCGTTCGAGGACACGCATCCATCGGTCGTGATATACCCGCATCGACGTTTCCGTCCACCGATGAGTTTCCTGCTGTGTTCCTTCGTCCACCACACCCCGCAGTGATGGCGTCGGGGGGTTGGGCAAGTTCCATTGGAAAAACCACAAATGATTCATCGTGCGCCAATCCGCCGAGGACGACGGCACATTCACCTGTCGGGCAGCGACGACCATGTCCAGCAAGACGGGTCGGTCCAGCAATCGACGGGGCTGGTAGACGCCAAGATCCACATAGACGAATGCTGCCGCCGCGGACGACGACGACGTGGACGGGACACTTGCCGCCGGCGGAGTAGACCGATCCGTCGTGGGATGTCGATGCAACACGGTCCACGCAATACACTCTTCTTCGCCTCCTCGCGCCAGTCGGACCGTTCCAAGGCCATGTACCGGCCCCATCCACCGATCGTCGGTGCTGGTCGTATCCGGGTCTTGCCGCAGTAGCCAGGCGCGGGCACGAGACGTTGCGGGCATGCTGGGACGCTGGGTGATGGGCGTGGTCAGGAATTGCTCGGCCGCGAGGTCCAGGGTCTCTTGAATCACCTCGAGGATCGACGACGATTGTTCCAACCACCGAGTGGTACGTAGCTGATCTTCGTCGGCAAGATGATGTTCGCGCGCGTTTGCCCACGACGTCACATCCTCGATCGGCGGAGACATCAACACAATAGATCGACCTTGCATCTCCTGCGGCTGTCGTTTCATGGCGGGCAGCTGAAACGATTGGTGTCGCACCCATCCGTCGAGATCAACGGGATTGGATTGACGCGCGCGCAGAGCCGAGAGCGAGTCGGGACGGTGAGTCGTGGACGCGGATCTCATGGTAATTGTGTTCATCATCCAGGTATGCAGCGCCTGTCGATCCAATATATCAACGTCCGGGCAGGGCACCCATTGCGGGTCGCCACGTCCGGTTTCAGCCACGAACTGTAGATGGAAACCCGCGTCAGCAAGACGTGCGTGATATGGCCAATAGGGCGGTTCGTCGTCCACGTCGGCAGACTGATAATGGCTGGTGGTATACAATTGCCAACGCATATATTCCAACAACGCAATGCCGCGCGGATCCCCCTGGGTGTCTAGCGAGGAGAGGTGTTGTCGCAAATAATCAATCACCGCGTGGATCCAGGGACGACCCGCCGAATCGGTAAGTGCACGCCATTGGAAGCGCAAGACCGCGGCGACCTCGGCCGAGAGGGTGCCCGGCAACAAACTGCATTGCAAGTAGGGACGTAGGTTTTGAAACCAGGTGCGGGCGTCGTCCGACGCGGAGAGCGGCCAGAGGAACGATTGGGGCGTCCATGGATCCGAGTGGGTGGTGAGTTGAGGGTGGGTGCGCGCGCTCGGTAGCGGACACGCGTTCCATTGACGCTGGTATTCTTGTTTGCGGTCCTGGGAGGACAGGAAGGACACGGGTACGTGATGGCGAATGGCGGGCGAGGGGCAGTATGGTAAGATTGCCCCGCAGAGCGCGACTTCTTCGTCTTCATCGGCGATTCGACGACTGCCGCGCCAAACAGCCATGCGGCGATGAATGACCCATGGCCAGGTCACCTGGTCTGGATCGGCAGACGGCAGACTTGGTCGGGTAGCAGCGTCGCGGACCGGCGATGCATCGGCGGCTTGTCGAAAACATTCGTTCCAGGTATCGGACCGAGTGCGGATTTGATCGAGGAACGACGGGTCATCCCACAGGGCGGCCTGGCTCCAGAAGCGAAGGGTCCAGCAGGTCGGCAGCAATTTGGCGGTAGCGAGACGTGGCGATTCGATCTGCAGCAACTCGGACTGCCAGTGCGTGAGATTGTGTTGCAAGCGGTCGAGGTCGTCGGCGGGCTCACTGTGGACAAAGTCGACCAATTGGGGTTGGAGCGACTGGAGGTGGCGTCGTCGTTCATCCAGGGTGATTTGTGCGGCGCCATCCAGCCATTGTTCGATGGCGGTGGCAGTCGGAGGATGTTGTTTCAAGGCGCGAATCTCGGCGGTGGAGGGAGGTTGATAGGGTTGATTGGTGGCGAGAATGGCCTGTTCCAGCAGGACAGGGACCGTAGCGGTCAAGCGATCCTGGCTTGCGACGGCGCGAACGTGGACCAAATTCCAGGCAAGCCGTGCGCGAACGAGGTTGTCGCGCAATTGATCATAGGCCTGCAAGGCAATCACAAAGTCGTCCATGCCGGTTTTGTTTTTAGCAATTAGGTAGGGTTAGCGGCGCGTTCCGCATTTGCGCGCATGCGTTCCCGGCGGAAGGACAGACTGGCAATATTTTCGGTTCGGAACCGAAGCACGGGTTCGATGGAGGAGACAATGCCATAGTTGTCGACGCCGCTTTGGTAGGGAACGCCTTGATCGTCGATGGGCACGGGGTGGCGCGCGCGTCGACCGGGGGCATACTGGTTGTACGAGAAGTTGTTCCAGCTGCCGACCTTACGGTTGTGGACGTCGCCAAGGCCCGTGAAGATGCGAAAGGGAGTTTGGGCGCCACGGCCATGCAAGGTGTCGGGTTTGCGCACCCAGCCGCGGACGGCAATCTTTCGTTTTAACCGAATTTCTTCGTGCGGAATGAGGATTCCGGACATAACTTTCGCTTTTCTTCTGGGTAGGCGGAGAACACAATCAAAATGCAACTTCGGAATCGCACCATTGTCCGTGTCGAGCCTCCGCCCAAGCGACAGCGCCGACAATCGACGAGCACGTCGCCCGATGCCCGGCATGTGACATTTGTCGAACACGTTGATTTTTTTTCACCCAAACCGCGGCGAGTCGTGGAAGTCGCCGAACCCGCGGCAGCAGTCGTGGAAGTCGCTGAACCCGCGGCAGCAGTCGTGGAAGTCGCTGAACCCGCGGCAGCAGTCGTGGAAGTCGCTGAACCCGCAGCAGCAGTCGTGGAAGTCGCTGAACCCGCAGCAGCAGTCGTGGAAGTCGCTGAACCCGCAACAAGCACCATGGTAATCGAGCCTGCGGTCGACACACCGCGAAAGCGAGTCGAGGAAGGGGAATTGGTGAGTCCGCCGAATCGTTCGCTCGGTGGCGAATGTACGGATTACCCCGTTGATCAGACTACTTCCAATCCGACTGCCGACGAACTCATTCGCACCGATTGTGCGGATGCAACCTTGTGGAAACGTTATCCGTCGGATGACGAAGAACGTCCAGTACGCAATTTGTTGCCGAGTTTGTCGGACAGTATGAAACAGGTTATTAACGCGAAAGCGGAACAGTTGTTGCCGAAGGATACATTACAATTTATTGAATCTATTTGGGAGGAGTCCCTGTCGACCGTCACACCCGAGGAAATTCAAGCATTTATGGAACATGTGACGTCGAGATGCACCATGTACGGAGACAAGATGAACATTCCATGCGCGCACAACTATGCGGTCGTCGTGCTATACATTCTACCCATGCTCGATGCGTTTTCCAAGTCTTCGTTTCCGATGCATCCCAAGTATTCACCAACCATCTATTGTTATTCATGGACGCATCCGTTGGTCGCCCAACTCGCGCGTATCCACAACAACCCAGACAATGTACAATTTCGGGTGTCGGTTCAGACGTGGCAAGATGAAATCAACAAATTGTATTCGAAAATCAACGCACGCACATGGTCAGGTACAAGCGCGAAGTAATATATCCCAAAAAGCTAATGGCAAGTATGTTCCATCGAAATGGATTGAACAATACGGAGCGGCCTTTGAGAATGTCCCAGACAAACACGAGTAGCACGGAGAAGAAGCTAATGCCGGTGAAAATGACAATCACTCGAAAGATGATGCACCATTCACGGCCAAGAGTACCGAACAGCAAATTGAAAACGTCCATTACTTTTTTCATGTTAAATGTTAAAAAATTTTTTGTCACTCTGCCTTCTTTCCGCGCGGTTTGCTGGTAGGTTTTGTTGTCGGGTTTCTCTTTCGCGGTTGTTTGACAGGAATATGCGGCAACGGCTCGACAACGACAATCTCGGGGACAATCTCGGGGACCATCTCGGGGACAATCTCGGGGACAATCTCGGGGACAATCTCGGGGACAATCTCGGGGACAATCTCGGGGACAATCTCGGGGACAATCTCGGGGACAATCTCGGGG
>JACCEC010325915.1_pt1 | contig 38190 bp, 36 predicted proteins | sample 7450121 | NCBI WGS metagenome assembly JACCEC01 (sample SAMN15323455, study PRJNA562643) | freshwater metagenome | isolation source: river surface water | place: USA:Blue River Watershed | collected 2017-08-18 | reverse complement strand
GACTCATGTTAGTAACGTTTGACACATTCCACCCCCCAATCGGTTGGTTAAATGCTATCGCGCCTTCAAACATCTGACTCATGTTAGTAACGTTTGACACATTCCACCCCCCAATCGGTTGGTTAAATGCTATCGCGCCTTCAAACATCTGACTCATGTTAGTAACGTTTGACACATCCCAATTATCGAGTGGTTCATTAAACCCAGCCTTATATGCAAACAAGGACTGCATATTTGTAACATTAGATACATCCCATTGTCCAATCGAAAGATTTTGTATTTCAGAGGGTAGTTCTCTTCTCCTATTAACATATTTATATACACAATCATGTATGTTCTTATTTGTAATTCTAAAAACCATACCACGTGTGTAAAGGAATTGTTATTTTGTGATTTATGTCAGGTGTTATTGTTTTTCAATTAACTACTATCTTGAAATAGTATATATAATATAATACTATATATTACAAATACCTATACTACTATACAAAATTGAAATAAAAGTATCTGTATAAACAATATACACATACTATGAACGCGATTACATCAATAAAACAAATACTTACTTCTAGATTATTACCTAGTATGCGATCAACCCCTGCATTAGGCCGTTGGAGTCTTAAATATGATGAACAAGTACTACAACGTGTCATTAACATGGCAAATGAAGACCATTGTGGTTGTTGTATTCAAGTGCAATCTAACCATCAGCATAGCGGAAATACTCATACCATCAATAAAAGGTCAAATGATAACGTAAATTACTATTACCCGTTTATTATCTAATATAAACGAGTGTTCTTGTTTCCTTGCCAGAGTTCTCTCATTTCATCATCATATTCTGCTATACATTTCGTAACCTTTCAAACATATCCTTCATTGTATCTGCGGATACTCTTCCTACTTTTTTATTTGGAGACTTTGCTAACGTCTTATCAATCCGAGACATTGGTGTTTCCCCCCTCCGAGGGTAATCCTCCTTCTCATCATTCACGATTTCAACAAGACACCGATGAAACATATCAAATGTATGGTATGAATACATCAGACAAAATATCGTCTCTGCATTCGACTTGTTATTATGAATCGTTTCATTCTGGTTGAGTGGCGTATCTATGTTATGTGGTACAGTATGTACATCAACAATTGAGTTATTACGGGGATCGCGTATAATGTCAGGCTCAACAATATAATCGTCGGTATTTGCAACATAATATGGATGTGCGCGAATAATATCAATAATGTCCGGATTATTCTTGAACTTTTCAAATAGTTTTGCCAATGTCTGCGTAATAAGTGATGGATTATATACGTCATTCTCGATCATAAATACTTGTAAAAACTGGTATCGAAAGAGAGAATCTTTTATATCGGAATTGTTCTCTCCATCTGAATCTTCATCTGGAAGAAAGGAATAGGTTGGTACCATTTCAAAATTATAATTGATTATCTCATTATTTTTATCTTGGTCATCTACGTCAGTTCTATACATGCTCTACTATATGGATGAGTGCTGCGAAAAAATAGTAACGGATATAATATTCTGTTAAATATTGTTGGCGGCGTTCTGTATTTTACAAATAAAAAGTAGGCGAAGATCCTCCCTTTCTTTATTTGTAAAATGTTATAGAGTTATCTTTATATGTTTCCGAGTAAAAGAGTTTACGGGTGTATAAAAACAATAATCACTGCATTCTTGATCATCTCAAAAAAAACCATATGATTTACTTGTATAAGTATTCTTGGTCACGAACTAATTCCCTAGAAGGAACGCCTCCACGAATCCACCCATCAGCCGCAGCGCCTTCAACATAGTTAACTGGGTTGTTAATTGTAGCCGCGAGAGAAGGCAACAACGGGTAATTGCTATGCGCCATAAAGGTCTGTTCAGTAAGGTTATTCACAGTCTTACGATTTGTGTTGGTATCTCCTTGAAGAAGATGAGACTCCATGTTTACGTCAACCTTTCCTCTCCCTAAATAAGGGACAGTCTTAAACGGGCGTTCAAGAAGCGAGAGCTTACACTTATTATGTGTATTCAAACTACCAATTAAAAGTTCAGAGTTGGTGTCAATATTGCAGCCACCATAACCGGTCTGATGTCCGCCTTTGTAAAAGACGTTCGGCTGGCTAGTAGCAAATGAAATCGGACGCTCCATCTGACAATCTGATGCAAAAAAATTGCTTAGTGCATAGTTCGCCGCATTCAGATTCTGAACATTGCGCTGACTCAAGTCGCAGCTATCATTTCCAATTCGCGATAAGTTGTCAAATGTGTAACTCTGGATGTATGCCATTTTTATAATATATTGCTATTAAATATACGTCAGATATAAATATTCTAAACATAAAAATATTTACATGTATTTCACCGACAATACGCGTGAATGAGGTTCTACGCCCCAACAACTTGTCCAAGTCGAGAGTTAATTCTTCCACACGCAAACTCGTTCCCTTCTTTACACGATGTCATGTCTCCATAACAAAAGTTGGCAAAAGCAGTCTGGTCATTCGGAATACGAGAGCTTGGTGTCGAAAAGAAGTTCCGCATTGAACTTTCAAAAACAGAATTATCACCTAAAGTACCGAATAATTCCGAATATGTTTCAGCACTTGTATGATTCGGTTTGCGATCGAGAGCATCTTGACCATTATGTACTAAATTACTTGCATTTATATCGAAACCGCGGCTAATTGCTTGTTTGGCCGCCTCATTAATGTCTTTCTCTACTGCAGGATTGAATGATGGTGCCGCATTCCGACGAGTAGGGTTTTCATTTATTTCCATAAGTGTCGGGTTCATGAGAGGATTACGAATAGAGGGGGTAGTAAACTCATTCTTAAGTGCTTGATAAAACGCCGGATTATTCAAATTACTCACGAACCCCTCCTTTGTATTTATGCCACTCTTTACCGCATCCGGCTCGCTGCGTTTCTGAATATTGTATAGAATTGCGATAACACCTAAAGTAATTGCACCAATAATGAAAATAGTGGTTGACATTGTTATTATATATCCTAAAAATGTTAGCAGAATGACAAGACGAGAGACTGCATTTAACTTCTCATCACGGTTCATGTCCTTCGTGGGATACAGTTGTTTAATATATTCTTTATTAAATAACACAGTGAAGTCATCAAGCCAGAACTTCTGATGGTCCCCTTCTTCACTATTTTTTGTAGCAGGCATAGTATATATTTATAATGTTATCCTGTGATAAGTGTACTTATATATAAATATATATAATGTGTTAGATGATTTTTACGTTATAAGGTGAGAGCAAACTGTTGCTATAATATATCACCCAATTACTTCTTGTTTTTTGATTTTGACTTTTTCTTCGCCTTGTTATCTGCTCCTTTTACGTCAATATCCTCTTCAAGGTCTTTTGCAGTAAGACCTCCCTCGACCATTTCCATATGCTGAGGTGGCTGCGATGCTCCACCTTTAAATCGAGGTGTACGCTCCGGCTTTTCCCCTGTAGTAAATACTCCTGCCGGAGTAACATTCGCCTCTTCTCCTGTAACTGCACCATTTTTATCATTCATCTTTCTTAATAACCTCTCACGCATTTTTGCTTGACGAATGTTTCTCTGAAGATGTGACTGCATAGCGCCCATGTTCACCTTTCCTCCTCCTGGAACCTGCATTCCCATCTGACTTAACATGCTGGCAATATTTCCCATTCCAGGCATACTTTTCATTTTACTCATTAGGTCGCTCGCTTCTTGCATAATTTCGCTCTCTTTTAACTCGCCTGACTTCAACTTCTTGTCAAGTTTCTCTCCAACCGACTTCACTAGTCCAGTTAACTTTCCCGGATTCTTAAATAATTGTTGAAATACTCCTGTAACGGATGATTGACTTGACATATCAATATCCAAATCTTGTGCAGTTTCTTCTGCAATCTCTTTGGCAAGTTTACCTATTTTACCACCAAGTAATCCACTCAAGTGTTGATGAATTGTTTCAGGATTAGGAACACCGGAGGATGATGAAGCCCCGCCACTTCCACTCGGAGTACTTTCTTCTGAAGAAGGCATAAAATTCTTCATAAACTCGGACGCCTTTTCAAATGCTTCATTCGGACCATTTCCTTCAGCGTTCGCTCCTTCTCCTCCATTGTTATCACCGAATAGTTGATTCATATTATCAATTACCTCTTCCAGCTTCGACTTCAATTCCTTCTCATCAATTGCTTCAAATAGTTTCGCGGTATCTCCGAATGAACCTGTATCCGACATATTATTCACAACCGAAAACAAAATCAACTGTAAATATTTCCACAATGTATCTTTCGTATTGTCCGAAATATCATCCATTTTCCAGATTAACTTGAACTCTATGTTCGGAAGAAACTCGGTGTTAAGTTCACCCACCGCGCTTGTCGATCCATCTGAATCCATATCAATAAACATCTTTTCATTCTTGTATAAGATATCAAAAAACCGGGAGGGATATATGTGTCGACAGTAATCATACAAAATCCCATAGTTCGCATCCGTGATAATAATCTTGTCTACAGTTGTCCCATCCGTATTTTCAACAACCTCAACAAGAGAATATGTTGATAATGCAGCGTCATATTCGGGAAATGCACAATGAATATCAGATATAAAGTCTCGTATCACTGTTTTAAACTCTTCTGGAGGAACCGGAACTGGGGTGTCATTACTCGATGCCATGTTTTGAAATGCTTTTTTTTTAACAAAGAGAATAATATAAATACTATTATTCAATATTTAAGTTATTTACACGCGATTAACACATAGTTATATCATTGACCTATAACTTTGTCGCGTGGTTGTCTGATATTGGCTATTGTATTGAGGTTTATCGTATTGGGGGGCATATGAATACTGTGATTGAGGGTGTTGTTGGTATTGTTGTTGCTGCTGTATAGTGGGAGGATTGTATTGTTGCTGTTGCTGTTGCTGTTGCTGCATTCCCGGATATTGATTCTGCCCTGGGTGTTGTGGCAAATACTGCGACTGTTGATAATGAGTCGCGGGTCCTTGGTTCGCATTATTATATAATCGAGAGTATTCGGTTTGTTGTGGTGGAGCATGATACATTCCGCCGGCTTTCCCTGGCATTTGAAAAGATCCCTGTTTATTCATCTGGTCCACCATGGTTTGGTATTGACTATATTGTTGTTCTTTGCTAAATGATAGTTCATCTCTCTGATTGTGAGGTTGCTGTTGCTGTTGCTGTTGCATTCGTCTCCCTTGATCCGGATTCAATGGACTATTTGTTATTTTCACATCCTCATCTCTCTTACGTTGTAGCTCCTCCACAGATATTTGACCAATCTTGTCAGGCGTATAATTTTCAGTCGGAGCTTCGATTCGGTCTACTTGATCAATCGTAGCATAATTATATAATTGTCGCATTCCACCATTCCCTTTCGCCGACATTTCATCCGGACTCTGGTCCAAGAAACTAAACCGATCAGATACAACTCCAAACCCACCCATCATATCACTCGAAAGAGAGAATGCAAGAGGTTCTCCGTTTCCACCGGTCGCATCATTGTTTCGTGCTACATTCACCGGCTGTAAATGCTGTAAAATCTGATCACCGTATAATACCTGATGTCCCTTATTCAATAAAAGCAACGCTGGAACACGATTCACCTGTGGCGGCAATAACACACGATTCCCTGTTTCTAAAATAATATGCCATGATGCAGGACCAATCTTTTCTCTCTTATCGATACAAATAAAATGTATCTCATCTCTCGCTTTTGTGTTCGCAATTTTCGACAGAATTGCCTTAGACCGATCACAATAATTGCTATAATAAAATATACTCGTCATCGTTGCCATATCTTTTTAATAGTGTATGTTGTGTATCTCACCTGTTATAATATTGCCTTTCGTTAGAATATAACCAAAAAAATTGATATAATAATATAGTATCTGCACAATATAGTATTGCTATATATACGCGTAAACGCCGTACTTCTAGAGCTACATTACATAGTTACTTCGACAATTATCGCATCATGGAACAATCGCAAGAAATGAAGAAAACAACTCAGAGTTCATCATCTCAGGTACGAATAAATACGAATGATATCGCCGCTTCTAAATATATTCCAAAAATAACCTCTCGCGTTGAAGAAAATGGGGTCTTACGATTCACTATTGAAAACATGAATGTAAGTTTAGCGAATGCACTTCGTCGCGTTATATTATCCGAGGTACCAACCTACGTCTTTCGCACATATCCGTATAGTGAAAATAAGGCATCCATTACTGCCAACACTAGTCGTCTACACAATGAAATCATAAAACAGCGCCTCAGCTGTATTCCAATTCATATAAGCGATATGGACTTTCCATACAAAGACTACTGTGTTGAACTGGATGTGGTTAATGACAGTGACACCATCAAATACGTTACGACTAAAGACTTTCGTGTTAAGAATAAGGTGAGCGGAAAATATTTGATCGAGTCAAAGGTGCATGAAATATTCCCGCCGAATGAGTTTACAGGTGACTACATTATTATCGGTCGTCTTCTTCCTAAAATGAGTGAGTATGCAGATGGAGAGCGTCTTGCATTGACATGTGATCTTGATATTGGGACAGCAAAAGAGAATGGATCATTTAATATTGTATCTACGTGTACATATTGCTTAACACAGGATGCCGGAAAGGTACAAGAGAAATGGGCGATACGAGAGCAGGAATTAGTGAAGGAAGGCGTGGCACTTGCATCTGAGGATATGGCGGATGCAAAGAAGGACTGGATGTTGCTTGATGGACAAAGGTGTACGAAGGAAGGATCGTATGACTTTACGATTGAAACAGTTGGCGCGTTTCAGAATACGGAGATTGTTGTAAAAGCCGCGAACATCATGATTGATAAATGTGTTAAGTTTATTTCAGATATTCAAAGTGGCGAGGATCGGATTATAAAGTCGAATACACTTCTCGAACATGGGTATGATGTTGAACTGAAAGGAGAGACACATACACTTGGAAAAGTAATTGAGTGGTTTCTGTTCGACCAACATTATAATGAAGATGAAACCGTTTCGTTTGTGTCGTTTCGTAAAGTGCATCCTCATTCGGTTGATAGCATGATACGAATTGGATTTGCAGAGGATATCGATGAAAAAGTAGTTGCGACATATTTTATAGAAGCCGCGAAGAAGGCGATTGCTGTGTATACGCATGTTCGAGAGATGTTTGTGTAAAATATTTGATATGATGCTTCACGATGCTTCACCTTATTCTCGTTGTGGTGTAAATAAGAAAAAATAACGATAGTTGCACAAATATCGTTACTTTTTTATCCTTGTTTTCTTTTATTCTTGTTTGTTCGTAGTGGCATGATCACATAATATGAAAGTTCTGGTATACTTGCTCTTCCGTAACAAAGTATGTGGAATAAACATGTTGCATCCATCGAGTTCGAATACGATCGCTCTCCTTAGATACTGTCACTAGGTTACATTTTGCTTCAATAAACATTTCTTCCGACATAATACCATCATATTCACACTCTCGTTTAAGTTCATTCAGGCGTTGTTGGGCGGGAACTACAACACGTTCAACAAATAAATACCACTCATAAAACGGAAGTGTTTCGATTAAAGGTAATACTGGGGTTACTAATGGTAATGACGCTTTTACTATCTCCGTCTTCATCGTAGGATTTGTATACCCTTTATATGCAATATACACATCATACGGAATCAGACGCGAGAGATAGACAGAATATGTTGGATGTTTTTCATCGAACTGTTGTAATTGCGTATCATTAACTTTTTGACTCGTGGTATCAGTTGAGAGAACCATGTCAATATATGCCCCTGGATAATAGTCGTTTTCCACATTATATTCACAACACTTAATTTCGATCCATATCATATTTTGAGCGATTGCAGCCAATTCAGTAAACTCGGTTGTTATAAAGTCGAATACTGCCTTTTTGTATCGAACATCATATTTGGTCTTATCTTTACTATACTTCGCCGCATCGCGGTTCATTTGAGTTAAACGATGTTCAAATATTGTAACATACATTTGTATCGTGGAAATGTTAGTAACAATGCGTGAATGTTCTGCATTTGTTATATTGCACGAGTGATAATCCCCTATGAGAGAATGAAGTGTATCATCATACCCGTCAAATGTTTTATGTGAGGTTTCTTCATAGTCATTGTCATTGTGGCGTATATTGATGTTGCTGTTGCGATTGTTATTGCTATGTGAGTTAAACAGAGAACTACACATTGAGAGAATCGACGCATAATATTTTGTTAAACGCTGCATATATTCTAACTTATCCATGTATATCTCAAACATCAGTGCGATATTATCATTCGGAACAAATGTCTGAAGCGGTCGATACTTTGATTGAATATTCATACTGATTCGTCTTTCATAACTGGTCTTCTCCGACTGGGAGAATGAATCCTGAGGTGTTGTAGATGCAGCTGTCGTTGTTTCCATAATGTTCGTTTCCTGACTATAAAACAGATAATTATTATTTCAATTTTACTAATTACAGGTATTAGTATGTTGTGTATTTTACATAAACAATGTTCGCATACCCCCCGACTTTCGTGTTGTTTGATGTGTCATTATTACATCTGGTTTTACTCGTGGTGCAGCCATTGCATTACTATCATGAGAGATTCGTCTATTATCTGTCATATTGAGTTGGATTTTTGATAGAGGTGCAGAGGGGGATGCCACTGCAGTAGATGGTGAACTCACATATTCAATCGGTATTCCATATGCAGGCGTTTGTTTATGATGCAACCGATGTTCGAGAGATGGATTTATGTTATTTTGTCTTGTAACAGGATGGGAAACCTTGAATGGCATATTATTATTTATGATACTCGCATTACTCGCATTACTCGCATTACTCTGATAGTTTATCACCGGTTGTTGGGGATACATATTCTTATCTCCATACTTTACAACATTCTTCATATTATTCGTAATTCGAGACTTATTCACAGTCGGAACATGAATACCCGTAAGATTTCGAATATCATGTTCTTCATATGTAATGGAGTCATATGTATATTCTGTATCAAACGAGAGAACATCGATATATTCTTCATTAAACTCAAACCGAAGGTTACGAATTGTCATGAGTCCATCAATGTTATCATTCGTGAGAGATGTTGCCGCCTCTCGTCGAGAGATTAACCGTTTAAATCCATCAACAAATTGCAGAATAGATTGACTACCAATCGGGAAAAAAGTAGTTCTATCAATCGTCAATCTACAATCAATTACGCGTGTTTGCATATAATTATCCTCGCACCCCCATGCCCAGAAGTTCGTAAATCCATTCGTCATCTCGAAATCAGATGCCTTAATTGAAAAAATGCCTCCGAGAGCAAACTTGAACCCATAAAAATGTTTTACTACGCCTTGTTCCGTATCATAATTTAATATGTTTTTGGTATAAGGTAAGGTATCTACGTCATTAAATACAAGTGTAATATTCTTATAGTCATTTGGATACTTGTACTTTATTGCTAAAAACCCAATATTTTTCATTCCGCCTCTATTAAACGGACGAGTATCTTTTTGATGTACGAAGTAATATTCCCATTCATCTCTCGGGTAGTCTTCCATAACATGTTCGATATATTTCATAAAAAAGGTTTTATGTTCAACGCGATCGCGATATGGAACAATGAATATAATTCGTGGTACCTTCTTTTTTGGAACTTCAATAATGGATGTTATGGATGATGTCATGATGGGTGTTTCTATGCTCTCCATGTCCATACAACGAAAATATATATCAGTGAATATATTAAAATGCGTGATTTACACGTACATGTCAATACTACAGATGCAAACCAATGTCACTACTCATTCCAATTTCCGGTCTTTCATCTAGATAACGGATATGGGAACTGATTGATGTATTTGCATTCTCGGAATAATATACCGCTCGTCATTATTTCTCTCTGGTTCTTCTTTGTCTTCACCCCCCGAAGATGCGTCATTCGTTTCATAACTCGTTTGACTACCATTACTTCCGTTACCATTACTTCCGTTACCATTACTTCCGTTACCATTACTTCCGTTACCATACTTATCCATAATGATCTTTGGTATAAGCCGATCCTTAATTGCATACAACTTTCTAAAACACTTATTTATAGTAACATCGCTTATTTCACTAATCTTATTTACATCCTTCTTCGTAATGTTCAAGTTACATACCTGCGCTACGAAATACACAATACCGGCAGCAATAGAATGCGGGGTATTTTCCGGAATAAGGTTTTGTTTCTCAATAATATGCGCAATAAATTGACAAACCTTTGTAAGTTCATTGTTTACATTCAATCGACTGCAATATCGATCAATAAATGCTTCCGGCTTTGTCCGAGAGAATCGCGTCTTTTCCGAATTATCAAGGTCGCATTCTAGCTCATTAATGATCGCAACCGCATTCTTACATCCCTTTGTTGCACTTGTATTATCCAAGTTGAAAATCGACGCAATCTCTTTCACTGTTCGTGGGCATTTATGAATCCGACATGCAATGTAAATCGATGCCAATATAATCCCGTCCCTGTTAAGACCGCGAAATGTTTTTCTCTCGGATATCTTTTTATGAAATCGCAGCGCTTCGTCGATAATCATTTTGGAAATCCCGTTATTCTGTGCAATCATTGTAATCTTCTGAAACACTTCATACTGCGACTTCTCGTTATAAGGCATTGATTGCCATTCAGTATATCGCCTAATTTTTAACATGTCGTGAGAATACCCGCCACCATCGCACATCACCTTGCACCCATAAGATGATTCAACAAGTAGAGGATTTACCGGCATTCCGCATCTGGTGGGGTCAGATGTTTGGTTATCGTCTGCACCATAATATCTCCATTCGGCAGTTTGGTCTAGAGATCCATCTTTGTATAATATACTGCATTTCGGATTCGTGCATGTTAGAAATCCGTCATCAGTTAATATAACCGAAGACATACATACATCGCATGTTTCTCTTGCACCAGTAGACCGATATACGCATTCCAGGTTCTGAACAGTAAAGAGAGATGATACTCGTTTTTTTGGTTGAACCGGATTTTCTAAAGCGATAGCGATAGAATTAGCGACAGAATGTTTATTTATATCTGATACCGTCTCTCCACTTTGTTCATTTGAAATACTTACCTCAGCCATAATTTCCGGTATAAACGCATCTTGTATTTTATTCCATAGGTCAACCTTTGCAGGTTTATTGTGTGTGTTTTTCTTAGTTGCTCTCGCGCGATTCACTGTTGGAGGGACAATATCACTTATTGTAAGAGGAGTAGAAGTACTTGTTCCAGTGGCAGGTGCTGTGTATTTTTGTTTTGACTTTCGAACAGTTACATTTGTTGGAACACAAGGTGATGGAGAAAGCCCCGATTGCAATTGTATAGGACTTGAAATTACCATAATTTTATTCGATGATGTTACAAGTATGCAATAAAATCAAATTGTTTTCAATTTTATTACATACTAATAACTTCTTTTATTTCATATTTGTACGCACATAATTGAAAATATATACCGATGAATATTTGAAGTATTCTGTATTTCAACCAAAATAGAGTAACGAGAGAAAAGAATAATACGCAAGAATATATCAAAATATAATATAACGATATAACAACTAGCCAGATACATTTTTCATAGCAACAAAGTATCATGGGTGCGCAGCAATCAGCCGCAGCTCAAGGAATTAAAAAGGACGATTTATACTTTGAAAAAATAATAGATACATATGCATCGGACTATATTCGCGGTTCTACATTCAGCGATTTACGTAGACTAAGTGAACCACAATACTGTAATAAGTTGGTCGTAATTACATCCGATCTTCTGAATAAACGCCTCACAGCTCGACAAGTACAGTTCTTACATAAAAAGAAGTCAGGTGTATTTAATACTGAATATAAAGATGAGTTTGTAAAAGACAACCTTATTTACTTTCGAAAGGATGATCTAGACAAGATTAATGTACAGAATAACCAATTAAAACGCAACATGTGTGTTGGAATTGCTAGATTCTATGTTCAAGTTGCTCATCTATTCTCTGCAATCATGAATACAATACGACCATGGAACATTGATGGGTCTTCCGGAATGGGAAATCTCTCATTTTGTGATGCAAGAATATATGGCCTCTTTTCTAAACAAACAGACATTAAAAGGATACAAGAGTCTGAACTATTCCGACCTCGTTCTAGCAAACGTACTGTGGCGATCGAACCGAATGTATGTTCAATAAACCGAGAGATTACTGCAAAATCTAAAACGGGAGAGTCATCGTCATCGTCATCGTCCCTGCAAAACGTACCTGCATTCGCAACTCTTGACAACTTATATAAAAACGTGTATCAGTATGCCGGAAGTCAGATTGGATTGTTTGTCGGAATGACACCAGATATGGCAAAAGATGCATATAGTAAAGATGTCCAAACATTTTATAAACTGTTGCATGGAAGAGAACCCGACCGCGATGTTACATCATTTAGTGATATACCTCTTCCTAATTACGAGAGATGTAAAGACCCGACATTTAATTCTCTCATGTCAGCTCCGATTGAGGTGGATAAGAATAACGAAGTGTTGGCGAAATATAGTCAACATATTATTCAGATGGTTAAAAAGGCACGAGAGGATAGGATTACACTTATCAAACTTCTAGATGATGTATTCTTCGTCGAGAGGTTAACTGTGGAAGAAACAGAGAGAGAGAGGGAGAAAGCATATTCGAAATCAACCTTGTTTTCTTCTACTTCTTCGTCATCCTCGTCTTTAAAACAGAGAGAATACAATATATTCATTCATCCACAACTCACAGAAACAAAACTTCAAAATATTGTCAATGTTGCGCGAGTTATTATTGTTCGAATGTATGCGTCGTGTCAACGCGATTACTTAGAGGGACTGAAACTACTGGAATCAATTATTGAGTCCCAAAAACAAAAGGCGTTGACAAATACAAGCAATGCTGTACAAAATACAGCAAACATGATACGTTCCCAAGGACAAGGACAAGCCCCGCCTCCTGTTTCTCAACCTGGTGCTGTGGATACTTCGGCACATGATTCTCCGCGTACTCTATCAGATAAACATGATGCAAATAAAGATTATTATAAACATCAACTTGGTATGTCAGAATATTCAGATATTGTTGATGAGTATAATAGTATAAAACGATCTCTCGATTCTGCATCGATCGAGACATCTCGTAAACAGAAATTGATAAAAGAAACAGATGATAAAATTGCAGAGTTTGTAAATAGTAGTTCCAATAATATGAAATATCAAGATCCGAAAATATTCAAGGCCTTCTTTGAACAAGAACGAACACAACTATCCAGTTTCAAACAATTCATTCAAAGAGTGATGCAATAATACATGTATATTATTACTTAATCATTCTATGAAAATTTGTCAACGATTTTATTAAACAAATCATCATCATATACCAAGTTTCCTGTGGGGCGGTATGTATTGATTGGTGTATATTCCTTTTTATTTGGTTGCTGTTGCTGCTGCTGCTGTTGTCCATCCTTATTTAATCCATCTAGTTTTGGATTATATAATAATGCATTCAAGTCTTCTGGAGAACTGCTGATGCCAATACCTCCACCTCCACCTCCGCCTCCGCCTCCATTGTTACCACCCATTGTTATCATTCGAGAATCCGAAGACATCCCGACACCTCCAGTCCCACCTCCACCTCCAGCTTGATCAACTGCAACTCCATATTCATCTACAATAACTCCTGTTTTCTTTTTTATTTCAGTACGAACATAGGAAGGAACATAGTGTCTCCAAGAGATAAACAAGAGGTTAGGATGCGTATATCGAACAACAAACTTATTTTCAAGTAACTTGGAAACAATATACTGAATACACCCAGCATGATCATAATTTGCTACACCAAGAATCATTTCAGGAACAACATACCAGCAACAATGTTCGCTATTTTTTTGACGAGAGGTTAGTTTAATTTTATTATGGATTCTAACAAGTATTTTATTATATGTATACAGTTTTGACTTGTCCTCCTCTTGTTTCTTCGAATATAACTCGTCCAGATTTATTTTATCTACCTTTTCGATTTTCTCATTATCATATCTGAAAAAGCTCTCCATTTATATCTCGATCAGTTATTATTATTGTGTTACAAGAAAAAAGTATCCTCTCTGTTCACGCAATTCTAATAATTTCATGTTATTTTACGTAAAAACATAATAAAAAATATACGTTACTATAGTATTAGATTAGTATTCTACTATATGAGTGAAACAACCTCTCCCTCTTCTGTGATTAAACATCTCGTTATTTCCTCCGGAGGACCATGTGGATATTTAATGTATGGTGCAGCAAAGCTACTCGAAAAAAATAATATATGGAAGCATGAAAATATCAAAAGCATCTATGGATGTTCAATTGGAACATGGCTCTCTATTCCAATTGCGCTAAAGTATGACTGGGATACACTTGATACCTATTATATCAAACGTCCATTTGAAAAAATATTCTTCCCCAAGTCTCTCTTCGATAATAAACTAAACCAAGCAATGAAAATCATCATGGATAAGGGTTTCATGAGTTTTGAACAATTCAAAGAAACGTTGCGACCACTTCTTGTTGCAAAAGATCTCTCGATTAACGTATCCATGCGAGAGTTTTACGAAAAGACAGGGGTCGAACTCCATTTCTTCACTACTGAAGTCAATCGATTTAAATATATCGACCTCTCGTATAAAACGCATCCTGACCTACCAGTAGTCGAAGCATCATATATGAGTTGTTCGATCCCATATTTTGCACAACCAATTATTCGCGATGGATGCTGTTTTATTGACGGAGCATTTATGTCAGCGTATCCTCTCAATGAGTGTATTCGTGGGCAAGGATGCAGTGTTGATGAAGTTCTCGGATTCAATATTTTGTGGGAAAAGACCGACCAAGAGATTACAAAAGATACAGGAGTATTTGGATATATTTTTGCATTAACTACGCAACTATCTTATTATCTCTCGGATAAGATGGGAGAGCTTACTGTGAAAATCCCAAATCAGGTTTTGTGTAGTCCGGATCTTTGTCGAAATGCGAAGGACTGGATTAGTTGGATTAAAGATGAAAATTTTCGACGAATATTGATTGAGCGTGGCGAGACATACGGAAAGATATTTCTCTCTTATAAACAGGCGACAGCTACACTAGCCGCGGCACACTCTTCTTCTTCTACGTATATTTCTACTTCAACCTCGTCCACAAATAACGGAGAAGATCACTGTGACCGAGAGGATATAAGGATGCCGGTCACACCCCTGTCTCTCCCTATTACTACAAATGAAGTTGCTTCTTTACATTTTGATGAATCAATCGATTATAGTAGTATAAATGATGCGAATAATACAAGCAATATAATTAATACATTGATTGAATCTGAGAGAAACTCGGAAGAAGGAGAAAATAGTAGTGAATGTATATCAGGAAATGAATAAAAGAATATTATGACCTAGGTTTATCATAATTTTTGAAATCGTTAGCATCATCGGTATCGATAAGTGGAGTATACATTGCACTATATGATGGATTATAACTATTGGTTTCCCCTAGACTACCTCTTCTTGTAATTGAATAATTGCCATACACAGGATCATTCTCAATATAATCACCATATGGTACTTTATCTTTTGTCTCATCATACTGATACTTTCCATATGCAATTGGTATTGTCTTGAATGTATATTCAGGATCAATAACAGATGTTACAAACTCATCGCTCCAATTGTAAAAATAATATATGGGATTTTGGTTTTTATCAGTGTCCAATGGTTTCATTTTTGTAACGACGATTTTCACGGAATCTTTTTGATTAATTGTATAATCTACATCACCAATAACAGTTTCCTTTGTCGGGTCATATTCGTGTTTGTCAAATGAGGTTAAAATTGGAGTACCAATATTATAAATGACATTATCATATGTTTGTTGATCAGTATCACTTTCATAAAATACAGGGATTTCTTTAGTTCTATATTTCGAAAGAATATCTAATACTTGTTTAACTATATCATCTGGTACATTCTCGTACTTAACTCCTCCTATATATTTTTTACTTTTTATTCGGGTACGCCTTATACGACGACTACGTGTATTACGACTACGTGTATTACGACTACGTGTATTACGACGAAGACGTTGTTTCTTTGTTTTTCTATTATTCATTTTAATTGTATATATTATATGTAAAATAATATTATTGTGGTTTACAAAAAATATAATATTATGTTAAATGGAGGAAGAAGATTTACTACACTTTAAACTAACATTTAAGGTCGTTGAGAATAATACTCAACAAGACACTCATAACATAATCCGTAAATTAAAAAAAGAAATAAATCAATCAACTTTATTTCGTTGGATAGGATCAATCGGGTTTACATTTTATGATGACACAGATGCAATAAATGCTATATCAAAAATAAAAATAACAAATTGTGAATCGATAATACATAATTTTGTACGAAATAGAGAAATATCCAGAGTAAAAAGGTTGTCACATGAATGTATTAAGTTACATGACAATGGTAAAGGAACATATGTTATTATAACATTTACACTAAATAGAAGAGAAATACATGATATGGAGATGGATTTGTATTATATGATTGACGAAGAATTAGCGAATGATGAAGATGGCATGTTATATTATGAGGACGATAATATAAGAATAATAAACGATGATAGAGTAAGAATAGTATCGGTAATAGTAAGAAAGACTCCTTTTCCTATGCAAGGTGGAAGAAAAAATAGGAAAACGAATAAAAGGAGACGCGCATTACATAAAAAAACTAGAAAGTCATAACATAACTTACATTACATCATTATTTTGTAACAAATATAATAAAAATGTTTACACAATTGAGGATTTGAAATAAAGCAACACTACGGGGGAGGCGGCGGTTTCAAATATTCGCGGGTATATAATTTTTATTATATAATAGTATCGTAATTGAAAATGAATGCATAATCAACGTGTTAGTAATTATTGACTTTACATTTGTTATGTTTTACCATCTATAATGGGGGAGGGGGAAAGGTCGGTTACACGGTCTGGCTCAAAAATGTTCTCAAATTATCAATATCCGGCTTGGCATCGTAATCATATACTTGGCCATTCTTCACCAATTTAATAGTGGGGAATCCATCGACCTTAAACTTATCCGCCATTTCGGGTTCCTCATCACAGTCTACTACCTTGAATACAACAGTACGTCCATTGATTGGACCAGTTGTCGAATCTTTCAACTCTTCAAACACAGGGAGGGCCTTCTTGCAATGAGGACACCATTCCACTTTAAACAAGTAAAGTTCTGCTACATCATCTACGCCCTGGTCGCCGGATGCAACTCCGCGCTTCTGGTTAAAAAGATTATTCAATTGAGGAATCAAGTTCTGCTTATAAACATAATAAGCGGCAACGCCAAATATGATTACCACCCCGAGAATAATTGCAAGATTGCTATTTAGAAAGCCGGACAATCCTGCGCCTCCATTTTGAGGAAGAAGACTCTTAAGTGTGTTTTGAAACCCTTCCATTGTATATTACAGTACAATATGTTAATACTATAATATACTAATAATAAATAAGATTGGTTGGTTTTTACGCGACTTTTCTATAATATCAACAGTATAGATATAAACGGATTATTGTATACAATGTAATCATCATACTCATCATCCGATAATAATAATATTATTAATAATAATAATGATTTTTCGCACATTCGACGGGGGTCTTATCGATATTCAACGGCGCAAATACTCAAGTGATCGCGCATATTATGATGCAATCTCTCGGGCAAGATTTGGAAATTATTCAGAAGGAGAGAAACTTTCGCGCATTGGTGACTTTTCTAAACAATCTGCAAAAGCAGCGTTCACTTCAACAGGACAACCATACAAAAGTCGATTTACGGTTCCTTCCTGGATTACCGATTATGTGTTTCCGTCTTAGTGCCGGATAACGACGACTCCTAAAATAATAATAAAAGCAATGTAAACCATTGTAACAAAAAAGTTATTCTTTATGTCACCCATTGCTACATCATCAAATAATCCCTTTACACGATACATTGGTTCAATCGACTGATATAATATTCCAATTGAAACAAGAAGTGCAAATACAATAATTAGTTTAATAAATCGTAGCATAAATGGAGATACGGCTAGAGGAGAGATAATAAATATGACAATAACTACGAGAGCAATCGCGGTTATCATGCATGCATATTTTGTATATTCAAAATGATGTTCAATAAGTTGTGTGTCCATGTGTAACTATAAGTGTAATCAGTTGACAAAACAATTTTCTCTGATATATATAAGATACGTAGATTTATTGTGAGACGTTATTGCGATGAAAACACGAAAGAATCATACTACCAAATCAAAAAAGAAGGCCGGGACAACAACAACAACAACATTCTCTAAAAAGGATTTCGGTAGTGGTGATGGAATGTTAACAACTGTATGGGGGCCAAGTATGTGGCACTTTCTTCACACGATGAGTTTTAATTATCCAGTAGAACCTACTCACGACCAAAAGCGAAATTATATGGCATTTGTTCTTAACCTACGAAACGTGTTGCCATGTAAGTATTGTCGCATGAACCTAGCAAACAACTTAAAGGCACATCCTCTTCGTATGTGCGATATGGCTAGCCGCGATACATTCTCTCGATACATTTACAACTTGCACGAGGTCGTGAATAAGATGTTGGGGAAAAACTCCGGCCTCTCTTATTGCGATGTGCGCGAGAGATATGAGCATTTTAGGTCACGATGTACACTCGATGCGCCGAAAATATTCGACTTTAGTAAAACAAAGAAGAGAAAAGAGAAAGGATGTACCGAACCACTTTACGGGAAAAAGGCAAAGTGTGTTATAAAAATCGTTCCTCAGGAAGAGAAGGTTCCTACGTTTTCAGTTGATAATCAATGTATAAAACATCGCGCGGCGAGTGACGACATTGAAGCAAAGAAACGTGTTGAAGATGCCAAAAAGAAGGAACAGGCGAATCAATAAATATTAACGATGTACTGAAATCGACATTTCGAAAAGGTTATTTACGTCGGGTTTTATAGTAAATATAAATGTTGCGTTCATATCGCGGTCATTCACATATTTCTGTATTTTTTTTAGACACGAGTATTTTTTACCAATATCATGAAGTGTATTTAGATGTCGAATGTTGTTTCCTGGAACGAGAGACTTATTCGATAGTATTTGACTTCTTTTTCCTTGTCTCTTTATTACGTCAAGAGAAACATACAATATTTTTTCATTTTCTACAATTGATAGATCGACATTATCAAATAGTTCTTCATACTCCATCTCTTTCAAACAGAGATTATAACCATTGTAAATATATTTTTATATTTTATATTATAATACTATATACATACATCAATATACACACATACATTTATTATGCCCCCAAAAAGAGCTACTAGACCTAGTGCTGATGTTTCAAGTGCGGTTACAGAGGATGATTCCTCGATGGCATCATCAACAAAGTCAAATGCAAGTGTAAGCGATTTATATACTGAAAAGGATATTCACGCAGCGGTTGTAAACCATATTCCCAAAATGAAAAACATATTTATCGACAGTATTATTGAAACAGAACGCGACATGTTTATGCCAAGCATCAAGAGATGGGAATCTCTCAGTGAAGTCGAGCGTAGCAACTTCAACAAGTTTGTTCTACACTTGTTTATCTCATTTGTTGGCCTCGGGTTCATCGGTGGTCTAGCCATGCTTCCACAATCATGGTTTCTGTATATCGGAACCAGTGTTACTTGCTCCGTTTGCATTCCTCTCGTTTCTGTTCTAACTAGACAATTTATGTCTGCTGCACCTTTCATCACAACTGGCGTAGCTGCATATAGAACAACGCGATCAAAGAAGGTACTTACACACACCAATGCATATGATACCGCCGCAAACTACATCGTGACATTCGTAAATAAGTATTACAAAATGTCTACATTGAATGACAAGAATGGGCGAAATATGACCCAGGCGATTAGCAAGATTCTTCGCGGAGTAGCGGTCCCTGCCAAAGCTATTGGAAATGTCTCAATGGGAATTGGCGAGCGTCTCTTTGCTGCATTGTGGCTTGCCTGCTTTTATAATCTTCCAGAGCATGGCCAGATTCAGACCGATATTGATACCGACAAGAGATTGGCAGTTCAAGAACTAAAGCGTCTGTTTCAACTTACAAAAACGGTGAGTGTTAATTTCGTAAAGAATGTCGCGATCCCGAAATTGGCATCAATGGTAAAAACGATTGGGCGCGGTATGTCATATACATATGATAAGTACGAGGAGTTACTCGCTTACAATTTCGATGTAGTTTCACATGCAAGTGAAAGTGGCGATATGGATAGCATGGATAGTCAGGCAATAAAAGAAGATGTCATGAAGATGGATACACCACCTTCATCATCCTCCTCATCGTCGCCACATCCTCATTCTCACGCTACCTCGTCATCCTCGAGACGTTCATCCAAGCGGTCATCCCGTTCATCATCATTATCGTCGGTTGGATCTCGTGGTTCAACTGTGTCATCTTACTCTGTTCCGTCTAACCGAAAGAGGTCACGCAGTAAAACATCACATTACAGTCCGAATGGGGATACATACAAGAAGACAAAGAAGTCACCTCATTTGTCGAGTGGCGGTAGTCGACGACGCAAGACACAGCGTCGGCACATGTCATCTGCCTAGAAAATTGAATTGCTTTTTAACGGTATCGACATGCATGTAAATCAATATCAAATGTCAAGTTATTCCGAAGTTTCCACCATAATGAATGTAATGACCTCGTATGTCACATCCTTTGTAAGCAAGCAGGTTGAAGTATGTACTGCGTTATGTGCAGTGGTATTATCGTTAGTTGTCCTCTCTCCATTCATACTTTTAGTATGTAAACCTCTCATCGATGTCTATATGATGTTTATAGACATCGTTGCTCCTGAACGACGTGTTAAAAAAGAGACCTCTGTAGTTAATACGGATGCCTCTCTGCCTAGTTATTCCACACTTCCACCTCCCTCATATGAATCAATTGTCGGGGGCGTGGCAGCATCTTCCATATATGATTACGTAATCGATCAATCAAACACTACCCCTTATAAAGGACAGATAACATCTTCTACTCCTACCTCTACCTCTACTCCTACTCCTATCTCTATCTCTACTCCTACCTCTATCTCTACTCCTACCCCTTGTTTAAAGCAATCACAATGTCATATTCCTCAATATACAACAACTCGTTATAACAATTGTACTAACAATGTAGTAAGTGGCACATTTGGTAGTGGTAACAAACGACCCAGATATGAACAACAACAACAACACGCATCTTTTGAATCTGATTACTACTACTCTCCATCTTATGATAACTACTACGACGACCGTCTACGTCAGTAAATGTAAGTATTTACACCGTTGAAGAATTAAATCCGCACATCGGATATAACCTTCAACAGAGATACCAATAGTGAATTGAAATATATCACCCCTACAGGGTGCGGTTTCAAATATTCGCTGGTATAAACACTATATACTCACCCTTGCTCACTCACCCTTGCTCACTCACATTTTTTTTACATTCCAAAGTTGCTAAAGTCTGCCATCACTGGCAACGGAAGTCCCATCTCCTGTGATCTAGAATAGTTCGGCACCTTCTTGCATTCAAACGAAGGTTCTGGACATCTTGCACATGCTGGACATGGGGGACATTTTGAAACATCATACTCTTCGGGTGTTCTAGCTTGACCATATCCAGCGCGAGGATCAAGAAGACCTGCTGCGCCTCCTAATACAGTTCCAACTGCCCCGCCAACTGCTCCCCCTAATGCACTCCCTGCTGTAGCTCCTGCAGCGCCCACTGAACCAGCAGGAGATGTAGGAGGCACAATCTGCGACTTCAATATATATAAATCCTCTTTTCCTTGAGGAATCGCTGACTGAGGAATACCGGCGGATGATACTGTCATACCTTCATTTTTTGTTGCATCCTGTCTACTAGACGAAGATGGAACTGTAGATGGGTTACGTGTATCAATTGGTTGAAGAGCCGCCGGCAAAGTTGGTGATGGAGTCATTCCTTCTTTAATAAATCCACCTAAAGACGATGCCAAGATGAGAGACAATACCAAGATAATAAATAAATGTACTTTTGTTAGTTTCATAATAAGAACTTGATTTTGATTATGTGCCGAAATATATACTACGTACCGAAAATAATTGAAACCAAATATATCACTTTTATTATAGTTATAATCGTTATACCCGTGTATACTTATTCGAGCGTGAATAGAAACATGTCATCAACTTCATCACCATCACCATGTATGTCAGATGCAGATAATACTCCTGTGGTAAAAAAACGAACTGTAATAAAGAAAAAGAACATTGTCACAACATCTATATGTGAATCAAACGATTGCCATGAACAAATCACCGACACATCAGTTATATTTACAGTCAAACGAAACCGAAGCGACTCGGTGTCATCTACCTCTCAATTACTTCTTCCATGTTATTCAGGGAACGAGTTTCTATATGAGGTTGGTGTTGACGAAGCAGGACGTGGGCCATTATTTGGTCGTGTTTACACTGCAGCAGTGATTCTACCTAAAAGTGGAGATTCATTCGACTATTCTATGGTAAAAGACAGCAAAAAGTTTCACTCTGAAAAGAAGATAAAAGAAGCGGCCGAGTACGTTAAACAAAACGCAATTGCATGGGCTGTATCATATGAAGAACATACCGTAATTGATACGATAAATATACGAAAGGCAACAATACAGTGTATGCAAAGGTCGGTAAAAACAGCGATGTCAAAGGTTCCAGCGATGGATGCAAGTTATTATAATACAATGCTTCTCGTTGATGGAAATGACTTTATTCCAATCTCTCAATATGATGTTGAAAATGATACAATGGTGACGTTGCCGCATATGTGTATCGAAGGTGGGGATAACACATATGCGAATATTGCGGCTGCGTCGATTCTAGCCAAGGTAGCAAGAGATACATATATTGATGAACTCTGTGATAAATACCCGTTGCTTGATGAATATTATGCAATTCGAAGTAATAAAGGATATGGTGCAAAGAAGCATTTGGATGGAATAAGAGAACATGGAATCACCCAATGGCATCGCAGGTCATATGGAATATGTAAGGAGTTTGCATGATTTCCTTCCTTCTTATTCCTTCTTATTCCTTCTTATTCCTTCTTATTCCTTCTTATTCCTTCTTCTCTCTCTATGTAACTGTCATAATGAATAAAAAGTAACATATATATGTATACATATTGTACTCATGGTGTGTCCTATTAGTTGTTTCATTGCCTTTATTTTTATTGCTGGGTCAATCTATCTTACTCTTGCGGTAGACAAGAGAAAAGAATACACCGACTTTATGTCGCAAATCTCTCCTTCAAATCAAGAGAGGTTTAGACAAATTGCACAAGAAAGACGGACCATTTACTTTCAAGGACTTGGACTTGGGTTTATTATTTCTCTCGCATTTATTGCTGCAACAAAATACACGAAGATTGGTGTTTCCGTAGGGAAATACGCGACATTATGTACGGTTGCTGCGATAACCCTTGTTACGAACTATTTTTACTATATGATAACTCCAAAGTCCGACTATATGTTGAACCATCTTGAATCGAAACGAGAGAATACAGCATGGCTCAAAATGTATAGGACAATGCAGCAAAACTATCACATTGGGCTGTTACTTGGGCTACTTGCAGTGGTCGCATTCGGAAATGCGATATGCTCATGAATATAGATTTCATGTACAGAAAATTGATTATATAAATGTTTATTACTTAAAAAAGATAATAAACAGTTATCAAGTATAAGAGAAATAGTTATTCAACTCTTTCTAAACCCCACCCATACTAGCACAGTATGAGAGTTATTGTATTAGACACTGAAACAACAGGCGTTCCACAGAAAGGAGCATCCATTTATGAAACAGAAAAATATCCGTATATTATTCAGATCAGTTGGGCAATATACGATGACGAAGAAAAACGCGTAATTGACGAGAAGGATTACATCATCTCTCTGTCTAAAAATGTAGAGATTACACAGGAAAGTATAAACATTCACGGGATAACGAGAGAAATATCGGAAATGAAGGGTGTTTCAATACGCGAGGCGTTGTTTGATTTAAATGTTGCATTTCGATCATGTAATATGATGGTTGCACATAACCTCTCGTTTGATAAGAGGATGGTTATTGTTGAAAGCAAGAGAAATCGTATATATATCAACTTTCCAGAGAAGGAGTATTGCACGATGAAGAATAGCGTGAATGTGTGCAAGATTCCAATTGTTCTAGCGAATGGAGATAACGTATACAAGTTTCCGAAACTTGTCGAGTTGTATAAATACTTGTATAATACCGATGAAACTCCGGAAAATATGCACAACTCGATGGTTGATGTAAACATATGTATGAAGTGTTACGCTGCTTTAATCGAGCTTCCTCCTGCACCTTATACTCCTTATTATAAGAGAGAACCGACAACACCCCATGGCGAACCTGTAATTAATGTGATCACACAAGAAGAAGCAGGAGATGATTCGTCGGTGTAATATAACTCATACATACTGTTATATGTTTATTATATTGTATTAGTGTATACGTGGTAACTAATACAATTTTTTTACCATGGCGAGTACCATCAAACGATATAAGCCGAAAACACGAAAAACTGTTCGTGCCTATTCAAGGTCACATAGCCGTGTAAAAAGAGGAAGCGGAATGTTTGGGTTTAACACATTCAATCGAGGCATTGATCCGAAAACACAAGAAATATTACAAATAAAAGTGAATGCGCTGAATGACTTTAAGAAGACAGTGGAGAAAGTTATAAAAGAATTGAATGCAGCTATACGTTCACAACTAATGATGGTATTCAAAGAAAGTACTGGATTGCGATTTGGAGGATCAGGATTAACTCCTTTATCTACGTTGAGTATTACTGGGAAACAAGTTGGACAACAATTAGCAATCAATTCAGCAAAGAATACATTAAACACACTTACTTCTAAAAGGTCAGATTTGACCCCAGTTATTACAATTACGAAGAATATTTCTAATGCTGCCCCCACACTAACTAATGGGGTTAATACGTTAGTAAGTACTGCCGTAAATACTCCCACTATAACCGCAAGTAGTATTCCTCCACCACCTCCCGCTCTTGTTCGTCCACCTCCGCCTGTTCCCAAATTGGCCAAAAGTACAGGAAGCATTGACGTTAACATTGATAGTATGGGGATGTTTGCAGCAGCGAATACAATTAGAAAACTTATTAACCTAGCATCTGACTCAACTAAAAACATCAAGTCAATTTTGGATAGTATTGTTACAAATGAAATAAAGTTCATATACAGTCTTTCTCCGAATAATGCGAAGATTGAAGCTCTGAATATCTGCTACAACATTATGACTGGTAAAAATAATACGCCTGTTTCCGGGCCAGATGTACAAAAGGTAAAAGAAATTATTACTGAACTATTGAAACAAATACCGTTGGTTATTGCCGGAGAAAACATCGAAAAGTTATCAGTCAATGGAAAATCTCCGATTCAAGTCATAAAGGCTGATTTACTTAGCGGCAACTTTTCACAAATGTTTAACGATCTCCTTTATTACTTATATAACATAAAGGCAGTTGACAAGTTGGTAGCGTCAATTGTTTCATTGAAGATTCGTTCGAATCCTGAATATATTGCAAAATGTACAGAGTATTACAAGACCTATAATACCCCAGTCGTGGCCACACCTTCTCGTACGCCGCCCTCGCCCTTGCCCTCGCCAACGCCCTTGCCCTCGACAACGCCTAAAAAATAAACATAACACCATTGAAATAGAACACATCTGGATGTGGGGTAGGGGTTATGTCAGGTGAAGTCTCGATGATTTATGCAGAACAATACTCGCATATACCATCCTCCTCTTTTTCTTTCTCTAATTCAGCCACTCCTCCTCCTCTCTTCTTCTCCGGCTCAATTGTAAATTGCTGTGCTTGATGTTTCGCCTTCCTCCTCAAATAGTACATTCCCGTTTTGAGACCCTTTCCCCATGAATAGAAATGCATCGATGTCAATGTATTATAGTTCGGTTCTTCTACCCATAAATTCATACTTTGTGTCTGACAAATATACACTCCTCGATCCGCCGCCATATCAATCACATGCTTCATTGGGATCTCCCATACCGTCTTATACTTATTTTTCATATGTTCTGTTAACCCCGCAATATGTTGGACGCTACCTTTGTTTGCAATGATCGCATTTTTCACGTTTTCTGACCACAATCCCATCTCAATCAACTCCTTCATCAAATACTTATTCACCATGATAAACTCTCCAGCAAGGGTTCGCCGGGTATAAATATTACTAGTAATTGGTTCAAAACATTCATTATTACCAAGGATCTGTGATGTACTTGCTGTTGGCATCGGTGCAAGTAACAACGAGTTACGCAGTCCATACTTCACGATTGATGCCTTCAGTTTATCCCAGTCATACATTCCCGAATGCTTGATAGTTGATGATGTATTACTCGACGACCCCTTATATTTTTCCCATAAATCAAATTGTAGCTCACCTTTCGAGGCAGGAGACCCAACAAATGATGAGTACGCGCCAATCAATGTCTCTTCTACTTTTCCCACATTTGCGATCTCCTCTTCAGTGTACTTCGATCCACGCTGTCCTCTCGTTGTATTCTGTATATAATCTTCGTATCTAGCGCGAGAGATTTCGTTTGAAGCCTCCAATGCAGCATGGTAAATCGTTTCAAATATATAACGGTTTATTGTTAGCGCTGCATCACTATGAAAAGGTATATCCATTATCATAAATACGTCGGCCAAACCTTGAACACCAATTCCAATGGGACGATGACGCATATTACTCACCTTTGTCTTCGTTGTCGGGTAATAATTCACATCAATTACCTGATTTAGATTATCAGTGATGACCTTTGTTATTTCATGTAGTTTCACATAGTCAAACTCGCGCGTCTCCGTATTTACAAACTTGTTTAATGCAATACTCGCCAAGTTACAAACCGCTGTTTCATTCTCGTCAGAATACTCTGCAATCTCTGAACATTGGCCTGTTATAACTCCGTTGAAAATACCCATGTGTCGCTTTGGCTCCGTAAAACAATACGTGTCAGTTATGCGACCCTTGTCTTCCACTTGTTCAATTGTTATAAAACGCTTTGCTACTCTTGATGGGATATATGTTGTTAATTTGAGATGCTTTGGAGCAAACCCATAATCTTTCAGTATCTCGAGTTCTCCGGATGCGATCAATAATCGATATGATTTTGACGATGTATATGTAACACTGTTTTTAACTCTCGTTTTTGCATCCCGTGCAAGAGTGACTTTCGGGTTCACTCCGCATGTCTGCAACATATATTTAATCTGAATCAAAAATTCACGGTTAATACTTGAAATCTGAAGTTGCTGATTTGTTTCGTTTAATGAGATTGATCCATCTGCATCGGCAAGACCTGATAACCAATTCACCTTATCTCCAATCGATGCATTTCCAGGAGGTACTGCGTACTTTGGTGGAAGATCATCCGGCAATATAAGCATCGTTTTATTATTGTGTGACAGCAAAAGTGTGTCGCGCCGCTCGACATATTCAAGGTGTGGTTCCAGTTCCATCTTCTCTCCGCCTAATATCATAACTGCCTTCTGCATTGTTTCAATCTCTTTTTGAGATCCTGGCTTTAACCTCTCTGCATCGAGATATATTCCATCGCCACAGAAAAACCCGTGTGTGTATGCATATTTGAACTCTGTTTTACCATCAATCACTGGGTAATTACACTTTATCAGTTTGTCGCCCTTTTTCAAATTAGCGGCTTCTACAATTGTAATGTTGTTTGCGAGGTCCTTCTCACACTTGCAATATCCTGTCTGAACATAAAACCGGTGATATGGCGTACATTCAATTACACATCCGTCGCTAGTTGTTACCTCGATCACCTTCTGGTTTTCGCCGGTTTTTTCAATGTGAACATCACTGAATGTGTTCCCATTCCAAACCGAAACTTGTTTTGCCGGCCCAGTGGCGGAGGTTTCATGAGACATATTATATAACTCCTGTATTGATACATGTCCTTTATCTGTTAGAACAAGAGTCTCAGGAGCAACACACAAATTACTGGACTTAATTGTTCCCAGATTCTTTTGATTCGTCTTTCGATTTATCGCATCCTTATACAACATATAAGGTGTTCCTGTCTCCATTTGACTATCCAATATCTTCAACCACAAGTCACGCGCCTTCACCTTCTTGCGGTACTGTCCCATCTCCTCGTATTTATTATATAGCTCTCGAAACTCATCACCGTATATATCACATAGTCCAGGACTTTCATCTGGACAGAATAAACACCAGTCTGCGCTTGCCTTTACCTTTTCCATGAATAAATCCGGAATCCAGAGAGCATAGAATAAATCCCGACCCTTCATCTCTTCATCTCCGTGGTTCTTCTTCATTTCAAGAAAGTCCTCAATATCAACATGCCATGGTTCCAAATATATTGCGAAACTTCCATTACGGCGACCGCCTTGATCAATATACCTCGCCGTATTATTAAACACGCGCAACATCGGTACAATTCCATTTGACAGCCCATTTGTTCCGCGAATTAGACTTCCAGTTGCGCGAATATTATGAATATGGAGACCAATCCCGCCAGCATGCTTCGATATTTTCGCACAGTCCTTTAATGTATCGAATATTCCTTCAATACTATCTTTCTCCATTGCAATAAGATAACAAGATGATAGCTGGGGGCGAGGTGTCCCTGCATTATATAGTGTCGGGGTTGCATGTGTGAAATACTTCAATGACATTGCATCATATGTTCGAGAGATATATTCAAGTTTTTCAGAGGCAGTTAGCGTGTCAGTGCGCTCTAGGTGAATGCCAATTGCCACACGCATCCACATATGTTGTGGCCTCTCTACAATTTGTCCGTGTACGCGTAATAGGTATGACCGTTCAAGAGTTTTGAATCCAAAGTAGTCAATTGTATAATCGCGGCGATGATCAATCAGTGATTCGATTGCTTTGTAGTTATCCTCGATGAATGTCCATACAGAATGTGAAATGATTGGCGTGTGTTTTCCTTTCACGTCAACGAATGAGTATAACGTATTCATTGCATTGTAAAATGATGACCCGATATTTTTGTGATTATTTGATATAATTACATAACTTGCGAGAACACCGTAGTCGGGATGCTGGATCGACATGGTTGCGCATTGCTCGGCTGTTAACTCATCAATTTTGGTTGTTGGAATACTATCATATAACTGATCGATGACCTTTATTGCGAGGTTCGTATAATTGATTGACTGGATGTTTGCTGTAGTACCGAGTTTTTTTATGCGTGTTAAAATCTTGTCAAAGGATACGTTTTCAGTTGAACCATCGCGTTTCGTAACACGCATGTCATGTTCTGGTTGGAATTTAGGAGAAGACATATAACTTGTTAATGAAATTGTGTGTTTTTTCTTCTAAACAGTTGTAATAATATCGAATATATTTTTTAACTACTTTTTACCGTTGTTTATGTACTATGATAAAACAATAACGCATCAACTGAATTGGTTATATAGCCAACAGCCTTCAATTACGTTGTTGCAAAAAATATTCACTGGTATATATAATATATCATCATTCACCGTTCGTATTCATAATGTCAAAACATGAAAATAGTATTTTATTTATGTTCGCAGGATTACTAATCATACTCATTGTTGGACAATTATTCCCCAGTATTGCGGCTACTCAACTGAATACTGGGAAAGATGGGTTCACCGTTTCACCGGGAGAATATCCTAAACATGTAGAAGACCCCCTCTTGTTTCCTGAATATAAGAAAAAGAGTGTTAACTATGGTGTCGTGTTTCGAGAGAATGACTCCGAGAATAATTCGCGACTTTATCCTGTAGCACCACATGGGTATCAACAAGCAACAAATAATGTGAAGAATTGGGTCACTCCGGATAACGGGTCATGTAGTCCAGCGAGTTTTTGCGGTGCATTGTATGAACCTAGTCAAGAAGTTGCGAATGCGTCTAACGAGCAGGTTGAACCATTGCCACTTCCCTTTTCAACTCCTCAGAAGAGAGTTGGATACTATGCATCATTGTCTTGATTCGTTTCATACAGAATCTCTACTTTTTTTGGTTTTGTCAATGGAAGGTTCTTGACAATATCAAGATTTATTTCGAGAGAGTCAATTTTAATTGGGATACATGGGGTAGTAGTTGTTGTTGTTGTTGTTGTTGTTGTTGGTGTTGTTGTTGTTGTTGTTATTTCCTGCAATGCATGTTGACATTGATCGGCGGTAACAGGTATTGAAGTAATACTAGATTGATCTTCTATTAAGGAAGTATGATTATTTTCAACTGTATTGCTACTATCACCGCATACAACATCTTCATTCTCTACATCAAATGTTTCCATCGAGAGCATGAGAGCTTTTAATGCAGCCGCGCTTTCATTTGCAAGTAATAATGCCTTGGCATCCCCTGTTGTCGTACTTCTCTTCTTCGGCGCACGATGCTGGAACCCTGACACTTTCTCCGCTTCAATTGTATTCCATACATTTTCAAGAACATGAATTGCTTTTGAAAACCACAGCTTATTTCGTAACACAAGAACACAGCTATATTGGTCGAGATGCCAATATATGTTTTTATTCCAAATCGTTCCTTTCAATTCATGCTTTGCGAATGCTTTCTCTTCCCATTCTTCAAACTCTTCTTTGGTTGCGCCAATTGGTGCGTACTCATATATTGGAGCGGAGGTAGATGGATGTTGAAACCATAATATAATTCCCTTCTCGTTTCCAGATGATGTATGCGTGTAACTGTATGTTGGATTCATTTCAACTAATTCCGGCGAGTCTTCCAAGAATGCGGCCTCATCCTCATACTCTTTGATACGTGTCTCTAAAAAGTCACATTCATTCAAATTACACACCTCCATTTGAAGTTGCATTTGTACCCAATACTCCTCCTTTGGAATCCCTGTAATTTCGCGATTCACAATATTCTTGATTTCTAACATGCGTCCGTATAATAGAGAGGTTGGGTCATCATTTATTCCATCCGGTGATGCACCCAGAAATGGATACTTTGGATGTTGTATGCACCCGAAGTCGGCTATATGTGTATTATTTCGTTTTTCATATAATGCAGCGGTAATTGGTTCGTATTTTTGTCCCCAGTGAAGTGGCGAGTTCGTATTTACAAATTGGTTTTGTCGAGTGGCTGGATTAAACTCTTCGCACTTTTCATATATTAACTGATTAACTGAAGAGGGGGTTCCAAATGCTTTCGATGCGGCAGATGCGGTGATTAAGTTATGACGATATGCATACCATTCTGTTGTTCGTTGCTCAGGTTGGGGCAGTTGCGTTAGATATTCCAGTTTTCGACGTATTTTATTATGGTCAGGGTGTTTTCGAATAAATGTTGTTTCATATGAACGTGGCGGTGCGATCTCTGTATAAAATCGATATATAATATCGTTAGCGAGATCACTAATATAGTTGTCAATTTGAGTTTGTAACATAGTGTCGCATATATTGGAACCAGTAATGTGTTCAAATAATACACATAGATGGCTATCGACGATGTGATGAATCGTGAAGTCTGGACTTTTATACTGAAGTACAATATCCTCCATGACTTCTTCTAATACGTCAAGAGTTTCATCAATCATTTGTTCACGTTCTTCTTCATTTGGGAGAATATAATCATATAATTGCAGTGAAACATCGTCAGTATTGCTACTGCTGCTACTGCTACTGCTACTGCTACTGCTACTGCTACTGCTAGTCGAATCATATAATGACTGAATATATCCGCCACCGTCCTGACTTATTGTTTCATATTCATATATCATAGTTATATTGATTATATTGTGTATATTGATAGTATTAATACTATATAATTAACTAGTATGTATTGATCCGTTTATGTGAATACATACTAATAATAAAATATAGTATCAATTTTATTATGTTTTTAGTCTACCTGTATTTTACTCGTCATCAGACGTAGCTGTGGTTGCACCGCCAACTTCGTTCGAATCTTTTACAATACCTGCATCCTGCTTCTTCGTTGGCGCAAGAGACTTCAGCGTCGACTGTCTCTTTTCACACCGCTTCAACGTGAACTTTTTCACAGCAGGAATATAGACAAGGCAAGGTATACTTGTAATCTCTCCTGATGTCTTATCATATAATACATCCTTCGCTCGTAATAACTTCTTTTGGTCCAGGTTCGATAACAGAAAAGAACGGAGTGATTCGATCTCCTTTTCCGAGAGGTTTTGTTCTTTTCCATACTTCTCAGAAAACTCGCGAAGTTTGTTTATCTTGATTGTTTTATCGACCTTGCTCCATGGTTCAGATTTACTCTGATTCTTCTCCTTTTCCAGTATACTGTCAATGTTCGCATTCGTTACAGTTTCATCCTTCATGACATTGAAATTGCCTTTTAGTAACATACTCTTATATTTCATATTCTTTAATTCGATACATTCGTCATTGTTTTTTTTTCGATGCGTTGATGCTTGTTTGGATGGTTGTTCATTGGTCATCGCCGGTTCGACTACTTGTGTTTCAGACATATGGCAAGTTAAACTGTCACAATTATTATATATTAGTAGGATGACTTAAAGTGGTTTTATTAGTATATATTTTACTTTTACAGTAATTGCGAATAATGACGCGAGTGATGCGTCACTACATAAACATTATTATTGTCACCATATAGTAGTACACGATTTACATTGATTATGAAAAAGATCGAGATTCAAGGAAAACGGAACCAAGATAGAATGAAAGTCATGGATGATCCGGATGCGATTATCGAACGAAAAAACGTAAACAAATGGACATTTGACGATATATATTATGACGCAGAAACACAATTGAATATCATATCGAATATTTCCGAACCTCTCAATCAAACTAATGAAGAAGGGACCGCCCCTACCACTCCAAGAGTAGCAAATCGCCGTATCAAGGCTTCAAACGTTCCAACCTTTGTATTCTTTGAACGAGAGATTGAGAGAAAATTAAAGGGATATCGCCGCCAGGATGAACTTCATAAAATATATGATGAACGTTATTTCATTTCATTACATGAAACAATATCTCTCATGCAAACGGCGGAATTATGTTGCCACTATTGCAAAAAACCATGTACCATTATTTATAAAGAGAGCTTTTCAAAAACGCAATGGACACTTGATCGAATTGACAATAATTTTGGACATAATAGAAATAATGTTGTAATCTCTTGTTTGGACTGTAACTTGCAGCGAGGGACGATGGATAGCGATCGATTTCGTTCAGGAAAACAGTTCACATTTGTGAAAAAAGGAGAGTAATGAGGTAATAAATGTAGAGAGGACCTACCCCCCTACCCCCACCCCACACCAGGTATAACTATGCAGCTGTTACTGCACTCGCCATAACTGCAGATGAGAGAATAGGCGATAATACCGCAACAATTGCAGCAGAAGGTGTTGTAGAAGAAGAACTATGCAAGAGATTTGGTACTTTATCCAAATAAATAATATGTGAAATATCCTTGATCACTTGTTGTTGACCACGAACATCATTTTGTATATCATGCAATATATTGATTAACATCTTTGAGTGGATATCCTGAAGCCTGGCATTCAGTTCCCATTGCGGGTTAACATCCATCCACTTTTTTATTGAACTATACTCTTTATTTGCCAAATGTAAAAAGGACTTTCGTAGTATTAATTGTCCATCATCCTTTTGCCATTTATTGTTTTCTTTGACATACATTATGTTTCGCTTTCGATCAGTACAATGAATTGGTCGAATATGTATGTCCGTTTCACTTAGTCGGTTAATCAATATACTTGTTAGGCTTTTGATTAGTCCGTTGCTTTTTACGAACGATAAGTCATCTAATGATACATCAATCGACCGAATAAAGTCGCTCATATTTATTGCGTTTTTACATTCTTTGTTTAAAAATGTTGTAAGGTCGAACTTTTTTGTAACCGGTGGATACTTTTTTTTATGTTTTTCGATCTGGGTTATTATTTGTTTGAACGGTTTTATTTCTTTATGAATGTATTCTTTGATATATCTATTTGCATACTTATTTATATACTCCTTTATATACTTGTCTGCTGTTTCTCTTATATACTTGTGAATTGATTCATTCATATAACTATTGATTTTTTCTTGAATGAATGGACTTATAACGTTGTTAATATATTGTTCTTCATTCAATAATCCAATAACCATGTTGTCTATTGCGGATTGTTCTGTGGATAATGTTTTCGTTGAATGATGCGTCTCATATTCACATATTTTACTGTGCTTCCATAATCCACTGCGGCTACAATACTGTTTACTGCATTTTGTACAGCGTAGTTGTTGTGCGTTATTTGTATATTTATTCATTTTATAATCAGGTTGTGTATGTTTCCTAGTTAATTTATGTCGTTCATAATGACTAATGTTATTAGTATTAAAGTTACATGTTAGACAACAATATTTCTTTTTATCTGTATTATTCATTTATTGTGTAAGATTGTTGGATGTAATACTATTATTTATGTATTTTTTTATTTATCAAAAATTAACGTATACCTCTCGAAAATATTTTGTAAAGTTGAACGAAGATATTGTGTTATTCAAAAAAATCAACCTCTCTTTCTGAAAATATTTTGTAAAGTTGAACGAGGTGACAAGCCCGCCCCCTCCGTGCCAGACTGAAAAACCATTTTATACAACAGAAAACATAGGTGGATGACGATATATGGTCACAATTGTACAATGTGCTAAAAAGTGTTTCCATTTGTGCTTTTTGGAAACATCGGAATTCGTACATGTCCAAGTCGCGACTTGCCAAAAATAGATTTTGAAAACGCATTTTTTTGCACATTTTTGATTTTTTGACAATTCTGGATTTTTAAACGTGTATGGCAAACCATATATCATGTCGGTATCGAATATCCAGTAAAGTAATTTGTGACTGTCACTTGTGACTGAACATGCGATTTTCATCAACATATATCGTATGATAACATCATATATCGTAATATAATATATATAATGTTCGAAAATATTGGCAATTTTTACCGGAGGTTGGGCAGGCCGACCGGCCTCTCTCATGGGTCCGGTACTTTTTCGGGCCTCAAAAAGTGCGTTTTTTTTGATTCCATTTTATGGTAAAATGGAAACACATTTTAGCACAAAAATAGTTTGCTCGATACTGGTGTCATATTATTCTATCATTGTGTGTAATTTTACACAGCATAAACGCCTATAATGGTGGGTTAGTATATGCGGCGGAAGGATCGATAACAATTTATTTTGTTGAATTGTTTTGTTGAATTATTTTATTTGTTTTTGTATAAAATAATTTAATTTATTTTGTTGAATTATTTTGTTGAATTATTTTATTTGTTTTTATAAAATAATTTTATTTGTTTTTATAAAATAATTTAATTTATTTTGTTGAATTATTTGTTTTTGTATAAAATAATTTAATTTGTTTTGTTGAATTATTTTGTTGAATTATTTGTTTTTGTATAAAATAATTTTATTTATTTTGTTGAATTATTTTGTTGAATTATTTTTTTTGTATAAAATAATTTTATTTATTTTGTCGAATTATTTTTTATAAAATAATTTAATTTGTTTTGTTGAATTATTTTATTTATTTTTTATAAAATAATTGAATTATTCAAAAAACTAACTTCTCGATCTGGAAAATATAAGCTTCTTAACTTACACGTCCGATTTAACCACTACTAATAAATTATTATCAATTTGATTCACGGATGATGGTATTTTTAATAAAGTGAATACACAGTCTGTATATTTACTTCCCCACTCTTTAATCTTACTTTCAAATAAATATTCATCATCGTTTTTTATATCCTCTATAATAAAATATCCATTTGGGTTTAGTTTATGTATACTATTTTCAAAAAAACAAACATTTGCATTGAATGTATGTAATCCATCTTCAATGATAATATCAAAGTTATCTTGTAATACTGGTTCATCCCACATTTTTTTAATAACTTCTGGGTTTGTTTGGTCACAATAAAATGTGTTTATTTTGTCAGTATTGAACAATATATCAGTATCGATATCTGCGCCAAAAATATGAGAGTTAACGAAAAACTCAGACCAACCATAATGAGATGCTCCTGGTCTTCCATCAGGACCCATATTGGATGGGAGATTTACATTATTTGTTCCTAAACCTAATTCAAACACTCTTAGTTTCTTTGTGTGTAAATCCTTGAATATACTATAATAAAATGTCGTATAGTTATGCCAACTAGACTCAATATTTATAGATCCTTTATCGCTTTTGTTTCTTCCCATTATTTCACATAATGGTGTGCTTCTTTTTGTATCAAACAAGTAGTTCATGTTATATATAATTTATACTTATACATTTTACATAAGTTAAACGCAAAGAGTCCGCAAAGAGTGAATATTATACAGGGAATTATTCAAAAAAACCAACCTCTCGATCCAAAAATATTTTGCAAAGTCAAACAAGGGAATTATTCAAAAAAACCAACCTCTCGATTCAAAAATATTTTACAAAGTCAAACAAGGGAATTATTAAAAAAACCAACCTCTCGATTCAAAAATATTTTGCAAAGTCAAACAAGGGTCAAAGCCCCACCCCGATCCTTACTGACTTTTCAAAAACCCACAACACTTAATAATCCTCCACACGATATATGGTCACCCTTGTACAATGTGCTAAAAAGTGTTTCCATTTGTGCTTTTGGAAACATCGGAATTCGTACATGTCCAAGTCGCGACTTGCCAAAAATAGATTTTGAAAACGCATTTTTTTTCACGTTGTGACTGACCCCCATTTTTCCCCCAACGAACGATTAAATATAATATGATAAATGATGTAACCATTGCAATGTTCGCGTCATAAAATTGTGACCATACCTGACACCATAAAACGCATTTTACTCATTATATGTTTCGATTATACATGATATATGGTAATAAATTATTGAAATAGCCAAATCGCGACTTTTGTATTTTTCAAAAAAGGGCTTTTTTGGAGGGTCGCCCCTTTCGGTTCTATCAAACCGGCCTTTTTCGGGCCTCCAAAATGTGTGTTTTTTGGTTCCAACGGCTGACACTGACTTGGAAACAAAAAAAAGCACATTGTATGTTCCACCTTGATTAAGGTAACACACAGCCATCCGTTCAATCAAAAGTTCGATTCATCGTGTCATCCCATCCTCAAAAAATTGAAATAAGTAATTGACTTATTGGTTGACAGTAAGAACTATCAAACAACAAGAAGCCGTCTCAGATTCGCTATCACTACAATGAATCTCTTTATTCTTTCCATGAACTTTCGTGAATGTGCCGAAGCAATGTTCGACAAACATGTATCCAAAATGATTCTCGAAGCAGTTCAAATGTTATGTGCCGCCAAACAGTTACTTGATCCGGAAGAAGTACATGATCCGCCCCTATACAAAGTGAGCCATAAGAATCACCCAGTTACAATTTGGATGCGTCAATCTCTTGACAACTACATGTGGACACTTGATATGATTGAAGCCATGCATACCGAATGGAAGTTCAGGTATAACCACCCCGAAGAAAAACAACACCGCTCCTACATTGTTGCTCAATACCTGCGCGCACATGCCCCGCATCCAGATAAGTTTCCTTCGCGCGGTATAACCAAGTTTGCCCTTGCAATGCCGGACCAATACAAAGTACCAGAAGACCCTGTCGAATCGTACCGCAGATATTACCAATCCCCTGATAAACAAAAGATCGCAACATGGAAACGCCGCAATCCGCCGGAATGGTATACTGTCGCAGCAAAGGCATAAATACGTTTCCTTTGTTGGAAACATCTTTTCGCACAAAATACATCTATTATCCATAAAGCTTCGTATCAGTAAATGTAACCTCCTTCAAAAAACTATCGGTGTCCAAAAACG
>JACCEC012247604.1_pt1 | contig 38318 bp, 29 predicted proteins | sample 7450121 | NCBI WGS metagenome assembly JACCEC01 (sample SAMN15323455, study PRJNA562643) | freshwater metagenome | isolation source: river surface water | place: USA:Blue River Watershed | collected 2017-08-18 | reverse complement strand
CTGACGCAGATACGGTAATGGAGAGAGCCACACTAACTCAGGCTTATTATAGGTTAGTTACAACCCTAAGATCAATACACAATCATGTAGTCTACTTAGACGACATAAAAAATGTTAATAACATAGCGGGTAACCTAACTTTAGCTATAAACACTAGTTTTTCTCAGCTAGATAATTTAAATTTAGCTAGAGCGCAGGATAACTAGGAGCAGCTATGCCGTACGATTTAATGCTTTTTCCAGATACTTACGAAGTTACTTCAAACACAGGAGTTCCAGTATTTAAGTCAATAGGCTTTGTGCTAGGCCTAGATAGCTCTAACAAAGTAATAACTAGTTCAGCGTCTTCTAAGCTATTAGCTACAATGTTTCTAAAGACACTACTCACAAGGAAGAATAATACTCTTGGTAGTACTGAGGGAACTATACTGCCAGATGTATTAAACTACCCATCCGGCTCTGATAGATTTGAAAGCGATGTTATAGCTTCTGTTCTAGATGCAGAGTCTCAGATAAAGAAAAGATTAAGTAACTTGGATAATTCCTTAGGAGTAACTCTTAAAAAGGCTTCAGTACTAGAGGCAGACTCTATTACAGGTAAAATAAGTGTTATGCTAACTACATCTAATAACGAAACAGCCTCTGTTGTACTACCAGGTAATAAGATATGATAGAAAATACTACTATAACAACTCAAGATGTAATATCCATGCAATCAAGGTTAGCTGCGTATCTTACTACTTACCTACCTGATGTAAATTTACAGCCAGGCTCAGCCATGTATGACTTAGTTATACGATCAATGGCTCATATACTAGTCATAGTGGAGAGAGAAGCTGACGAAGTTAAGTCGCGTAATAATCTTGTAGTTCTAGGTAATAGGGAAGATACAACTTCCCGCCTAATTCTAGATGATATACTAGGCAACTGGTTTATAACTAGAAAGGTTGGAGGCATATCTAATGTGCTAATAACACTAGAGTTTAGAAATCCAATAGCCTTTACTACAGACAGTACCTTTGAATTTTCTAGGGGAGAGTATGTTTCATTTAGCCCGGCAAGTTCATATATAAGAACTTACACTGTTGATTCCTTTAGATCGTATGTAAATTCTTCTGGGGATACAATATATACTGTTAATCTACTAACCTCTTCCGTAAATCCAGGTATAGGGTCTTCTTTACCTCCAGGAGAGTTTAGTTTAAATAAAACACTACCTGGATTTATAAGAGCATATTCTAAAGGGTCATCAACTACTGTAACCGCTAATGAAACCAATACTGAGTTAGTTAATAGAGCGAAACAATCACTAAGCCTAAGAGGTATGTCAAGTTCCAGGTCAATAATAGCAACTATAAATGACTTGGAGATACCAGACCTAGAAGATATAAAAATAGTTTCGTCTGGCGATCCAGAGATGTTCAGGGACTTGGTTCCAGGTAACTACGATTTATTCTCAGAAATACATACCTTAGGAAAGGCAGATGTTATAGCTTGTCTAGCTATAAAGCCAGCATCCACCGAGGTCATAACTACGGCAAGCAATAATTATGTGGACTTACCTAAGCTGCAAAGTGAGGCAGTATATGCAGTTAATAATGTAACTGTAAATAACACTAACCTAGCAAGTGTCTCCTTTAGAGAGTTTACAAATACCTTAGGCCAGACAAAATACTACAAGGTTAAGAGACTTATTAACACTGCAACCTCGTTAGAAGAAGTAACCACCTCCATAGTGGATTCAACAACACTAAGCTCTGACGAGTATAAAGTACAGTACGGAACAAAAGAGGTTAGAGGGACTTTATCAGAGTATCCTAGAATACATTTCTCAGAGCCTAAGCAACAAATTGTAGTAGAGTATACAAAGGCAGATGACTTGGAAGCAATAAAAGATACAATAGATAATAATGATATAAGAAATTTAGGATGCGATGTAGCCGCAAGAATACCTTACCAAGTAGATGTTCACATAAGCAACTTAATCTACTTACCAAACTCTAATAGCCCTACTGGTAATACTCCAGAAAATCTAATAAAAAGCTCAATAGCTGATTACATAAATAGCTCTAATTCTGTACTAAGCAAAGTTGACATAACTAGTTATATAATAAATAACTTCTTTCAATTTATAACTACGCTAACTGCAGAGATGAATATAACATACATAATAAGAGGTGTTGGTAACTTCGACTTGCCTTATTACGCTAGTAAAGAGCTATCCGTAGATGCAATAGATAGGCAAGTTAGTGTGGATAACAGTTTCGACACCAGTACTACACTTGTAAGCTCAGAAACTTTACTATCTAATGGAGTGTCCAATAGAACAATAAAATACTACTGTACTCCAGATTATATAGATATGAGGAGTTCCACATGAGCTACAGTGATATAAGCTACCTAGGAATGCCGTCATTCTGGACTGAGTTTTTCAAAGATAAACCGTTAGTAGACAAACTGTACTCAGCTAGTATGGATGTTATAGCAGATAGCTATAGAGATATAGTTGAGTCATCCGCTAACATGTCTCTTTTTAACCATAGGTTAACAGATAAGGTATCTTGGCTACCAATACGAGTCAATTTAAGCACCGTTATAACTAAGCAAGTAGGTGAAGACTACTATGAGCTGTTGCCGATAGATTCGAGTATAACCGGATTCTCTTACATATGCTCAAAACCAAGTATAGATAGAGCTAAGGTAGTTATAAATAAGGAAGATATATCACTGCTTAGGTCAGATGAGTTATCTGACTATCTATTAAAAGAAGGCATAGACTACAAGATATTCAGAGGCTCTGTAGCCTTGTTAGCCAAGAATTGCTACATTCTGAGCAAGTCTGAATTTTCAGACTCTATAGAGAGGAACTTAGAGGTACAATCAACTATAACCGTAAGAGTCAGTAAAGCATTTAAGTCAACACCAGAATTTACAGAGTTAGACCAGGATATACCAGTAGCTCTACATATAAATATGGCATCCAATTCTTATGTAATAGAGGCTAAATCATACACAGAACAGAATGGATTTATATTCTTAAACTTAGATACTAGATTTAGCTTACCATTATCAGGACATTGTGTACTTAATAGTAGTAATGGCTCTAAAATACAAGCCACAGCTCTAAGCAATATATATAGAGAAAGCAGAATTGTACTATGGGCGAATAACTGTTCTGTGGATTACAGCACTTACCAAAATAAATTCGCATCAGAGCTAATATCAAATGTTCTGTCTAACTCTCCTAGAATGGCTAGCTATAATAAGAACCTAAGAAAATTAGCCCTAACTGAATATAGCGCTAATAACTTAAAGTCCGCTGTGGCTACTACATACGGATCTCTCTTATTATCAGTAGGAGAAGAGAACAACGAAGACATACTAAGCGTAGACATTGCTTCTGGCAGGATAATAACAAACCAGGATATCTACGACCATATATACCCTTTCTCTATTAATAAGAAAATACTACTAAGAGCAGATAAAGTACTGTTCAATGGGTTTAGTATAAATAAGAATGTATATCTAGTAAGTTGCGACTTTGAAACTGCTGGAATATTTATACAAGATAAAATAGATAATCTATTTTCAGACAAAGACATATCTAGCATAGGGTCTTATACTAATCCTATTTATTCTAGAGTGATTAGCCTGAACTCAATAGAGTGCGATGTCTTAAAAATTGGGGCAGACTATATAGTAGTTACCTCTGATTCTACAATACCAAGCTCTGGCAATACTTTAAAAGTTATAGACAAGGCATCAGATCTAACTCTGTATACTCTACCTAGCGAAATAGTAATAGACATACACAAGATATCTGATGGTATAAAAAAGTTAGAAATAGCTACTCTTGAGACACCAACACTATCTACAGTAGAAGTAGGAAGGTTCTCAAATAATACCAGCATAGCTAATGGTATGTATATACCATATAAGTTATATAAGACTACTCCTACTAGACGCATAATATCTAATATAGAGTACGATAGCAAAGTTGGCTACTTACCTATACATGTTGTTGGAGACTATGGTATATACGCAGGAGAAAATTTAAAATTCAAATCTTCTGCTTATTACTTGTTTAACGACATTTTAAAACACAATATGTACTATGTAGCTTACAATGAAAGTCATATAAATTTTGGGCTTAACCCAGTAGCTATAGATAATATAGATACTATATTCGGACCAGTAGGAGGAGTTCCTATACATCTTGAATATGTATCTAGCATTTCAATACTGGACATAAACGTAACTGACCAATACTCTAATTCAGTAACTAAAGAACTAAGTGATGATTTAGCAGAGTTACAGACTACTCAAGAATACCAAGTAGGCTCAAGTAATTTATATTCAAAGTACATCCAATTTATAATGCCTATATCTGTTACTGATTTCTCAAGTATAAATACTATAACCTACGACTCAGTTGTGTACTCTATAGTAGCTAAGAATAGCCAAGCTAATATACTAGAAGTTCTACTAGAACAAGAACTGCCTGGTACTGATACAACTAAGTGCGAGATACTTGGTGTAACTCCAGATTCTATTATAAATGTGGAATCTGTTGGCGGCAGTAATAAACTTCTAGGTAGTTGGGAACCTTTAGTAGGATCTTCTAGACCTATAGCTACGCTGCCAATACTAGTAGCTAATAATAGCCAAGGCATACTATCAATAGGACCTAGAATAACAGTGAGTTAGATATGAGTAAGACACCTTTAGTGGGTAGAGTAGAAATAACAGTTGTAGATAAGACAGGCAGAGTTATAAAAAGCTCAAGGCCTAATACAGTAATAGTGGATGCTTCTAGAGTTCTGCTAGCTCAGCTTATACCTTCAAGCCTTACCTCAAATAATTCTGTGATACCTAGATCTGGAAGGCCGGATGTAGAAATACCTAGCACTGGTCCTAATTCAGGTAATTCAATAGCTTATCTTATAGTTGGATATACAACAGGAGACAGCGTACCTGACGGAGCTGCAGCTACTAACTTAGATACTGAAATGGTATCTGATAATACATACATAGCTAAGTTGCAAACTTTAGAAGTATCTAGCAACTCTCTTACATTCGGCGTAGCTATAAATGTAACAAGCGAGACTTCTAATAGAAAGTATTTCGAAGCGGCTTTATATACTGCCGGACCAGATAATACTAGTATACCAGATTCTCCGAATGTGGAAAACATGCTTATGTTTGCACACCAAGTTCACTCTCTCGTATCAGCACCAGAGGGTTCAACTATCAACTATTCTTGGACTATAGCAATACCGGAGTAATACATGAAAGTAGATTTTTCTAGCGTTAACTACATAGCTAATGGAAATCCCATAAACCAAACTACTCTTAACAAACCATCAGTGTCTTTAGAAGCAAGAACTACTGAATTAAGAAGAGCTAGCTTATCCTATAGCGCTGAAGACTCTATAGTAGGGTCACTGGTATTCGATATCAGCACAGGAACATCTTCCGTAATTAGCAGCGAGAATTGGGCTATAAAAGTAACTGGCCATTTGGATAAGTACAGTGCTCAAGATTCAGAGAGAGAAATATCTTACAGTGTAGCTCTACAAGTAGGAGACTTTGAGCAATCTGTAATTAATGTTAGCTCTTCTAAGGAAAACTTCGGAAAGTACACAATCACCCATGACGATTTGAGTAATGTATTTGGTGGATACGGAGCTTCTAAAAAGTCTTATAGATTAAAAAATAATGGAGACTCTATAAATATAAAAGTACCAAGGCAGCATTCATTAACTGTAGATACAGGTCTAAAGTCAGCTAAGCAGACATACAGCTACGGTAACTACGACACTACTTTTTCTCAAGAAAATTCTAATGCCTTTGAGCTAGTGAAACTTCCTCTTATTAATATATTAGAACTTAAAACAGGACTAACTCTGGCTAGTCTCAATACATATTTAGCTACAGCCAGCACCAATGCCTATAAGATCCTACTTGATTCCGAGGGTACAATTAGCTTAGTAGATATATCCACAGAACAGCAGATTTTAAACTCTTCTGTATTAGTTAGCATAGATGGGTCAGATAATTACGAGATAGACAAGGTTGCATTAAATTCTAGCAATATAAAATATTTAGAGTTAGCTAATAGTGTTGATAACTTACCACAAGATTATGATAACTCTGCAGCTAGCTCTGGTAGATCTATAACTATTAAATACAAAGTAAATTCTACAGTAACCAATATTTATACATTTACTAGTTCTACCGTAGTACCTATACAGAGTTTAGATGAAGACTATGTGTATATACCACTAGTTGTAAAGACTCCAGGTAGTATAAAGTTTGCTGGAAATATTGGAGAGATACCAATTAGCAATTTCTCAAGCCTTTTAGACTCAGGTTCACAAGACTCCACTGTATCTAACTACTTAACTAATAAAGGCATTAATTGGGGAATAGTAAAGAACAGCATAATACGCTATAAGATGTCTATACCCTCAAGCATCTACTATAAAGACTATAGCAATATAAACTTGGCGGCATACAAATCACTAGTAGATACATCAGCTATAATAAAGCTTTCAGAGATAAAAGTAGAAGCTGAAACAGCCCACTCTGTTACTAGTGGCTCAGCTAACATATGCATTAGAGACACCTCTAATAACAGATATATTGTTAAAGTTCTAGATAATTCAATTTCCAGAATTACATCTTCAAATGAGATACAGTCAGCAGCTGGAGTACTAGATCCTACTTTTATATATGTTGATTTGTGTAATTCTTCGACAGAAGAAGGTATACGAGGTACTGGGGTTGGGCAAATATCAAATGGTGTAGTTACTTCAGAAGCTACACATTCTATAGATATACTATTAGCTATTTCTGTAGAATAGCTTGAACTACTTCTTCTGAAGCTCTACTAAATAAACAAGTTCTTTTTTGCTCTAAGCTCTTAGCTATAAGAGCTGCAGCCCAGCTATCACATATATCATGTATGCTGCTATTACATCCTCTTGATATAGCTTCAGTTACCATTTCTTCCTTAGTAGCTTTGGCATTACCAGTAAGAAATTTCTTAAGTTGCAGAGGAGCCGCATAGTCTATGTTAATACTATTAAGAGCTAGTGTTAGTTTTATAGTACCCAAGACTTCGCCAAGTATAAACTCTTTATGAACAGATCCATAGCTTGGACTCTCCATAACACATCTGACTATATTTTTACCAGAAATAATCTTTGATAGACTTTCATGTATATACTTAAGTCTAGCTGAGTCTCTAAGGTAACCTGGCGTTATTAAGTGAGTCTCTGACTTAGTTCCATCGCTATCGCACAGTAAAGTTACCCCGCTGCTGGTAGCACTGGGATCGATACCTAAAAAATATTTTAAGGATTCTGACATGGCAACTCCTAGGATAACTGTACTTAGAACTACTAGTACAACTCAAAAATCTAAGCACTTATTAACTATGGTAGTAACGAACTCTTCGGTACTACCAAAGGAACTTTTTGTCATAACTAAAAATGACAGAGGTGTAGCATACGATACTTACTCTAGAACTGCAAGTTTGTACGACATAATAAACATAAAGACAGACAGAACTAGTCAAGATAAAGAGTATAGATCAAACACTATGAGTATGGAATTTGATACTCTACTTGAATTAAAATCAGCCTATGATATACTGCCTGAAAACTTACAGAGTATAGTAGATTTCTATAAAGAAAACTCTGTAGAGCTTTTAGATTCAGAAGATGTTATTATACTGGAGTAGCTATGAGTTCTATAACAAAGAAAATGTTTTACAATGAAGAAACGGGGCAATGGGAAGTTAGCGTAGAGCAAAATGACTCAGACTTAGAGGCTTACCTTAATTCTCTTGAGTACGATGGGGATTTAAGTAGCCTACTAGCTGATCGAGGGACAACAGATACTGAGGAGCAAGCTAAGTCTAAAGTGCTTTCAAGATTCTTTGAACAAGATACTTTTCAAAGACCAGTACTCAGATCAGAAGTAAACAATTACCCTACTAAGCAGCAGGTAGTCGATAACTTAGTACAGGATTTACTAGCTACTCAGCAAGAGTATAACAGAAAAGTTACGCTTGCTGACGGAAATGACAGCGAAGTATTTTCTAACTTACCTACTATAGTTAACACATCAGTAACTCCAGGATTTAAGTTCTATACTACACCTAATATGAGTAGAAGTTTTAATTCTTTTGAGGATGCAGAAAACTCTTTACTAAGCGCAGTACAAAGTATTAAATCTATGAGAATGTTTGCAAACCCAGAGTACTCACCCTTAGGAGTAAAAGTTGTTAGGGTATCAAAGCCTCGTAGCTCTATAGATAACTCCATAGTTTACCCTGGGGATTTGTTTAGGTTACTAGCATCTGGTGGAGTTGGTAATATAACACACGCTAGTTCTAATAGTATATCTAAGCTAAACCCACTACTTGATATATTTAAAGTAGTATCTAACGCTGCGGGTCAAGTAGCACATTCGGTATCTGACTCTGCTGGAAATAACGTAACAGTTAATATAAACATAACACTACCGCCTAACTATTCAGAGTCTGGATCTGGAGAAGATATCTAATGAGCAACAATAAACCAGTAGAAGTAGTATTCAGAAAAGTGGCAGTAGCGGATAACACTACGCCTTCTGGAATAGCTTACTCAGTAACTTCTGTAATAGATGTTAATACAGACTATGATGGAGAAATACCTTATGAAGATACGCAACTATTTTTACATAAGTACTCAGACGACTCTTTCTCCAGAGTTTGTAATGTCGGCGATATAGATATATACCCTAAATATAAAAAAGAGGGCTTTGACTTCTATAGAAAAAATAGCTTTACAGTTAAATATCAAGATTTAGCCGTGGCCGTAGCTTCTCTACCAGTTATAAGGGATCGCGTTAGTGCAGTAGTTCAATCTAGGCTAGATTTGCTTGGGTCATTTAACGGTATAACACAACCAATAGACTTACCTTATGATTCTACCTCTGATAGTTCTAAGGAAACATACAAGTCTGCATATGTTGACTTGAGAGATGCTAGAAAGCAACTAGATGAAGGCATAGTAGCAGATAACAACGCCTACGCCATAGCACAAGAAAAGCATTTGGCATATAAGAGACTAAGCACTTGGTTATCGGATTTAGTTCCTAAGCTACAGCTAGCTAGTTCTTCTATTAGTGACTTCGCTACACTAGGAAGTTGGTTAGAAGGTAGCTTACTAGCTGGAATTAATTCGTATATAGAAGATGTTAGCTCCGAAGCCAGTAACTGGACTATAGGCAAAAGTGATCTGTTAGTAGAGCTAAACAAAGTTAAATCTTCTATACAATCAGTATGCGTAAATAACTACCCTGCTAAGATATGGACTGTAACTACTACAGCAGTTAGCGAAAATTCAACAACTTCAACAGTAGTTACTCTTAAATCTTTTCTAGACACATTATACTATAGCTACTCAGCTCAAAGTCAGCCAGTATCTACTACAGCACTTGGCTTAGCTAATGAGTCAGATTATAAACTCTCACAGCTAAAAGAAAAACAGAAAGCATTGTTAGAAGCTTCTGCTCAAGAGCAGAAGGCCTTAAGTGATATTTCTAGGTATTGTCCGGATATTGATATTAATAAGTTGTAGTTTCTTTAAACTTAGTTATTTTGCTAATACACTCATCAAACATATTTAGCATTAAAGTAGGAGTACCAGAATATATCTTATACTTCTCAACGCTAGTCCTAAAATACTTAAGTATAATAAGAATGTTATCAGCTGTATTGCTATCTATGTAATCTTCTACAGGAAACTTAACCATATATCTAAGCATAGTATTACTAAAATGGAAATCTGTTCTTTCCAGAATATCCATATTCCTAGTTAGATTAGTTAGGAAGTTTAGCGTATCTATATCTTTAGCCGGGTCTTTAGTCATTACTATAAATACGCCTACTGCATCAGAAAACCCAAAACCTATAGCCGGCTCTTCTTCAATAGAGTTATCTGTAGACTTTGCATTTTTAATAGCGCTAATATATTCCCAATTACCCAGCTTAGATTTAGCATCATTGTAGGTATAGGATCTATCAGACATAGTTATAGATTGTAATATACCTATACCATGGCTACTCAGTGATGCGCTGAATCTAGTTAGTCTCTTAGTTAGCTGAGCAAGTATTACCTTATATAGAGTATCTGAGTTACTACCAGTAAGTACCCCTAGCTTAACACTCTCTAGAAATTCTTTGGTCCATACACTAGGCATACTAATGTAGCTATCTACGCACTGTAAGTCTGCTGTAAATCCATTAGTATACCCTCTATTTTGCCTACTAGGATTATCTATAATAGACCAAGCACTTCTATTAGATCCAGTGTGTATTAAGCAGCTTGTTGCTAGACTTAGTGTGTTAGCCCTAAAACTATCTGATAGCATATAGTTTGTACTGCAATTAGCTAGTATCTCATCCATAGTAAGAAGATAGTCCCTTACTTGAATATCCGCATTACTAGAATTGTTGACTGTTTGTCTATGTAATCGCTCAACATACTTGCTATCTATAACAAAATCCCCGGAGTTGTTTATTAACTCATACACCATTGGTAGAACTAAGTACCAGCAGAACTCTCTAGAACTAGAAGAGTATCCGTTACTAGTAAGAGCACTACTATCTATATTAGAATGTATTGATAGCAAATGCTTATTTTTATCATCTATTAGTATGTTGTATTCAGGGAATATTCTTGGGTATAGCTTTATTACCTGCATGCAATACTCGGGTACAAATAACTTTTGTACAGCTACCTCATTAAATACCCAGCCATTGAGTAGTCTAGAGTGCTCGGTAGTTTTAAAGAAGTTAATCAATAAAGTAGCTCTCTTGACATTAACTTTAGTAACTCTTGAAGGGCTAGTGTTAGTTAGTACACAATTAAATTCTTCAGCCATCTCCTTAAAACTACGAACAAGTCTTGATCTCATCTGACCTCTATCAAACAGAGATTTACCTAGAGATTCCTTTGTTATACCGAATGATTTTTCGAAATCAGCTTTAGAGAAAATGTTGTACAGCACTCTAGACACAACTGATAGAATCATGAACATGCTAGCTATTCTGCTAACAAACAAATCTGACCTGTTATTATTTCTAGCATAGTGTACCTTATCGGTATACAGACTATTTATAGTTGCTAAGCTATCTGAAGGTAACTTATATCTTGAGAACTTATCCTTATCTATGGACTCTGTATCATTTATAAAGTTGTATAGATTACCAATACTTGTGGTGGTTATACCACCTAAGGCTGCTACTACACTACTACCGCGAGCCCTGCTAGTTCCAGTACTTAAGTCTCCTCTTTTTCTAGATGTCATGTCTGAAGCATGATACACAAAGTTATTAAGATTCCTAAGTGCTGTGAGGACATATACACCGTTTGATTCTACAGGATCTACCTCATGGTCATACACTAGGGATCCTAGTAAGCCACCATTTTTCTCTGCCGTAATAAATCTATAGTACTTGGAGTAAGGTATAAAATTGTCCAAATCTTCAGTGTACGAAACTATAACTGGTAGAGCAACTGCCATATCAGGACTGCAGGAAAATCCTGTGCTATATGCTAGAGCTACATTTCTCCAGTTTCTTACATTACTACCAAGTACCTCATAGGCTAACTCTTTATTACCCTCAAGAACGATGCTTATATCTTTAGGTGGTGCCATACTAACTACATACCCAATAAGAGTTTCTACACTAAGCTCTAGTTTATCAACTATGTATGAACCTATCATTTTAGTGAAAGTATCTGTACCCTCGTTAAAATTGAAGTTGTAAGGATAATCTCTTCTACCTGCAAAGGAGAATGTATCATCATCTTCTGGGTAGGCATACTCTTTAGATATAGATAATTGCTTGCCGAATATACCTGATCTACTAGTAAATACGCTACCAAGTGCTAGTTCTATGTAGCCGTTATTAGTAGTAGCATTAGCTTTACTAATATTGATAGTTGAAAAACTAGTATAGATAGAGAAGTACCCTCTCTCGTAATTATTTGGGTCTCCTATATCTTGAGCTATCCTATTTGCCGAAACCATTATGGCTTCCGAATATCCAACAATATCAGCCTTGTCCGAACAATACACATAGACAGTGAAGTCGTAGCTTCTATCTGGAGCTGCATGATTGGATAAAGGGTTATTAACTACAAAGCCTTCTGCTTTGCTGTAACTAATAGCTAATACGCTACCTAAGTAGTAATCACTTCTTTGATTGGTCACTTGAAGTCACTCTCAGCTTTCTCAAATTAGATGGTTGCGGTACCTTGTTATTATCATGTATAGAGTTAACTAAATCTGGAACAGCATGTACTGCTACGGGTAGATTGATAGGAAACAATTCTACACCGTTAATATCAACTACATAGCCTTCCAGTTGAGCAAACCCGAGATCTGAAGTCTCATAACTAATAGTGTCTACCCTAATGTTGCAATTAGGTACAGACGCTAGTATCTTGCTTAAAGTAGTAATCACTATACGTAATCCTTATATTAAATCCTGTTATTTCTTTATTAGTTCTAATACATTAGCTACACTGCTAACATATTGTCTCATAGTATCTGAAGCCATAGATCTAGTAATCGATTGGACCTTAGCTATAGTAGTATATGACTTTATGAAGGCAGTGGAATGCCTTACCATTCCAGAGTTTCTTACTTCTAAGCCGCCAACTGAAAAGTTATGTCTGTCATCACAAAAACTACTATCAAGTATTGTACCCTTCAATGAAGATGTGAACTGCTTGTAATAGATGTTATCTCTAATAGAATAGCATGGCTGCCTATCCCCTACATCATTAATAAAGCTGCTTAGACCATCTTCTGGTATATACACAAATAATCTAGAAGATTTTCCAGCTCTTTTTGTATCTGTACCTCTAGCTTTAGTAGAAGCCATACTAGCTATAGAAGCAAGCAGTATACTCTTCTTAGATTCAGAAGCCTTCTCTAAGTCAGAAGCATAGCTAGAAAGCTCAGTACTAGGAGAAATACATACTCCAGATATAGAAGTAGCAGCTACATAATCAGGATCGCTACTACTTCTAGTATAGATTATACCAACTTCTGACAATCCATCAGTAATAGCTTTGTCTAAAACTGCCCTAGTTGTAGATTCAATAAGTCTGAGTAATCTATTCTCCATACTAGTGCTAGTATCTTCCATCATAGTTTCAGTGGCTATATCTTCAGCTGTAGGCTTTTCTGATTCTCCATAGAAGTTAGTCCTAACAAGTGACTTCTTAATAAGACTAGTAACTATATTATCTTCTATACTCTCACCCCGTACAACTGTTTTCTTATACATGCTAACTAGCGCAGTTAGTCTAACTAGATCAGTAGTCGAACTGTTAACGCTTGGTAGTGAGGCTTCTTTCTCAAGGAATCCGTAAATTGAGTTCTTATCGTAGGAATGAGTAGTATTACCTACAATATACTCAGCCATCCATAAGTAGCCTTTATAGTTTAGTAACTTATCTACAGCAGCTTTAATGTCGGAGTACTTAACTACATCCCCTGCCCTTATATCTCCTATATCTATCTTGGTAAACCTAGCTCTCTTATATACAAGTTTAGATTTACCAGAATCAGCTAGCTTGTAGAATCTCATCTTGCTGAATACTTTACTAGCAGTAACCAGCATACCATCATTGGCCATGTCATTCATGAGTGTATTAGACGTCTCATAGTACCATCTCCACCTAGAACTATTAAATCTAGATTTAGGTAAAATACCAGGAAGTCTATGATCCGCCGACTTAGCTGTTCGTCTATCTGAGTGAAAATACATGAATGCTGTCGGTACATCTAGTATACCAGATGCTATTGAGTTTCTATTAGCTGTAACTTGTCTAGTATAATTCTTTGCGAATTTAACTCCACCAGTACCAGGTCTTAGACTAACTGAAGAGCTGCAGCTTTTATAATAATAATTACTAGCTCCATACCCTCCGCCTCCTGAATATTGCATAGAGTATATAGAGTCTGACAAAGCTAAGTATTTAGTTAAAGCGCTTCTATCGAATTTAGGAGATTTAAGCATATTAAACATCTCTGAGGTGCTAAACCAGTTAGAAGAATTAATATCATAGAACTCTTGACTGAATCTATCCAAAAGAAAGTCTCTTGGTATGCTGCCTAGCTTAGTAGGGGCGCAGATATTAATGGCTACATCTATGCTTACATATATTGGAGTAGGCATAAGATTGTAGTTACCATGTTCGATAGATATTCTAGCTAACCATCCTGGATGATTAGTCTCATCAGACATGTTTACAAATACCTTTATAGGAAATAATTTGAATAAGTAATCATCTCCTTTTGCTATCTCATCTATGTTATCTTTAGTTAGAACTACGCTGTTCTTTGGTATTAGAGAACTATGCGTTACGTGGTTTATCCTAGAGTATCCTGAGGATATATTAGAATTTCTAGTGGTGTTATAGTACGGATTCTTAGTATTAAATGATGCATTTGATAAATACATTATAGATTTCTGAAGAGTATCGGATCTCTTAATCTCATCTACTAACTTAATAATTCCCGGATTTATAACTTCACTACTAGGGAGAGTAGCTTTTTCAGAGCATATAGTCTTTCTGTAATAACTATGTATGTTTAGAGGATTAGATTTGCACATACTTAGTATATCGCATTTCTCACAGTTATCAGATATATACTTCTTCGATACCTGGTTAGCTATACGCATCTCATTGTATGAGTTAATATTCTCATTAACTACTTCCTTAGACAGCGTAACTTCTGACATAGAAACACTATCGCCTATAGCTTTTCTATAACCTAGCACATTAGTTAGATGGTCCTTTATGTATAGTAAATTGCTATCTTCTGATAGAACCTGTATAGCTACCTTTGCACTAAGCATAGAAGCTCTATGATATGACTTAACTACATCCGGCTCAGATAGCTCATTACTCTTGTTATGGTTTTTAACCCTTAACCAAGTGAGATCTGGCCCTAATGTGTCAGGCATAGAGTTAAGGTTAAGTAACTTACTAGTGCAATGTATGGCTGAATTAGGGCAAGACAAGCAACCATCTTCTTTGATACTATGGGACATATCGCAGCTTAAGAATAACTCAGCCAATAAGGAGTTAGCTTCCATAGCATAATTTAAGCCGTCATTAACCCATAGCTTAGAGTATAACTCATGGTGCCCTGCTATTAAGAATGGTGGATCAACTAGCAGAACAACTGTCTTATCTGACTTAGGTAGCTTAGTAGCCCACATACCCTCTTCGCTATAGTATATACTTACCCTTCGCTTACCATTTTTAGCAACTATACTACTTCTATACATAGGCTCACCTTTTTCGACAAATGGTAGCATCCTATCAGTAGAATTTACTTCATTAACTATCGCTGAGTATTCAGAAGGGTTTCTCTCAGAATTGTTAATCACATAGTTATATCTTTTTGCAGACATTAGCTCTTCGCCTAAATTACTAAAATAGTAATTTACTAAGTGACCCTTAGCCATACCTACAACTTTAGGTTTAAGCTTCTTGAATATAACATCTACCATATATTCAACATTAGAATCTACATCTTCACAGATAACTGCTACTGTAGGCTCAGGTACCTTTAAGTTACCATCTTCATTAGTATGGCAGTCAGAGCTATATCTAGATCTGTAGCTATTTGATTCAATATGTCCAGTTGCTACAGGTTCCATCTCATTAACTCTAACCATATGAGTAGTATCAGCGTTAACTATTCTTAGCACATCATCGCTAGTAACTTCGCTATTGGGATTTCTACGTGTGTAACCAACACTTAGACTAAAGGTCGATCCTAGATGATTAGGTACTAAGTTACCATTAACTTTCTTAGCAGTAACAAGGGATTTAACTGTGAACCATATCTTGCTGGTATCTGGATTTAACGACATCGTTATATCATCCTTTCAATATTGTTTTTAGCTTTTTCTAATATATTCAGTAACTTAATAACTCTGTTCGGGTTTAGTATTGTCTTATAATAAGCTGCTTTGCCTAGTATGCTTAGAAGTAATATTCCTTTACCAGAGCTGACTTCTATACCTAAGTCAGCAATCTTATCTATATTATCCTGTACTTCTTGCTTAGTAGAGCAGTTAGCTATGTTATTAATAGCGCATAGGAATTTATTATACTCATCCCTAGGGGCGTTAGGCTTTACATTAACCACCATACCTAGTAGCTTTTGCCTTTTGTAATATGGCATTACTCTCTTTTTATGAGTTCTCCATTTGCTAGAGTATAGCTCAGAAGCTAAACCTTTAAGAAAGTCAACGCCATTTACTTTACTATCCATTCCTATGTAGATATTATCTGAGTACCTAACATAGGTGTAAGCACCATTAGCATTAGCCTCGCAGTACTTTATAACAACAGGGTCTATTATACTAGCAGCTACCCTATTAGCTATTTGAGCAGAGCTAATACCACCCTGTGGCAAAAATTGTCTATTATTATCTCTAACACATGATAGAACTGCTATAAGATTGGCAGTTCTAGTTGGATATCCATACTCAACAAGAAGATTGAAAACCATTCTTTTAAGTATTGAGTGGAAGAAATTTTTAAAGTCCAAACCAACTATTAATCCGTGGTTCTGTAACTTAGAACCAGCATCCGTTAGATGCATACCTGACTCATAAGCAGCTGAGTGCTCACCAGAGTCTATACCAGACCATACAGTAGTCAGAAGCATACTTTGTATATCTCTGATTCTATCGCACGGTGAGTAGACTTCTCTTACCTTAGAAGTTGTTTTAATCTCCAATCTTTTGTAAGGCATTGTAGAGCAAAAGTCTGCTGTTAGATCTTTTGAAGCTAGGTGATACAAACCCCACAAAGTCTTTAGCTGAATACCTAGTTGATTAGCTAGAACTTCTGGAGTTACCAGAGAGTTCATTTCTTTGATTTTAGTGAGGTCCATGATGTGGTGTCTTCTATATTCTGTAAGCTAAGAGCTTTACATTGGTTTGTCATAAAATAGCAATTACCTGATAAACGCCTAACCATGTTAGGGCAATTAGAACAAGGATCTGTAGATTGTATATTTCCTCTGAAATCATTGTTGTATATAGTAACATCTTCTGGCTGTATAAATGCATGCCCTAGCTCTGTAGTAGCCTTAAATATTCTAATACCTGATGAGCCAGCAGGTTTAGTAGCAGCCAATCTAAGTGAGTTTTTATCGCACCAGTCTTCAGGTACATGTCTAGTTGGAACTACTTTAACTCCCTGCATATACCAGTGATCAGATGACTGTAAAGCCGCACCAAATAAGTGCGACTTTGGTAAATTCTTAGACATAGCTAAGTCTTGCAGCTTTGAGTAAAGTATTGGATGTGACTTTAATGCTGGGTTATTATCTGAAATATCAAGGGCGTATGCTTTAGCAGATCCTAAATTCCTATTAGTAGCTTTGTTAACAACACTAACACACATAAAGGTATTGTCGTTTTGTCTAGGGGAGTTAATTGATATATACTCGGTAGTTATTTTCTCATAGTACCAATCAAACAACCCTACTGGTCTACCTCTAGAAACTATAAATGGGATGATTACTGTTAGGTCTTTCTCCTCTTGGGTATTTGATCGATCAGCAATTATCATCTCTAGTATGTCATTTAAAAATTTAATTAGAGTATCTGCATTCCTAACTATAAGGCTGTCGCCTAACTGCTTTTCTATAGTTCGCCTACCCTTGATATCCTCTTCTATAACAGCTTTAGCTCTTCCAAGTTTGTCTAGTAGCAGCTCACCTAAAAGAGAAGTTTTAATTTTGAATACCAAAGACCACCTTAGCGAACATATCATGTCACTAAGCTCTTCTTTGGAGTTAGTGAAATAGATAGCGCTTACTGGCGGTAGGTCTAGAACTTTATTTAATAAATCTTTACCTTCTAATTTAATAAGTGTCATTTCATTCAGTGTTTAATCAGCTAGTTTTACTAGCGGTAATTTATATACTATTTCTTATCTTTGTTGAAGTGCTTCTTACTGAGCTTTATCTCATTAGTAGCTTTCTTCTTGGTTCTAGCTTTTGTAGAATGAATCTTGCCAGAAATATCAGATAGAGATTCTCTGATACCATCATGCTTAACTAATTCCATGAACTCATCAAACATCTTATCAATAGCATCTGACTTAGAGGGCATAGGTTTACCTCTTCTAGTTAGCTCTGCAGCTCTCTCATCTAAGCCTAGATTCTTATTGATACTATCAGCTTTTTCAGCAGGAATATTAGAAAGAAAATCTATATCTTTATCTTCAATTTCTCTTTCAGCTTCAGCTGCTAGAGTAATTTCATAGGATAACTTTAATAACTCAAATGGCATATTTTCAATAATCTCAACACCATTTAGTGGATCTTCAGCCATAGCTACATAATAAATAGCAGCAAATGGAATACTGCACATAAACTTCTTTCCAGAAAAGGAAAGATCCACTGTAACTTTATCTTCATCAATTTCAAATACTGTTGTATCGAACTTATGACTTAGATTTAACTTAACTTGAATACTATTCTTCAAATAATCTGGAAGAACTGTACCTTCGATATTGCTATCAACAGCAATAAGAATTTTACCTTGTTCTAAATAATTATTTAGTAACTCTTTAACATTTATTGTAGTAGTCATACTAGTTTATATATCCTGTGTTTTGTTGTTTTATCTATTTACCTATTAGTATGAATCTGCCATATTCGGCTTCTCCATATCTAATACCATCACTAACAACTGACCCCCAGCTTTTATTGCATGGTACTTTACTTGTTGTAGATAACCATATGAGGTTTCTTGATGGTATTCTGTTATCTTCGGTGGGATTATAGCACTCACCATCGGTAGCATATATAAGCAAATCAGCTTTGCCATCTAGGGTGTAAGCTCCATTTCTTATGCTACCCTCTTTAACTAACTTAAAGACTTCGTTAAAATCTGTACCCCCTCTACCAGACACATTCCTATCCCCTACCTTAGTATCTGCTAGATTGTACACCTTATGTACTTGAGTATCCGCCTCAATAACTGTTACAGTTACTGTCTTATCTTTGGCAAGCTCATCTAGCTCCGCCATTATAAGCTGAATGTCCTCGTTACACACAGAGCCAGAAGTGTCTACGGCAAACACGATATTGTACTGAGGATTTTTCTTCTTACCTGGAAACTGGCTAGTCCTGAAGGAACTACCTAGATCAGCATAGTTTCTCTTAGGCTTAACAATTGTCCTATCCTTCTCAGCAGGTCTAGAGGACTTGCAGAATCTCTGCAATACATCCTGCCATCTTACAGAAGGCTTCTTGTATATAGAGTCAAATAGCTCTTGCATACCACCAGCTACATCACCCTTAGACCTCTTTCTATCTTCTATAGCTTTACCTAACTTTTCTCCTGCCTGCATTTCCAAATCTTGCGCAACCTCTGCTGCGCTTCTATCTGCAGGTACTGAATCTTCCCTCATAGATTCCTCAGCATTTTGCAGATTATTGCTTTCTGCACCTAGCTTTTCGAGTATCTCTTTTGGTATATTCTTCAGTATTCTCAGCTTACCAGAGCCTAGCTTATTACCACTCTGCTGAGGGGAGCTACAGCCGCCTTCACAATCATTTTCCTCTTGGTCACCGCTATCATTCTCCTCCCCATCCCCATCGCAATTACCTGACAAAGCTTTAGTGATTAAATCTTCAATCTCTTCCTTTGTCATATCAGAAGATTCCTGCAGCTTTTTCATTAGATCTTCTACATCAATATCCTCTATCTTAGAAGCTAATTCATATACATAATATTCCAAGCTTCTACCTACCTCTAGACCAATATCAGAGGGATGTATACCTGCATAGCTAGACTTACCAGAAGGCATCATCTTACCTACTTTTGTTTTTAGGTCATCAGTAGTGAATAGCCTTAGACTATCAATAAGCCAAGAATTAACTGCATAATCTGCAGCTTGATGAACAACTTGCTTATACTTGAATAGTAATTCTTTATCTTCAATAGCTTCAAAGAATCTAAGCATTCTAGCTGTATGACCTAGCGATAAATGAGCCATCTCATGGCACAATACAATACTTGTACCAAATAGATCTAGCTCTTCTACCATGCTTGGGTTATACTGTAATAGGTAATGCCCATTACTAATACTAACACACATTGTAGGAATAGATTTATTCTCTACTATCTTTAGCCCCGCACAGATGTTAGCAAACACTGCAATAGTGCTGTTACTGTGGGTCATTAGGTTAGCTAGATAGAGTCGAAAGTTCTTCTCTATCTCTATCTTTACTGTAAGATTAGGTACAGTAAAATTTCTTCTCATACTCATAATAGAGGTGTGTCTCCTATGTTGGATCAAAATACCGATATAACTTTCCATGTATTACACAGAATTGTTTCTGAATCTCCTAGAATAGCTGAGCATGTTAAGACTGCCAGTGTTGGTGAAGAAGTCAGAAACAACTTATCTAAGCACGCATTTGCAGATCCTGATAATAGGCTTTACCCTATACATACGAAAGCAGACGCGATACTGTCTAAAGCTTATACCACAAAAGTAGCAAATATTGCGAGCCATGTAGTTAATGCAATAGACAATGCTCTTGATATATACAACGTTGATAGATCTATATTTCAAGCTAGAAAAGTTACTAAAGTGGCTTCACAACGTGAGCCAGATTATCTACTAGAAGACAGAAAGCAACTTCCTATTAGAAGTAGATCTGACATTAAATTAGCTCAAGAAAGACTTCTATCTGTTAAGTCTAAACTTAAGCCTACTGAACTAGTTTCTGCTGCAGTTAAGTTAACTAAACATGCAGCAGTACATAATGAAGATCTTAGTTCAGATATATTACAGTTAGCCGGTGTTACTAAATGCGATACTGAAAAAACAGCTTCTTGGATAGATGCTAGAAGCTATGCAACTAGTAACGAAAAGCTGGCTTCGGCATATAGATGGCTAGCTAAGACTGTATCTAATTTACCAGGTAGTACTAGCAGAGAAGATTTAGTTAAGATAGCCGAAACACTAGACAAATTAGATTCTCAAGCTAATATAAAAAGATACTACGGCAAGTCTTTACCCGACCCTGTATCAACTGTATTTAGTACTAAAACAGCTATGGAAAATACTATAGATCTTGGAGGTAAAGAAGTACCATTAACCAAGTTACTAGCTGTGGATCCAAATGTCTTTGGTGATATCTTAGGCCAAGATGTTAAGCAAGAAATCTGCGATTCTTCTGGTCAGTTAGATGAGAGAAAAATGGGAGAAGTATTTGCTACCTTGCCAAAAGACATGAAAGACTTACTAGTACAAAAGCTAGGTTTGTAAATGGAATCCAAATTAAACGAATACAAAAATGTAGATTACGCTAGACAGTTATTATCTTCTTCTAACTTTGTAGCAGCTACACCTTTATTAATAGCTGCAGATATAGTTACTAATGGTGGTGCCTTAACTTGGGAATACGAAACTATATTTGATGAGCTAGAAGACAATAAGTGCCTACCAACAGATCAAAACAGAGATAAGTTAATGGCCTCTATATCTGCTCTACATAACCCAGCTTTTTTATGGGATGCTGGGGTGTTTAAAAGTATGTGCCAATCCCTAAACGGTAGCATAGCTGCAACACATATATGGGAGCAGCTATCTCCAGCTAAAGTATCTTACGCAATGGATGAGATAGATGCTTTACACGATGAGTATCAAGGTGCTAAAGATTTATCCCCACTATATTCAGACTCTCCGCTAATATACATGGGAGCCACCTGCGCAATAAATGGCTTTATTCGCCCACCTAAAAAAATGGATGCGTGCGAAAAGGTATATCATAGGTTTTTCAACCTAAGAGAGCCTGATTTAAGAACTGAAGTTGCCAGTAGTCTGGAAACTAGAAAACATCAAGAAGTAGAAGCCTACTGTAATAGCTTAGCTAATATACGTAGAGAACAACTTAAGAATCTAAGGTCTAATTAGTTCTTTCCTACTCTAGTAATATTCTTGATCTTCTGAAGAATTTTTGACCAGGATTTTTGCTTCTGAAATTCAGAGTACAAATTACCAAAGTATGTAGCAGATTCTCCTCTGTTTTGTCTCTCAAGTTCATTGTTAAACAACACCGCAGATTCTTCTGGCAAGCAATCCCAGAATTTAACAATGCTTGATGCAGCAATATCTGGCATCACTTTATGAAGAGAAATAGCTATAGCTACTGATCTAACTACCTCATTTAGAATATCGCCTCTACCATCTGAGATTATCTTATCAATAGTAGCTTTCTGAGTGTCAAAGGACTTAATAAGATCTACAGTGTTAACTCTATATTCGGTGTTAATAATAAAGCTAACTAGATCCCTGCTTGTGTCAAAGCCAATCATACCTGACAAAGCAATAGTACTAAGATGGTTTGAATTTACATCTAGGTACTTTGCTACTGATTCCCAAGCTGCTGGGTTAGCATATACTTTACCAGCGGCTCTAGCTTCATAGCCAATTAAGCAATCAGGTTTGGATTCAATATATTCAACAACATGCTTGTTTAGTCCTTTGTCTCTAGCATATCTTGACCAGCTGAGAGCATCAGTCTCAAGCCACATGTGCACTAATCTGCGTCGCCATGCTGGATCGGAGATAATATCATTAACTGAATATTCTCCATCATCAGGGTTACAAGCACAGACGATATCCACATTAGACCCTAGCTCTACATTACCTACTTTACGTTCTGAAATAACTGCAAAGATAGCATTCAAGGTAGCTTTATCTGCTCTCGTAATTTCATCGAAAAACAGTACAGCACCTTCTTTAGATGTAATAGCATTGTATACCTGTTCAGGAGGAAGCATATCAAAATACTTAACATTACCTTCACCTCTGAAAGGAATACCCATATCTGTCTCTGACATGTGAGAGCAGATAAATGTATAAATAGGCTTATTTAGCATCTTAGCTAACTGAGACATGCTAGCGGTCTTACCAATACCCGCCTCGCCATGCAAGCATGGCACCTTACCTGTTTTTAAGATTCTCATAACTTCTGGAATACAAACAGAGATGTTTGTAGTTGGTATCCCTAGCTTATCTGCAAAACTTTGCTTATTGTTGTTTAATGACATAGATTCCTCTAGTTTGTTTGTTTATTTTTAGGTGACTTATGATAGACCCTATTTCTTTATCTAGAAAGCAGTTAGCAGAGTCTCTACTAACGCTTGATGGTAAGCAGTTCAGCTTACACGAATACCCTTTTTACGATGCTCTGTATGAAGGCATATGGCCTCAAACATTGCTTATGTGCGGCAGACAAGTCGGTAAGTCCGTATCTGCCGCTAGCTTCTCCGTATGCGAAGCTATAGCTATACCTCATTTTAAATCTCTATATCTTAGTCCCAGTTCTAAGCAGACTAGCACTTTTAGTAATACACGTATATCTAAACTAATTAGACATTCACCTCTCCTAAAGCAGATGATGGGAGACGTTATCAATGATAATGTATTTTTAAAAGTGCTAGGCAATGGTTCTGAATTATTGTTTAACTACGCCCAAGATGACCCAGACAGAGTACGTGGTATCTCTGCAGATAGGGTCATTTACGATGAGGTTCAAGATATTAACTACGAAGCTGTTGTTCCTGTAGTTAATGAGTGCATGTCTAATTCTCCTTACGGTTACATAACGTACATGGGTACGCCTAAAACCCAAGAGAATACCATAGAATACCTATGGCAGCATAGCACTCAATCTGAGTGGTGTATTAAATGTGATGCGTGTAGTAAATACTCGTTTTATAGGGACGACAGAGGCATCGGTAAAGATGCTCTCCTATGCTTACATTGTAGTAAGCACGTTAATCCTCGTAATGGGATCTGGGTTGATATGAAGTCACCCGAGTCGTCTATAGTACAAGCATTTCACGTACCACAAGTTATACTACCAGCTAATCAAGAACCACATCGCTGGAAGAGAATAGTTGATAAAAAGAACACTTATTCTGATTCTAAGTTTAAGAATGAAGTAATGGGAGTATCTGATTCCATAGGCTCTAGATTAATTTCATTAGACGAGCTTAAAGCTAGCTGTGTATCTAATATAAAGCCTATGGGTTTTATCTGTGCAGGAGTTGACTGGTCTGGAGGTGGAACGCAGGGTTTATCCAGAACAGTACTAACCATTATGTCTCTACATCCAGGATCTAAGTTTACCTTTGTAGATTACAAGATTTACAGCGACATAAACCCCGTAGATGCAGTTGACTCAATAGCTAATGAAATAACTAGACACAATGTTACTCTAGTAATCGGAGACGCCGGAGAAGGCGCCTTAGCCAACTCTTTGCTAAGAACCAAGCTAGAAGGAAAACCGCTTTACCAGCTCCAATACGGATCGCAAAACAAACCACTAACTTGGAATAACGTAGATAGGTATACAGCCGATAGAACGACATTAATAGATTGCTTCTTTCATACAATAAAAAAAGGCGGAATAGAATTTCCGCCTTACGAGAAAATGAAACTATGCTTTGAAGACTACCTAGCAGAGTACGAAGAAGTAACTCAGTCAGGTAAAAAAGTTTGGAGGCATTCTCCAAACTCCCCAGACGACTGCCTGCATTCTTCTGTGTTTGCATGGGTCGCCTGTAAAGTATTATCTCATGATCTAACTTTTTATTGATTATCTTTGAAGAAGTCTTCTTCTATACCTGAGATAACATTATTTAATATATCTCTAGCAGATTGTGTAAGCTCATCTGCTTTAGCTAGTAACTCATTAATACCTAGGATATCTCTCACCTTATCCTCATGTTCTCTATAAGCATCAAGAGCCTCATTGATAATAATGTAGGCCTTTGGTGTATTTAGGGGATAATCCCTAACCGCATCACCTGCCGGAGAACTTAACTCTACCCTGTACACTGCATCAAAAGGGAATATACCGCTGAAAGAATTTCCCTTTCTATCTGTACCATTGATGTACAGATTAACAATATCCATTCTGAATTTAGCTGCATCACTATTGTCTAACTTTAGAACAATACTGTCTTGGCCATCCTCAGTAACAATGTCATGCATTGCATCTTCATGTAGTAAATTCAGGCTAACTGATACAGTACCTTGATCTAAGAACTCACTTAGTAGTTCTGGAGTTGGTAATCTTTCTCGCATCTTAATCCTTGCTATTGAAAATGTAACTTCTTCTAACTCTAGCTAACAAATCAGCTAAGCCTAGCTTATTAGCTAATACCACAACCCCAGTAGGATCTTCAATTACTTCCGGAAACATAGACTTAATCTCTGTTCTAAGTTGCTTGAAATCTTCTTCTCGCTGAATAGCTAACCATACATCTGACTCTGTAATCCTTGGAGTAGCAGGTGTCTTTTGCTTAATCTTGGTTTCCATAACTTCTTCCTCTTTAACTTCTACTACTAGCTCTGGCTTTTGATCTGCCTTTACCTCGATAGTAGGTTCTTCTTGTACCTGTGCTGGCTCAATGGTAGTTGACTTTAATCTTTTAGTTCTCAAGAACCATTCAGCATTATTACCTAGACAATCAATTAATGCAAGAGATCGTCTATTTAACTCTGGTTCTTCTTCATAAGAAGAGAAGAAGAACGAACTTAAGCCCCTATTGATTCTTTCGATGTACTCAAGGGGCTCAACATGTCTTTGGGCTGGTTGTCTTCTAGATATTAAACTTTCATCTAGCAACCCAAAGATAGCAGCTAGCAAAAACCGCATATCTCTATTTTTAGCCTTGTTGCTTTTATTGCTGGAAATAACTGATTCTATTGCCTCAATATTTTGTGAAGCAATAGCTATGCGTCTATCAAATTCCTTAGATGAGTAAGGAACATATGTAACTTTATTAGAATATTTTCTAGCCATGGATAATCCTCATGTTTGTAAAGTAATAACTATATAACTAACTACCTAGCGAAAGCCTAGGCCTAACTATAGTGCGTATGCACAAGTAAATTAATATACAAGGAGCCCTGCTGGTTAAGAGCTTTAGTACTAGTTCTTGGTAATTCCATACAGGTTAAACAGCCCCATAGGGGCTTACAAACCTGTGGGGAAGTCCAGGAATAGTCTAAGCTCATAACCAGCAGGGCTGCGAGAATAATATGTATAACATACTGTCTATAGTTAATTGAGCTTAGCTCAATATTGATTGCTGCATAGCAAATAGTAAGGCGCAAGCAAACTGATTTGAGTATCTCGGCACTAATGAAACAAGGTAGTGCGTTCTCGGGTACCAGCCTGAAACGGCAGGTACCTGGTAGTACTAGTTGATTTTTCTTTCCAGAAATTTAGTTACTATAGATAATCTATAGCTTAATTCTGCCGAGATACTAACTGTAGCATAACTTTAAGCTTCACACAATAAGTAATAATATCTAGTGACAAAGCCTGGGTCTTTAGGTCGAGGCTGACCTGTCCCACTAGGTATTGTACATACATATATTAAGTAGTTTGGCAGTATAATACTGCCTATATCTGTGTAGCTTACTAGATACTTGTAGAAGACTTTAAGATTTAGTGAAGCGTCGGTAGCGCTTTGAGTTGCATGCCTGATGTCGAGAGTGTAACGAAACGACTTAGGCTGCAGTTCAACGCGCTTTGAAGCTTCCGTGAATCTAAGTTTATCACCTAACGGTAATATTAGTACGCTTGAGTTTATCAAGCAGTATTCTATCTAGCTTAATAACTATACCTAGTAGGTACTATAGGAATATAATACATTAGATCCGCGCTCTTCGGCTGGGAAGTGAGGTCTATCTGGGTTTAGACTAAAGACGCGTAGAGTCTTGGTCTAAACCAGTAGCCACTACTTCCTGGGCCGAAGCACGGGGATGAAGTATTATTGTGTATTCTTCAGAATACTTAGTACGTTGATATTATACCAACATATTTCTACCTACATTAACTTTTAACTAAGTGCACTTTATGAAATAGTAAATATAAGTGCTGAGCAGTAGAACTGGAAGTGCATTTGTCATATGTCTGGAGAAATGGCGTAGCCGTGTAGCCAGACAGATGACAGAAGCTTTCCGGGTTCTGCAGAACAGCACCTTATTTAGTATTGCTACATATATCTTAAGTGAGCTAGCTTTAAGCTAGCTAATAGCTGCACCTAGTAATACCTAGCTAAGTACCAGTAGTTACGTTATGCTATTTAGTTAGCAATAAGCTGAATTGCATGACATTTATCTATCTGTGTATATAGTACTCTTTTATAGTAAAAGACAGTAACTACTTAGCTACCTAATAGCAGGGGAGCATTAGGTATTATCTTATAACAGATAAACGCATATTTTTGCGTTATTCTGCTTCTCCATATGACCTACCTATTTTTATATCGTATGGCATATTAACTGGAAGCTGCGGGAAGTTGCTAGCTATAAAGGTATCGATATTATCTTTCAAGAACGCCTTTAGATTATCTATCTCTGTCTTAGGCATTTCCAAAACAATTGAGTCATGCACTGTTAGTACAAGTCTACCTCGTATCTTATGTATGTTCTTATGTAAATGGTTTATTATTCTTAGAACAATTTCAGCACAAAAACTCTGAACCAAATAGTTAATACCTTGCCTATGATTTCTACTCTCGAATTGCCCACCCATCTGCGCTAGCGGAAATCTCCTAACTCTACCTGTAGGAGTCCTAAGCAATCCTTCCCTAGTTACCTGTAATTTAGTAGCATCAATGTATTCTTTTATCTTAGGAAATCTAGAAAAGAATGTAACCATTAAGGTATCTGCTTCGCTAATATCTATGCTAAGCCTGTCTGACAAACCAACATTAGATATGCCGTATATTAAGCCAAACACAATTGTCTTAGCTTTCTGCCTCATCTGGTGGTATCTGTCATCAGTTTTTCTTAGCCTATTAACTGTGTCATAATCTTCGTTAAATATTACCGAGGCAATCCAAGAATGTATGTCTAGATTCTTTTCTAAGGCACCAATAAGAGAAGTGTCTTTTACATACGCAGTTAACCCGCGTATCTCTGCCCCAGAAAAGTCAATATCCACCATAACAAGTTCCTCACCATACTGCCATTTGTATTTATTTCTTAGATGCTCTTCGTACCCACCTGATTTAGTGCAAGTAGGTACAAAGGCTTGTTTAATACTCATACCAGCTATGCTACTTGTTACATTCTGTAGATTAGGACTACTAGAACTAGCTCTACCTGTAGCCGTGCCATTGAGATGTATGGCACCGTGTATTCTATTATCATAAGAACTCAAGTCTAGAAAAGCTCCTACATAAGTAGACTTAGCTTTGGCTATATCTCTATAGTCTACTATAAGGCTAGCTACTGGATTCCCCATTTCTTTGTATTTATCCATAGTTTCTTTATCAGTACTAGCATCTCCGCCATCAGTAGACTTTACTTTTGGTAAGCCATACCCACCTATGAATATATTAGATAGCTCTTTATTGCTAGACAAAGCGCTAACGTCATAGTCTTTATTTAAGTCCTGCTTTAGCTTGTCTAGGATTTGAGTTTCAAGCTCTTGCTCTTTTATAGTTAGTCTAGTTAGATTTTTAGCTAGAAACTCTCTATCTATTCTTACCCCTTCTACTTGCATTTCGCTTAGAACTTCCGTTAATGGTATGTAGTGAGAGTTCATTAGTTTAATAAGAGGAGGCCTATTTTCTAGAGCAGCTTTCTTTATAGGATCTTCTTTAACACAGTCTATTCTTTGTTTATTAGATATACGCCAAGTTAGATCTGCATCTATAGCAGCATATGGTAACATTACTGATACATCAACATCCTCAAAGGTCACCGCTTCTAGTCTTGGATCTCCAGCATCCTTAGCCGCATTATCTAACTTATTAAACCAAGACTTTATATTATCTTTACCTATTTTTATTTCTTCTTTAGCTGTGTCATTCCAGTTAGAGAATATATCAACAGCTACTTCAATAGCTTTCTTCTCTACTTCTGGAGTTTTCTTTAGCCTTGCTTTAGCTTTGAGGGACTTTATAGTAGCTTCTATATCAGGGTATTTATCTATAATTAATCCTGCATGTATCGGTGAATTATCAAATAGCTCAATACCATAACACTCATTAGGATTTCTAGACATATAGCTAGCTATTTCTAAGTCTAGCTTAGACTTTCTAGCTTCGTCTAGTAGGCCATGTAGTTTTTCCTCATAGCCTACTAAGCTTGGATAGCTTTCTGTTACTACTTCTTTTAGTGAGTAAAACCCCTTCTTATCCTCATGTAACATATGCTCTCCAAGCATGCCATCCCATTTCGTGTTATTTATAGGCCCTCTAGCTATAAGATCTTGTATAGTAATACCACTTATGCTTTCAAATTTTAGCTGATACTCTTTACCTTTAGATTCGCATAGCTCAACTATTCTTTGTGTTAAACAAAATCTAGCCATGCCATAGTCGTATTTATAGTTCCACCAGCACTTTGGATGTGGGCTATTAAGTAGCTTAACTACATACGGAACTATATCTTCGAATTTATACTTTGAATCTCTATGGTCTACTAGTATAGAGAAAGCCTTGCCAGGCCCAACACAGCCAGACATTGCTAATACCCTACCCTTTTTATTCCAAGGAAATAGAGTATCAGCTTCGAAGTCCACTGACATCATAGTGTTTTCTATTGTCTTGTCAGGCTCTACATAATTACTGTATTTATTAAGTACTTCTATAGAGTCATTCAACTCAAGAGGTAGGTCATACCCAGATATCAATGTTGGGACATCTATATCATCTAGCTTCTTATCCACAGCAGACATAGCTGCTTTTCTAAGATCATTTTTTACAATAGCAAATAAACCTGGCTTATCTTCTAGCATACTTAGAGGTAGAGTAGGTATAACTTTCAGATCTTTACCCTCGAATTTAACTGTATGTATAGTTCCTCTGATATCTGTAATGTTGCCAGATACGCCTAGAAAGTGGCATGCTTCTACCCCGAAAGCAACTACTATCTTGGGATTAGCAAGAGACAGCATACTACCAGATACAGAACCTCTGCACTTATCTATGGTGCTATTTACCTTACTACCAGGGCAGCAAGCAGCATACATCATGAAGTGCCTAGCTTGCATATTTAGACAAGCCCGTTGCTCTTCTTCGCTACCTTCTTTAGGCATAGTTTTTAGAAGGTACTTTAGAATGTTACCACCTTTGTCTGTATACAAACCTCCCCAAGGGGGTGGTGTAGAGCTAACAAAGGCTACATCTGCTGGCCTAACTCCGCTACCTATAACCATCTTATCTGAGTTGTATGAGGGACATCCTAAGCAACTACTTGGTTTTTGACTATTCGCCATCTTCTTTTCCTCTGTTATCCCAGTCATCTATCATGTCTGTTATATCGAAAATAGTTATATCTGAAGCAGATATACCAGGAAGAAGGAATTGCTTTATGCCGTTAGCCTTCTTCCTAGCAGTATTGTAAGGCACACTATTAGAGCTAGAGTCACCCATACGTTTTAATCTATCTGCTGTTTCTCTTGAGTATCTTGGCGATTTGCTTAGTAAAGTTCTCAAGCAATCAGGCCACATAACTATTAACCACTTTTGGTAATGCTCTCCCTTAGCTTTATTTGTATTTAAAACCTCAGCATAGCTAACACCACAGTCTAGCTCATGCAGACTTCTACGCTCTGAAGGAGTAGCAAGAATTGTACGAACAGTAGTATTTCTAGCGGTTATACCTTCTCTTTTATGTTCTACTTTAGATGATAATATATGATCAATTAAATCCTTATCGTGAGTTGACTCTGTGATAATGTTTAACAATCCTATCTTAGTACATATAACTTCTTGTATGTAGGCATGGGCATCTTGACCAGCTAGTTTAACCATAGCTGCAGTGATAATTACACCATCTAGAAATCTTGATGGTACAGACACCCCAGAAATTACTGATAACTTATCCATCTGCGCAGGGTCAGAGTAGAATGTTCTTAGTTCGGATACATTAGCTAGAAACTCTTTTACGTGATGAAACAAACCTACGCTAATACCTCTACGTATTTTAGTTAAGTCGCTTTCTTCATACTTATCTAATATAACAGTATGAGGGTCAGACTTGTCATCTTCTTTGATAGTATGTATTTGCATAAATCTTGAGATATCTGCTTCTTCTCTTAGATAATTAATAGCACATGCCCAGATCTGACACTTTAGAGTATACACTGTAGCATTGGAATTTTCTACATTACCTCTAGTTATTCTAGCTTCTGGAGCATTGGTTAAACCTCTAATATCTCTAAGAATAGCTCTAACTTGATAAGAATGTGAGTCGTCTTTGTCGTCTTCAAACTCGTCTAGAGCTGCACCAAGTGCGCAGTTATTCATATCTTTACGAAAGCCCGCGCTGGTATAAGCCTGCTGCACATCTGAGGTGCTTTCTACTAATCTTAACTGAGGGTTGTTACCCGCTATTATATCTAGTAGCTTTGATTTACCAGTACCTCTAGCACCATTAAGAAGAGTGTATAGCTGTCTAGGTAAACAAGAAGATATAGCATTAATCATCATTGCCGCAGCTAAGTATTTACAATCTGTAATACCATCAGCTAAGCTCCAGCCTGTTTGTATTAACTTAACTAGCTCTTCATATGTTTCTTTAGGACTATACTCAGTGCCTTGCTCTAGGTCTCTGATACTTGATATCTCTCTAGACCATGGTTGCCTTGAAATATTAAAGTAGTACTTACCTATTCTTGGCCCGTCTAATAAAGACCATCTAAGTCCTGTAGCTGTGAATCTACCTAGATAAACGTCATGGCCATTGACAACAGCCCAGACATCTTCTTCAGTATCCCCAAAGGTAGCCTTTAGAAAGTGAGAGCCCGCCTTAGCTTCTTGTAGAGAGTCTACTGTTGGTAGCTCGCTAGCTAAGGAGTCTATCGCAAACTCCATGTACTTCTTTAGATTTGTATTTTGTTCTATCAAAGGTACATCCATGAATTGGTTATTTGCTTTAGGCTTTCTAGTTATGAAGCTAGGTACGCCTACATTATCTCTAACCCAATTAACTGCAGGTCCCAGATCAATAGCTAATAAACCAAACATCTCACTTGACTTAGAAATACGCCATTCTCTAGGCTCTCTTTTCTTTCTATTCCAAGCCTTAATAACTGCCTCTGTGGCTCTGCCATCCATGCCTATGAAGAAGAACTCTTGTCTTAGGGCTTGAAGTATTCTAGCTACAAGGCCTTCTTCGCTAGTGTCATTTCCTAGTATTAGCTCTAATATAGTTGATAAGCTAAGGCTAGTACACTTCTTAGCTACTTCAGTAGCATACAATCTCTGAGAGTCCGGGTCTCTAAGACATCCGCCATCTTCAGATATTATCTGCCTAAACCTAGCTAAGTCTTCTGGGTCGGCAGCATTTAACTCTACAACAGTTTGTCTTACTAGCCACTTATGAGCTACTTCAAAGTGAAGTCTTGAGGTACTTCTTATATCGGAAGTATCTAGTTCTGTTATAGTCTTTAGCCATGTCTTCCAACCATGAGTCTTGATAGCTTCGTCTGGATCTTTTTCCTTAATAGAATCTGGCCAGCTGAATATTTTAACAGGTATCTTTGTCTGCTTTAATACTGTCTTAGCTATCTCATCTCCTCTATGTTCAGGATGATCCATTACAAATAGTACTCTCTCAACACCACAAACTTCGCTTAGCAAGTCAGGAGAAGAAGAAGCAGCACCCCCTATACCTAGAACAATATCCCAAGTTACACCATCCTGATAGAAATTAACTAGATGCTGTAGACAGTCAAACTCACCCTCAACTAGTATAGCCTCAGTTACACTATCAAACTTACTATACTTAGAACGATAGTTAGACAAGCCGAAGAAACCTAGCCCGTCTTCATTCTCGTCTTTTACATATACTATATCTTTACTTGTTTTATCTTTTCTTAAATGATCCGCCCTTAGTTTAAATCTACTAATCTCTGTAGGAGTTTTATGGTAGAAAAATACTAGAGAGCCAACATAGTCAGCGGTTATCCAGTCTTTAATGTAGTCATAGCATCTTTCGCTATTTGCTACTATATGCTTTCTCAGCATAACCCAGGGAGGTAGAATGCCTATAGGTAACCACTTTATTAGATCCTTATCTAACTTAATACCGCGTGACTCTATATACTCAACACATTCTTTAGCAAATGCATACTCAGGATCATCTTTCTTATCTATAGCTTCCACTAGAACAGTATTAAATGCTAGAGCTAGCATTGATTTTACTTCATCTCTTATCTCCGCTTCTTGAACTTCCTGTACGGCTTTTGCTGGTAGGGACTTAACTCCTTTATCTCGCAGCATCTTAACTGCATTAGCCCAGCTAGAGCCTGTAACCATAGCTACGAATTTAATAGGATTTGTTTCGTAAGATCCGCAGCCAAAACACTTTACAAATTTCTTACTAGTAACTATGTAGCAGGAAGGACTGCTATCTGTGTGTCCTGGGAATGGACAACACCCCTTTAAAGAAGTACCGCGGATTTCCCACTTAGAAGAACCAGACTCTGTTAGTATGTCTTTCCAAGCACTTAGGTGTATCTCATCCCATATTTTCCTTACCTGGGAGATCTTGTCCATTTGTAGTCCTATCCTTTGCTACAGATCTTTTTATACTGACACCAGTTGCAGTGAGACCCTTTCGTTGGTTCTGGATTGGGTGTGTATAGATCTGCTAGTTTATTTATCTCAGCAAACACTGGATTATCCTGTGTTATATCTTTCTTGAAAATTTTCCTAGAGTGCCAAAGCAAGCTGTTATCGTCAGTAAAGAATAAACAAGGCTGTACACTAGATATCTCTGGGTATGTGGAGTGTAACAGTACCCCATAACTTTCAAGTTGTAAAGCATATGATTTAAGGTCTCCAGGTCTACCTGTTTTAATGTCTACAGCTATGATATGTTTTTTACCATCTCTGGACATCATTATAGCTCTATCTACAACTCCTCTTAGAGCTGATTTGTAACTAAAGAAATCTACTGGGGATAGCTCCTTATCTACGGATAGCCTAATCTCACTCAAGTCCCATTCGTGACCTTGTGACTTTAAACTCTGTATTCTTTCATGTAGATTATCTACGCCTTTACGCATACTATCTAACCTAGATTTATTAGCATTAGTTAGTACAATACCTTCTTCAGAAGTTTTGGCAGCTTCCTGCTTAGGCATGCCTGAGTTTAATAGCTCAGCATATTTATGGGCTGAAGATCCCAAGGTTAGAGCAGTATCGTCTGTTTTATGAAGTTCTTCTTCACTTAACTTTAACTTATCTACATATTGTCTATGAAACTTTAAAGCACATTCGTCTAGCATTGACGCTTTACTTGGGCTCCAGGCTCCTAGCTTTAATGCAGCATGGCTAAAAAAAGGCATGTGTATTCTCCTAGTTTATAATCCGCCTATACATTGGCGGTATAATATATTACACTAATTTATATTAAATGTCAATAGAAATACGATAATTACATATTAAAATCTGGAGCGCTTCCATCATCATCAGAGTCAAAGGGTAATGCTTTTGAGCTTCTCTCTTCAACTTGTAATAGCTTATCTTGTGAGCTTAGGCTCTTTAAAGAATTGAAGTCATCTCTGACTAATTGATTAAAGGCTTCAGCAGCAATAGCTGTAGTAGCTGCTGGCATGCTTGCAGCAACAGATACTTTGAACTGATGCCAGTTCTTACCAGCTTTGCTCTTAGCTTCAGTAGCTAGAGTGAACTGAGTATTCCAGATCTTTCTAGTTCTAGCTGCTTGTCTAACTAGGAATTTACCTGAACTCTCAGATGTCTTTGCAAAGATAATCTTAACAAATCTGGACATATCTGCTGTGAGTGCAAATACATTGATATTATCCATGCAAGCTGTTCTTTGGTCATTACGCCAAGGGAGATTTGGGCAATCAGCACATTTGCCATACTTGCTACCTGTAACACCATCTAAGGAGCTACATTCGATCATACCTGATTGTTCCCCAACAACAAACATTGTGCGTGAGTTGTAGGCAAACACTGGGATAATATCAATTGAAGTACCTAGATTAACACCTGGGATGTATAACTGACCAATTCTGCTACCTTCAGGGCAATCAGACTTAGACAAACTTGTTGGTTGTACAATCTTAACTGTAGGAATACGGAGTCTGTTGCTCTCCATACCAACTAAGCCTTCTGTACCAGGCTTGACTAACTCGATCAATTCAAGTAACTTGGCTTGATCATCACTACTTAACTTAGCTAACAATTCGGAACTGATATCCATATGTCTAATACTCCAAAAAATGGTAAAGGGAATAACTTAGTAGAGCAGCCAGAAGATGGCTTGGACTCTTACTATAACCAATTGGCAGAGGTAACCATTCTAGATAAAGAACTAGAATTTAAGTACATGGAAGAGTACTGTAAGGCTGGAACCTCTGATTCAAGGAAGATAACTATACGCCAAAAAGTTGCAGAAAGCAACTTAAAGCTAGTGTTTTCATTAGCTAAGTATCTATGGAAAGATAAAGATAAAGAAACATTGCAAGAATTAATAGCAGCAGGTAACGAAGGCCTTCTTATAGCAATGGATAGATACGATCCGAAGTATAAGGTTAGGTTCTGTACGTATGCAGGCCATTGGATTTTAATGTGCATGCGTAAAGTACAGAAAGGTCCTCTAAGATTACCTGCTGACAAAGCCGTCCCTAAAATACTTCCAGAGGAAGCAGTTCCGGGAGAGGTTTATGAAGTTAATCTGTATGAAGTCCTAGAAGAATCACGTGATTTAGATTCTTTAAGAACTTGGATGAGATTTTTAACTGAGAGAGAACGTTATATTGTAGAGTACTCTCATGGATTATCTGAGTCAGGACAAATTAAGTCTTTAAGAGAAATAGGTAAGAAGCTTAAATTGTCCTCTGAGAGAGTTAGGCAATTAAAGACAGAAGCGGTAAAGAAGTTACACCGATGGTGTGCTTTCTAGACTAGGCTTTGTCTTCGTTTAATCCTAAAATCAAATTAACAATGCTAGTGTTATCCGCAGGGTTTAAGATCCATTGAAGTGTCTTTAAGGAGATTTCGATGTCTAGTACAGAGTTGGCTGATACTTCGTCATCAAATTCCTGTAGAGTGCTTCTCTCTGCAGATAACTTAGCTACTGCTTCTAAGATCTCACTATCTTTTCTAATTCCTAGCGCATTAGCTAACTTGTTGGCAGGCTTTGGATCCTTCTTGCGATGCTGAGCTTTAACGGATTTGCCTTCTTTCTCTGCTTCTTCTTGCTTCTTATTAATCTTCTCTTTGATTTCAGAGCCAGAAGCACCAGCTTTTGCTTCTTCTAGAATCTCTTTACGAGTTTCTTCATCAGAGACATTAGCTAAGATCTTACCAACATGAAAAGTAATTTCACCTTTGTCGATAGCTTCAATAACCTCAGGCATTTCTTCTTCTCTGGATAACAAAGAGAGTCTTGCCTTGATGGTATTCTCAGCCAAAGAGCAGTTCTTACATACTTGTTCCATGCTTAGCCCTGCATCGAGTAATTGCTTGATTGCTCTAGCTTGCTCCATTGCATTCCAGTTAAGTCTTTGGGTATTTCTAACCAAAGCATCAGAACCTAACTGGCTAAGAACTTCTTTTGTAATATAGTTCCTTACTTCTTCTTTTTCTTTATCATCAGCACTTTCATTAAGTGCTACCCATTCTTCGAAGCATTCTTCGATAAGGGTTAACTTAGAGGGTCTAACTTCGCATCTAATCTTAGTAAGAGCTTTACCATTATTAGTTGAGGTCACACCTTCTTTTAGAAGTAAAGACACAGCATAGCATCGTCTGTTACCTTCTAATACTCTTAACTTACCTTCTTGGGTATCTGGTTCCATAACTATAGGGCTTTCAAGTAATCCTCTTTCTTTAATAGAGGACTTCAAGCTATCGATTGTTTCTTGATCGCCATAGAACTCTCTGGATTGCAAATAATCTGAGCTATTTGGTTCCTTGAAATCTAACTTATCTACATCTACTAGCTTGTAAGTACGTCTAGCATCTGCAATATCTACAACTGGGAAATTATTTTTTTCCATCATATTTACCTCTACATTGAGAAAAGTACTGACACCATTTGGCTGTGCACATCCAGGTATTAGGAGCAGTACGTGGGAAATTACCTTGAGAGATATTAGTAGCTACCTCGCCAATTAAGTCAGTGAAGTACTGAAGCTCTCCGGGAGAATACTTATATCTAACTTGATTTAACTTTGGTAGTTTATTTTTAACTACGCTATCGAATCTGACATGTGGGTTAGATTCAACGATAGCATACATGGCTAACTGTATGCTGTCTCTAGCATCTGCCTCAGACTTGGACTTATCTACTACCTTTAAGTCACAGATCTCTGTGTATCCAGCACTGCTGTCTACATAGTCTATAAAGCCCATTACGGGCACATCGCCTACAAAATCTTCGAACTTTGATTCTGACTTTGAAGGCATGAGTATAGGAGACAGTTCCTTATACCACACTTTGTATAAATTTTGCGCATATACCTTTAGGGTATCTTTATTGAAGTTATCTTCGAACTCAATGTTTTCATCAGATAAAATATCTTCAATATCCTGATTAGCTAGAGAAAGAATATCTGTATCTACCTGTGGCTTTAGCTCTGTAGCTAACATTTCTTTAATATGTGTTTCTACATACTTATGAACTGAGCTACCTAGAGACATAGCATAAGGTTTCTTAACTTCTGTCTTAACATTCAAGACATAATCTAATTCGTATTGCTTTGGGCAAGATAAATACTTTGTTATCTGAGAAGCTGATAAGAAGCTCTTTGGGAGATTATAGGGCATTATATTTCCTTTAATGGTATTGTTGTTTTATTGCTGTTTCTTGGCAATATACACTGGGTATCAAATGGCTTTATGTTATTAGCCATGCAGTTTAGCACATTATCACAAGTTACACAATTAGGTCTTGTTGATAATAAGTTACTTACATCTATCTTATTAGACAGTAAGTTAACTGTACTATGGGCTATGCTATCTTTTATAACTACTACCTGTACTAGTAAATTTGAGAAGCCCTTAGCTCTTAAGCCATAGTTTCTATCAAGACTTTGTAACCAATGATCTAGAGAGAAACTGAGCTCTGCGTATACCATAACTGGGGCTTTGAAGGTAAAACCTATACCCATTGATATCTGTGCTAGTATAACTATGTTATCTTCTGAGTCATTAAATTGCTGCTCTAT
>JACCEC011700524.1_pt1 | contig 38458 bp, 40 predicted proteins | sample 7450121 | NCBI WGS metagenome assembly JACCEC01 (sample SAMN15323455, study PRJNA562643) | freshwater metagenome | isolation source: river surface water | place: USA:Blue River Watershed | collected 2017-08-18 | reverse complement strand
TTTATATAATCAATATCTGTGTCTATTCGTTTTAAATACGGATGATTTCTATTTAACCATGATTGACGAATCTTTTCTTCATTAATTGGCATTCCATTAATTGTATAATCGCCTTTTCGTATTCCTGATGCTCTTTTTTGTGTTCTTTGATTCAGTATGTTTTTATTATTGTTATTTCGTATGTATGAATATAAATTGTTGTGTTTTTGATTTTCTTTATTCATCAAATCGTAATATTGTTGCACTTTTCTTTTGTCTGAGCTGTTTCTTCGATATGAAAGCTCGCTCTGACTAAACGTTCTTTGCAACGGTATGCGTCGATTAATGCGCAAAGGGATTTCTGTTTCTTCGTACATTCGTGTCGCAAAATCAGCAGGATACTCAGAAAATGATGTATCTCTATCCGCATACGGAGCCATAGGGCCACTATATCTACTGCTTTTTCTCATGTATCATTTCACCTCTCAACAATTTGCATTGCTGTGTTGTTAAAAATATAGCATACCTCTTTTCAAATTCATATATGGCAAAACGCAAAAACGCAAAAGAGAGGGAAGGAACGCAACACACAACGCTTCGCTCGCTCACACACATATGCAAGGGAGAGAAAGGGAATGACGGTGGGCATAACATATATATGTAATAAAAGGACGACCTTGGCCCAGCTGGTACTAACTGGGCGCGAAAAAGCAAAAAGGGATTTTTCAGGGAAGTTCGCGAGCCTGGGGCCATGAGTTTCGAACTGACATTACGGCGGCCAGGGGCCTCGGCATTATCATTATCCAGCGGCATTAACACGAACAATGTGAAGGATAGGCGATTGTTGTGTGCCCTTCTCAGCATTGACTGCCAGTATAGTTGTGACGCTTGCGGTTAAGCTGATAGCAATCGTATCGCCCGTATCAAAGTAGTTCACAATGTTAAAGTACATGTACCGAGACGAAGCCTGATTATCATTAACGTTAATAACAAAGGGCTGGCCATTGACGGCAAGGAAGAAACGCTTTGTTGAAACAACATCGCCATACCCAGAAAAAGATATAGCATAATACCCCGACTGAGGAATAACAATGTTGGCAGCGGGCGGTGTATATGCAAACGGATTCTGAAAGTTTGTACCGTTATTTGAATTGCGAAGTACTGATTGCCAAACAATGTTTGTTTGCACGCCACCCGTAAAGGTTTGCGTAGCCGTACGTGTAAGCGTGATAAATGATTCTGTTGAATATGTTGCCGTGCTCAAAACCCAATTATTAAATCCAAGATCACCCTCAAAGCTTGTGATAAGACTTTCTATGAATGTACTATCTACATTGAGCGCATCACGAAACCATGTGTAGAATCCAGCATCTGACTCTAGCATCGTTACTATCCAAGCAGCAAACGATGTATCAGCTTCAAGAGAAGAAACAATCCACGTGTAGAACGCGGGATCAGTCTCAAGCATTGTTACTATCCACGCGGCAAACGATGCATCAGCTTCAAGCTGATCTCGAATCCATTCAATGGTGTATGTAGTTGGTGTCACAAGAGTGGCAGCGATTTTAAGCTTATTTACCGCACGTTCCAATTCGACAATGCGACTGATTGCATAGGTATCCATCAGAAAGAAATCTCCTCGCTTGCTTGCATGCTTACATCAATCTGTTCCGACTTATTCGTCAGTGTAATAGTAATAGCGTTAATGCGTGCGTCGATTTGTGTACCAAAAACATTAATAGTAAAGAAGTCTCCGTAATTCCAATCAATGCCGAATAGGAAGCCAGGAGAGTCTTGCACCGTTGCATATGCGGTGAATGTAGGAAAGTTTGCTGGGTTTTTCAGTTCTTTATTTGCCTCAGCGGTTGCATTACCCTCTATTGTGTTTAATAAAATTTCTCGACGTGAGTATGGAGTGTTTTGAACACGACGATAATCGGTGACAAAGCTTGATGTAACGGTATTCGTTGTGTTCGTTGTTTTTTGATACACAGGGACGACTACCGTGCGTTCGGCTGACCAGTCGGCGACAAAACGAACATCTCGCAACTGGCCTTGTGCATCAGACAGGATGGTGGGGTTGGCTGATCCAGCGATAAAACGTCTATCACTACCACGTTGCTGAGGAAACATAGTGAATACAAATGAAGATGTGGAGATTGCCACAACATCAAAATACACAGGAAGCGCTGGCAGAACGGTTGAAAATGGCCTCAGCGTCATATCACTTAATTCTTTCAACGCATCATACAAATTAGTAAAGAAATAGAACACACCATCTGTGTTACCAGAGATATCATTGATGGAATATCCATATGACGTGAGTGGAGCGGCTTCCGTAAAGTTATTTGCCTGACGATCTTGAGCAGCGGACCCAATGTTATCGCGAACAAGCTTGTACATGATATCGGAAGGATATGTGTTCGTATATGGGAATTGCACATCTTGTGGTCCATCTGTTCTTCTGGCGGTCAATCTACTTTGTAGCAAGTAATTTGTGTCATACGCGGTGATTTTGACAACAAAAGATCCTGTTGACTCGCGAAATTGTTCAATGGTGCGAACAAACCATACAGTATCAAGTAATAAAGAACGCCGAGTGCCTACCGTTCGGTATATTGCGATAATCGAATCTTTTTGAAGCAATCCAAATCGATTGATAATGGCCAACACGTTTGTGCTGGCCGATCCTCCACTGAGACGAATATAACATGCTCCCACTTCACAAACAGAACGCGTAATGGACATTTCGATGAAAAGATTGAAATCAACGGCGTTAAACGGTGCTACAACATTCCCGTATGTATCGCACACGAAGATTTCATATTTTGCATTTGGATAAATCATAATCCAGCCTTTGTTGTTCCGAAGAACAAGTTGTTTGCATCAAACGACCAGAATCGAGGAATGTACGATATGGTAACCGACAATCCAGCGTCAGCATGTACACCGACGACATTAACGCGATAATCATCGTACGATTGCGTGCTTAACCCAGCGGAATTGTTTGCCCCAAGCAAGATGAAATCAACAAAATTTGTTGTTGGACTCAACGCGTTTGCCAGATTACCACGCAAATTACTGGTTATCGAACGTTTGCCTAATCGTGTGTCGATAATAACAGTTTCGCCATTGTACACAACTAGGGCATTGTTTGTAAATTCAATGCGAGCACCAGTAACCGTTTGCGTGATTTGATATACATTTTTTGTTGCATTACTGGAAAGATTACTGTTTGTCGAGTACGAAATGGTAATAATCGGATATGTACTCGCATTGCCACGAACACGGATTGCCTTAAATTGTGTTGTGTGATCAATCGTAACAATATTTTCATACAAGACAGCAAGATTATTTCCATTAATACCGTCAAGTGTATTCGTTTGCACAAGATCAGAGTATTTACGGAATCGTGTAGTGGAAGCAATTGACTTTGCATTCACCTCATCGGTTAATGATGCATTTTTAATTGCCAAATCAGTATTCTTGATTTGACGCATGGTACTGGCCACCGATGAAGAAGGCAGAATGGCCAATCCTGAATCAACGGAGATGTTGTCCGATGTTTTCCTGAAATTACCACCAATCATAATTGAATCGGCACTTCCAATGTACCCATTTATAGGATTGATGGCGGAATTGTCCACAATTGCATTTACTTTACCGTCAGCAAATCCATCTCTTGTAAAATAATTTCCCGCAACAGGAGCAGCATATGCATCGGTGACAACCCATTTTGTGTTTAGACCAATAATCATACGGCCTATGCGACGGGGTTCAATGGTTGTTTCTTCCGCTGTTGGTACTATGCCAGAATTACTTGATTTATTCCATTTTGCAAAAGTGCCGCCAACGTACACATCGCCATTTTTTGCCGTTTCAATGGCATTTACATGGCCCTGTGAGTAGCCAAGTGGCTGCCAATCGTTATTAACATACCCTAACACGCCATTATCAAACGCAACCATTTCGTTTGTTTGCTTGAAAATAGTGTACGCAACCTTTTGCGAAGAAAAATCATACGCGACAGAAGGAAATGGCTGTCCATCACGTGTCGTAACAAGCAATTCATAATTAGAAAGTACTTGGAATACACGGAAATAATACCCCATTGCGGAATACACTGTTGGAGATGTTGGGGTTGCGACATTGTATAACATGATTAAATCGCCAGGGGCAACTTGATGCGTGAATTGTGTTGGCACTGTTCCATTGTTAGAGGTAGACAATGCCGTGATAGTGTTTACGCCAGTAAACTTACCAACAGTCATTGTTCCGCCAGTTGCATTGGAAACGGATGCATTGTATTGCGATGTTGTAATAAATCCCAATCCTGGCATCGACGCTTGCATATAATTATTACTTGTATTGGTATACAAATCAGTTACGGTCAGCGTGTCTTTCAGATAATCCTGGGACGAGTTAATCGATTGATTGCGAATCACATAATACCAATTGTACGTGACGGAATCGATGGTTAATTGTCCATTCGATATGTTCAATGTAACATCATCGGCATACGAATATGCACGTCCAGCAAGAGTATATGTTGTCGATCCCGATTCAGCCACATAAATATCAAGATATGTTCCGACAAAATAATCCGTTGCACTAGACACCGTTCCAGCGCTTGCATACGGAATAGGCAAAGTCGAAAAATATGTATCAGTTCCGATAATAAGTGTGCTTGTTATTGCCGAAACGGTACCTAATCCCAATCCGACACCAATACCACGCTGAACAACATATGAAGCAGGCGATGCCACACCATAATCGGCACTGGCAGCGGTGGAAAATGACACGTAATTTTCAGGCACATTCACGTGTACCACTTGTCCAATCATCGATGATGCGGTCCCAATAGAAGAAGTCGATGTTGTTTTTCGCAATACATCCCCTGGGCGGATAGCCCATTTCAAAGGAGAATCACTAATAGAAATAGAACTGCTGGCTATTGTTCCTGTTAAAATGCTCGAATAAGATGCCCCCAAATTATCAGTGCGAACCGTTGTGTCAAAAACAAGAGACATTGTAGTCAATTGCTTTACCGTGCCAAGATATGTATCAACACTTTGTACTGATGGAGACGACCATATCGCACGACCAACAAGAGTATCGGTGAATGATGATGTTACTGTGCTATACCCCCATGCCACTGCCGACACCGCAACGCCAAGTAAATTGCTTGAAAGGGAGGAGGGAGTTGCTTTAAATCCAATAAGACGATACACACCGCCATATTTCACAAATATTGGCGATCCAACCACTGGAGCGCCAAAGTTCGAAGTACCAACAGTCACAGTACCAGCAAGATCGACGGATATTGTATTTGTTCCCGCGACGCCACCAAAATAAATGGTGTCATTTGTGACATATGTTGTTCCCAGCGCAATCATGTTGACTGGCGCTATTGATGCATTCAAAAGACCGATAGAAGAGTCTTCCGCTATGACAATGGTATTGTAAAACGAAGTAGAAGATCCAATCCGATAATTTGTCACAGTATTTGCAAACGTTGTATTTGCATTCAGTGTTACCGACGTTGCACTTGTATGAGAAAAAATCTGTCCGATTTTGCGGCCATCTAACGTCCACAAGTTTACTCCTGGAGTGACGGGGTTACTTGTTGTTGCCGAAGCAGCAAAATTCGTATTTAATCCCGTAACAGCAGTAGCTGCTGACGCAAACGTTAATGCGCCTCTCATGAGACCAGGAGCAATATAGTTCGACCAATTATCTAATATGACTGATGGGGTGCTTGAGGCAGATGTCCCAATTGTAAGAACCCCATCCGATGGCTGTGCGGATACAACACCAATGGCATCGGCGAAGAAATTGGAGCGCTGAGATCCACGAACTTGTTTCGCCCCAAGCCACACCATAGAGTATGGCGTGGCATTTGACCACACATTTTTGACAGGAACAAATCCCCCAGTGCGTTGTGAATATGAATATGGAGCAACAGCAAGTCGTGCGTAATGATCATTTGCGGTAATAATGGACGTTATCGTACCAATATAATTGCGCTCATACGTTCCGCTCACCACATTACCCGCATACAATTCTTGGCCGATAACATTCAAATTGTCTGTTATGGCATTTGAAAATCGGTTGGCGGACCCCGACCAAATAGTCACAACGGGAGCAATCATCAGTTTCGTATTTTTGGCAAGGGCAATAGCCGTGCCAGCACTAATAGTAACGCTCGGCGTGCTCGTAGCCGAGGATCCTGTGATGATTCCAACGTACTGCCAGTAGTAATCAACGTATCCAAATAACGCAACATCTTTTGCGGCAAGACCAGATGGTGCAAATGGCATTTTGATTGTAGATGAAAAACCTTTGGCAACAGCATCTGTACTGTACATTCCTTGATCGGTAAATGAGAAAAACGGATCATATCCTGTTGAAGATTGCAAATTAAACTGATATGGCATATACGAAGAATTCGTATTGTACCCTGTTTGTGCCACAATACCAACAAAAGCCCAATCAGAAGCGGAAGACAAGGTGACAAGAGTCGGAGCGGTTAGTGTTATTGAAGTATTACTGTTGATTTGATTTACAGTGCCAATCAACGTTGGCGCATTATCATTCATGTAATACAACAACGAGCCTGGAGAAGTTGAAATTTGTTCGCGAATATTCAATGTTGAGAATAACGTGCCTACTCCTGTTACTGATGTCCCAGAAACAGTAATGGTGCCCGTTCCGCGAATACGCGTATTCTTTACAAATGTCCCTGTCGTTCCAGAAACTTCCTTAAGAATACCAAGAAAGTTTTTGTTTGAATCGTAAATACTTCTTCCATAATCGGCAGTCGTATAAAAGGCTGATGACATTGTAAAATTGGCTGGTGTTGATGGGTTAATAGAAATAGTGCCAGCAACAGCAGTTAACGCTGGAGTATTGGCTCCACTGATGATGATGCTGTATCCATCAACGTTATACACATCATCTACGACATAGTTCATGTTTGTCGTTTTACCAAAAACTCCACGTCGAAGAATTTTCGACACCGCGACCGATGATGTTGGAATAAATGTAGTTGCGGATATCGTATCGGTAAATATATACGGAATCTTGTACGTTGTTAATGCGCCATTGTAATTCAATGATTGCACAAGGAAATCTGGAACGATTGCATTGGAGAATGTTACAGGAGAATTAAACTCAAACGATGCCGAATTCGCATTGTAATCAACGATGACATTTCCCGACACAGAAGAATATCCGCTTGCATCAACCAATTGCTTTGCCGAACGGAGATAAATTGGCTCCGCTGTCATTGCGATGTTTGCATTTCGGGTTAATTCAATCTGTGTATTACTATTGATTTTTTTGATTTGTCCCACATATACTCTACCGTCATTTTTGAACACATATGCCCCGATATTGTCGGGAGTGTTCATTTTTTTCGTGACAGTCGCCGTCGATGTAGTGGTGGTTGTGGTCATTGTTTGACCATCCAGTTGATTTACGCCAAACGAATCAAATAAATTTGATGACGCGCCAAGCGAACGAGATCCAGCAACAACTGAAATTGAACCAATAGGCGTGGGATTATTAAAATACCCCCATGTAGATGAATAATAGTCACTATTTGATGCACCGAATGTTGAGTAGTTATAATCAGCTAATGCGGCATATAAATTACTACGCAACGATCGTTTGTCTGATGAAACGACACTCATGTCAGCCGATATTTCAAAATATACCGATGTTGCATTTATGGTGGCGGGCTCGGACAAATATGCTACGGTTGCTGATTCAGCATATGCTATTTTCCCAACATATAAACCGCCAACCAAGAAAATGCCACGATTATACAGTGTCGCGCTAAAGTCCGTTCCTTTACCCGTAATTTTTGTACTGTATCGTGTTATTGTGATTTTTCCATACGCCGCGATTGTTTGTCGGCTACCAACAATAATGGCATTCCCCACAGGATCAATCCCGACAATCCCTGACGCTGTACCTTCTATTGCAAATGCGTTTTGCGAACGATTGATAATCGCTGGCAATGTGAGATCGTACGGAGATGTCGAGCTTGAATTATTCCCATTTGTAGCCGCTATGACATAATTTGACGGTGTTTTTGTTAAAGATGTAATCGAATTAGAAATTGGCGTTGGATTGCCGTATGGAGCGTAATACAGTAGCGAATAGAGGGACGATGTGTTCGTCACCGAAGTTGCTGTGGTCGTTTTGGTAAACACATCATCAACGGCGGTCACGGTGACACGACCAGCATCCGACAATGCTAAGCGAAACACGCGATTTTTGTATATCGGAACTGTTGTGTTTGAACCAGATGAAATGTATCCCGTTCCATATGCGGTGGGCTCGGTTGATTGCATTTCAGTAATGTTATCAAGTGCGCCAGCAATAAGAACGGAGTTTTCCGATTCCTGATACACGACATTGACGTCTCCATTTGCCATAAAAATGTTGTGCAAATAGACATTATTTGGCAAAGATTGGAATGTATTCGTGTCAATGTCGGCAACATAAAATACTATTCCAGAAAATGAGACTGCGGCATTGGCAAAAAAGACAAGAGCAGTGTTTGCGCCAGACACACTGTTTACCGACTTTATTCTTCCAATATATTGGCCCGCATTGGTAAACAAATGTTTGCCAACTTCAGTGCCAGAAAACTTGAAATTGCCCGTAATAGTTGCACTTGCTGACCCCGCTGTTGTCGTAAGTGTTCCAGCTCCTCCCGTGATTTCCGTCGAGTTTTGCACAGACTTTAATCGTGTTGACGAATCGTATAACCCATCGTTGTATCCAGAAACATAAAAAACAGCAAGATATGGCACTGGTTTTGTGAATGGACCTCCGACGACAAGCGCGCTAATAGAACCGCTTGGAGATTGAATCCATCCCAGAGCATATGGGGCAGCGTACCCGTTTGTGCTATCAAAGAAATACGTGTTGCCAGCAATCTGATTACTCGCAGTATTCTGTGTGTAATACCGATGTGACAATGGTGACCATTCGGAGTCGTTCCCTAACTTAAACAACACATGTGAAAAATCTAATTTATTGTAAGAAACAGGTGAAGAATCAACGGTAATGTTTGCGTCAACATAAAAGTACGGATCAGTACTTAAAAAGCGAATACCAAGCGCCTCAGTAAAACTTACGCCTTGCGTGCCGCTGTATTCAAGACCGCTTTGATACGTTACAGACATCCACAATGGAGTTTCCGCGCCGCGATACCGCATACGGCGCTCGCCCTGTTGCGATAACTGGTCAAACTTTAACAGGTTAATCAACGAACGTCGATTGGCATGCATTCCCGTCCATGATTGCGCCGAAATAGTGACAGTGAATTGCAAATTGCGCATACGAGCAACTTGCCGTTGCACATATCCACCATCCACAATGCCGTATTCAATGGATGTTGTAGCAATTTCGGGCATACCAACACCAGAAATAGATGGTTCAACCACCACATTGATGTTACTTGTACTTAACGGAGCCCAAAATCCTGTTGTAAATGTTTGTGTTTGCATCGAGCTTTGCGAAAGACCAGGGACAGACACACCAAAAACGGGAGAGGCGGTGTTGCGCCATTGATAATTCAAACGGAAACGCGGACCAGCATATCCGCCAGCGTTTGTTGTGGCTGATGGCACTTCGTACTCATATTGATCACGCATCCACACGCCATTGTTTGTGATGTATGGAAATGATGCTGATGTTGTGCCACTTTGGGTTGGCATTGAGTCACTCCACATTCCACCTGGAGTGTCACCGTCAATGTATGTGAATTCAACATCGTTCCAATCCCAATCACTGAACTGCGGAGGCGTTGTTTCTGTTCCTATGGTACTTCCGTACCAATCATATGCACGCCAAATCATGCCAACATCAACAAATTGCACGCCATCAATGTACAATGCGGCATCACTGGTTCCCGCTCCTGTGTATTTAAAGCGCAAACGCATGTCAGATGTGTTTGTGCCAGCAGATGGACGATCAATAAGGAACTTCGTGCGCAATCCCATGCGCTCAGCAGCAGCAGTTGTCCCCGTGCTGTCCAATGTGCCAAGCAATGTTTCTGTCGGGCTTGGGCTATTATTTACCAAATATACCGACCAATCAGCACCCGTATTGGAGTACGTCGTATTCGGGTTTTGCGCATTATCAGCAGACAAATACCAGTCAAAATACAAGTGATGCTTCTTCGTGAATCCGCCATATGCGGCATTGGTAACACCCCAATACGGTGCGGAACAATCTTGCGATAATTCAGCAGGACTATAGGTGTTTGTTCCTGTTACTTTGAACATACGAATCGAACCCTGGGAATTATTCGGGAACGAATTTGGATTTGTTTCTGTAGAAATATAAAATTGCGAATTAAGTGCAATAAATTGCGCGTTTGTTGACAAGGTTACTTGTTGTGGACCGACATATGACGAGATTGTTCCAACAAGCATTTTCTGATTGTTTGTTGAATTAATGTAGATATGACGACCAACGTCAGTGGATACAAAATTCGTTCCGACGCCGATAATTGAGTTTTGAGCAACGGGATTGACGCTAATTGTCCCTGTTGCAAAACTATCGGGAGAAACACCTTCAATAATATTGGCCACCTTAATGCTCGTTGACATTCGATAGCCAATACCAAACCCCGTTACGGACGATAGGTAAGGGGAAAAACTCACACTTGTGGCAGAAGAACGACTTGTAATGGTGCCAATGAGGACGCCATTTGTGGTATACAACGATCTGCCGATATCGGCCGTGGTAAACGACGTGTCAACACCCGTCACCGTGGATGATGAAACTTGTACAGAAATCGTTCCGTCCATATACGCCGTGGTATTTGGATACACGCCAGCGAGCATATACGTTCCGCCAGTGGGATTTCCGCCACTAAATGTCGCATCAGTACTGTACCACACTGCCCATCCACGTGGGCTTGTTTCTCGTGATGTGGAATTGTCAATGATATCAAGAAACACTTGATTCGTGCTTGTTCCGCCTGTTGTGACTGTTGAAGAATACGTGAGTGTTCCATGTCCGCGGCGTGAGTCAATGGAAGGATACAACCACGTATGCGATGGCAACACCAAACTAGACACGGGCTGAACTTGCGCATCAGTAATGCCATTTGCAAGCGACATGCCGATATCCGTCAATCCCATGACCGCAAATGTCACTGGTTTTGACGCAGCAATGGTCCCACCTGTTGTTGTGGTCGATGGAGTAAGCGTTGGGGCAACAAATGATGTTCCGCGTGGATAATATTCAAATCCACCGCCCGTGGGTATTCCTTTTTGTATTTTTAAGCTTTTCTGCCCGCGCGATGCCCATTCGGTTGAACCCTCTATGCTAGGATAAAACAACGTGAACGTTGCGGCAGTCACCAGATTGGAATATATGTAATTTGCAATCGTCACAACCGTGTCAGAGGTATATCCCGTAATAAGGCCGAGATTTTCGTACTTGCCATTTACGAGTGCATACACATATGTTTTATACGGATCACTTGCGGAAAATGGCGTCCCCGTGGTTGCGGTAATGGTTATTTCTTGCTGTTGAGGAAACAAACTTCCCGCATATGATTTGCTGGCAGTGATTGTTCCACTTGCGGGCACAATGAGGGGATTCCAATACGTGGTATTGACGGTTTTCGGACTATATTTTCCGTAAATCTTGGTAACCTGTCCTGTGTCGTACTCAAATGACGGATTTGCAATCGTATTGTGAAGTACACCAGGCTCTGCTGGCACCAAAATATCCCATAATCCCATAATCGTGTTCCTTATCTATTTGGATTCAGCATGCCTCGAACAAACATGTATGAGGCGGTGCTTTCCAACGCTCTTCGATTTGTGTCCGTCGTTGTAATATGGACATTGTTGCTCACATTATACACAGTGGGCGGTCGATTCGCTTGAGTATTTTGTGTTCTTGCTGTTGGCCCGACTACAACGCGCGCATCAGGTGCCGCGATAGTTCTTCCAGGCGCAGCAACACCCCTTCTTTCGGTCAATTGGTTTGACGTTACCAATGATGTGATACGTTGATTCAGTTGTGCAATATCAACAACGTTCTTGTTGAGCTTTCCCATAATGTCGGGGATACCAAGGGTGGATTGTACGTTTCCTAACAGCTCCTGATAGCCCGAGTTATATCCACGCATGATGGCCGTTGAAAGCATGTATCCAACGTTCTGCCATGCCGAGCTAATGGAAGAAGAATTCGCAAGTGTTGATGCTAATGAATTCAATGTCGATGTTGTATCCGCTGAGACAGACGCTGCCATTGTGGGCAATTGCGATGTAACACCCGTACTGACGCCACTGATGATGGTGCGGCCAGCATCGGCTGCTGGAGTCGCGGCGTTGGTCGAAATTGTATCAAATGCGGATTTCAGAGACGCAATATTCCCCAGTCCATTGAAATAATCCCCAATACTTGGAAGATTGTTCATTTGCTGTTGCAAAATGGCTTGTTGCTCACGCAATTTTGCGTTTGTGCTATTCACGCGCTCGTCAATGTTCATGAAGTACTTGCCCGATGCAAGTTCCTGAAGCTTTCCTGTCACTTTCGATTCAATGCCAATACTTGCAAGCGCGCGATCGACGGGATCTCCAATAGCGGCAGCAATATCGTTAAACACTTTCATCTTCCAGCGATCAACCCAGTTTGACCACGCGGCATCAATCGCATTGAATCCCATTTCGAAAACGATAGGCATTCGGTCCGCAAGAAATGAGCCCAGGCCTGTCAGCACAATTCCAAGCTGATCAGATAGCCATGATCCAATGGCGGTAATTCTTGGCGACAATTGAGGAAACAATCCTTCTCCAAGCGACTCGCCAAACGAGTCTCCCAGTCCCTGAATGATAAGCTTCAGGTTGCCGATGGTATCTCCGACTCTGCCTTCTAAACTTTTTGAATCGAATTGCGGATTAAAGATTTTTGCAAGCCATGCGATGATTCTATCTAGAGCGTTTGAGCCCCATGTATCAATATCTCCGACAATTCCTCCCAATGTTTGAGATACTGCCTCAACAAGCGGGCGAATTTTTCCTTGATCAAGTGCTTCCGAGAACAGTGTGCCAAATCGCTCAAGGCTTTGCGCAAGGTTTTGCATGGTGACATTGACGCCAGCAACAATATTGCCAAATTCAAGTTGGAATCGATTCCCATTACTATCTGTTACCGAAAATAATTCGCCAAATGAACGAACGATGCTTTGTATGAGGTCCGATTTACTCAACTTACCAAGGTCGCCCATAATGCTTTGCACAACTGGCCCCATGTACTGGCGTAATTGCGCTAATGACGTCTGAAGATTCGCAAACTCCTGTGCGAGCGTGGCGATAAATCGTCCAGCAGCTGTATCCTGTCCCAATTTGCTGACTTGATCAAAAATATCGTAAATGTTTCCGCCACGAAGCAATGTAGATGCTGCGACACCGAGCTGGCCGAGAGCGGTAGTGAAGTTTTTAACAATAGACACACCTGATGGCCCCAGATATTGGCCAACCAACGAGCCGAAAATGCCGTTAAGGTTTTCCATGAGACGCAAAATGGATGGATTGGGGTTTGCCGTATCAAGTTCGTTCATGAATTGATTCAACGAGCTCATTGCTGGCAAAATGGCGGTGTCATTGAGTCTTTTCATTGAGTTGCCAAGCGTATCGCCAATTTGCTGTGCAATTTGCAAGAACACTGGGGAGCCAACAATGGCGGTTAATTGTTCCAATTGCCGACGTGTTTCCGCAAACACACCTGATCCAATAGCAAGTTTTGCCTGATCAATGAAGTCCCCCAAGTTGCTGGTCATGACTTGGAAGTTTTGCGCCATCGATGCTCCCGATGCGCCGTACAAATCACGAAAGCTTTGTATAAGTCCATTGATTGCCTGATCAACGGGAACGGCGCCCTTTTTCACCATGGCGCTCATTTCAGCGGTTGTCACACCGAATGAGTCGGCCAACATACGCAATGCGGGCACGCCAACTTCTGCCAGCTGATTTAACTCCTCACGTGATACACGGCCTTGCGCTTTCATTTGGCCGAGTGCGCGAATGATGCGCTCCATACCGCCCTGATCTTTTGCGCCAAGCGCATACACCGCGGCTCCAATATCTTTGGTTATTTGAACGACATCTTTTGCGTCAAATTGGAATCCCAACAGATACTTAGACGCATTGCGAAATTCTTCGAATGACAATGCGGTTGTTTGTGCGGCGGTACGCATTTCACCAAGCAGTGCATTTGCTTTATCAACGCCACCTAAAAGCACAGAAAAGGCGCCACGTGAGCCTTCCAGTTCGCCATTCATCGCAACAGTCGAATCAATGAACGACTTGATGCCTGCTGAGGCGTTACTGGCGGCCGACATGGCGCCTGTGAATAATCCGATAATCGCTTGGGCTTTTACAACACCTGAAGAAACGACGCCTGAAAGATTAGACCATGTATCTCCAAACGATGCAACTTCAGATGCGGTAGCGCGAGCAGAGTCTGACACGGCTCGGAATGCAAAACTTGCCTGATCTTCTCCAACAATTTTAATTCCTATTTCAGCCATGTATTCTCTCCTCGCGCTGATTTTTTGTTTTTCTCCAGAGCAAGGCACGTTGCGACCAAAGAACTAAGTGACCATCTTCATCAGCTTTCTCTAAGTCCCAGGGAGGAACGTGCCAGAGCTCCGCAAGTTCACAAAAGGTTACCCACGCAGGCAATTCTACGTTATCGTAATTTACGAAGAGGGAGAGTTGCCTGCGGTCGCTTTTTTTACGATGTTGTCCATTGCTTCAAAAAATGCACTTTGCACGGCGCCGTACTCATCAAGTTCCATATCCCACAGTTCATCTTCCGAATAGTTGGAGATACGCGCAATCACAGGCACGAGCTTCATCATCATTTCGATGTTAGAGCCCTTCATACCGATAATTGTGTCATAATCACGCATGCGTAATCGTGCGATGTTAATTTCGATAGGTTTTGACAGTGTTTTTACCGTTTCTAAAGACATTTGTTGCTCTTCCACAATGCGCTCCTTAATTTGCGACGGCTAATGACGGAAGTTGATTTACGATACGAATATCACCACCGTTTGCCACGGTTGGATTATACCGCTGTTGCCAGGTAACGGTCACGATATCGTTACCATCGTTATCGTTCACGCCCGAGACCGACATGATTTGCACAGGAACTCTGAATTGAATGCCCGTGTATGTTTTGAGCGGTCCTTGGCCGACAACAGGGAAGTACGGCTGGGTGCATGATTCCAGAATAAATGTCGGCACATCCAACACGGTAAATGCCCCAATTGCGCTAGAAACATAGGTGTGTGCGACAGTTCCCGATTCAACATTTGCGATGCGGCCAATCCATGTAGTGGAATCCTTGAACACATCGTTTCCAGCAGTGCCAGTGAACGGGGTTCCACCGCCAGCAGTAATCTTTGTTCCATCAACAGTGAATGATGAACCAGCAGGAATAACTCCGTACAGGTTTTCAGACAATGTTAATGTTCCTGTTCCGCCAACCGACGCAACATTTCCCACGTAGTAATATGATCCATTCACGAACACGCACAATTTCTTGCCCGCGTACGGAGTAAATGTTGTTCCGACACCAGTGACGGTCAACAAATCTGTTGCATCGATGGAAATGGTGCCTGCTTCTAAAGCGGGCAATGAATATGTCAATGTTTGTACAGTGGGAGAAGCACTCACGGTGTGCCAATTGACTTGGGTCGATGATGGGCAATCGATTTGAATAATCTTCGGCACGAGATTACGCCATGCGTACTTCAATGATTCAATCGAGCTTGCCGAGTACTTGCCAGAAGCAATCTTATCGTGTTCAACGGTAAAGTCGCCACCGACCTGGTAATTAGTCAACAGCGCAAACGCCCACGTCGGATCGATACCCTGATATCCTTCGCCAGTGAACTTGGTTGCCCATGTGCACTGTAACTGTGCGGAGAATGCCAAGAACTGATACACGACAGGTGTCGGACGCGCCACTGGCCAGGCTTGCACATCGTCAATAAACAAGCGTGTGCGAGCGAAAATGAGGTCGTCTGGCTTTGCACTGTATGCGGTGCTGGAAGAAAATCCACCAATACGATACTGACTATTTGTCAGAGCGACAGTTGACCCCGCTTTTAGTGTGACGCCACCTCCGCCTACAGCGGAAATTTCGCCAATGAGTACGTTGTCCAAGGTGTACAATTTTCTGCCCACATCAGACGACAAAGCGGTTGCAACGAAGTCAGTTCCGCTTCCTGAAACAGCCGTATTACCAAGAGCAACGGTAATGGTTCCTGGCCCAACGTATCCTAATTGCACAGCCTGACCCATGTACGATGCTTGCATGTCCAATGTACCGCCAGCACCACCCTGAGCCGAAAACCCTGTGCATTTTGCGTACTTCATGACTTCCTGTTCAAAATCGTCGCCAGCCTGGATGGTGTACGACGTATTTGGGGTCGGGAATTCTGTTGTCGGCAATGTCACGTTGTATGAGTACCCAACAGTGTTCTTGCTTGCTTCAGGAATCCAACCGTACGCAACACCGCTGCTGCTTGTGCCATTTGCCGAGTAATTGACAAATGTAAGTGACGAGCCAACAGTTCCGACATACGTATATGGCGTGGTTGACTTGTCATACACAGCTGCTCCCGTTGGCGGCGAGCCAGTGGTAACAGTGAATGCGCGCGATCCTGCGGTATACTTCAATCCCGTTCCTGTATTGCCAACCGTGTCGAGAATTGCCTTTGCTGCCGAACTCAACGCGCCAGCAGTAACGCCTGTAACACAGTTTGCGGTATGAATCGGCAAGTACTGAGGATTCAGTGGCGTGCCGCCCATTGCAACGCTACCTGTGGCAGACGACACATAGCTACGTGTTTGGCCTGGGATCAGGCCCAACATTTCGTCAACGGTGTTTACGCTACGTTCGTCATTCAGCAGACCCCCGAATCCCACTCTCGCTACCGTATAAAACGTCGCTGGAGTCCCGTTCGCTATCATTTCCTTCCCGAATTGTATCTTCTGAAGTTGTCTTCGTCCTGGTGCCATCGTCTAATTCCTCCTTATATACTGGATAGTATAACCCAGTTGCCAATAGCGATTCAATATCATGTCCGTTTTCCTGTATCCACGTCAGCGATAATGGTGCCGATGGATATCCAGGAACGTGCACATTGAGCGGCAGCAACCCAACAATAATGCGCGATGGTTGTTCCATCAATTTGTTGTCATTATTATCTTCTCGGTTACTGCTAGATTTGCCACGAGTCCCCATAAGCGTGCCTCCCCCCATCCAATTTCGCCGTAGCGATACGATAACATTCCACCGCTGCCATCTCCAATGAACGTTACATTTCCGCCAAGTGTCATATCGCTAAACAGTACCGACGCAAGTGATTGCGGGATACCGAGGATGCGATTATGAAGTTCGGTGACTCCTGAGTTGCGAAACCCAGCAAAGATATGAATGCTGATGTAGTAGGTATGGCGAACGTATCCACTTCCCTCCATACGCCAACCATTCATAATTTGCGGAGCAAGCATAATCATAGCCATGGGAAATTCTGCGTCGCTCACGGATTCGGTCGGTGCATTTTTGACTACATTGAGCGGCGGATTCATGGTTTCAAGTCTGGTTTTCAAATAATCCAACGTTGTTTGAATGCTCATGACCACCACCACGCGTACCGTTTGAGCACATCCATAACATCAGGAGGAACCGCCGCTGGCAGGGTTATCACACCAAGTTCTGGCACCGCTGTTGTTTGCATCGGGGCCGCTCTTTGTTGGTATGCGAACCATGTAAACCGTTTGACCGCAAATTGAAATTCTTCGGGTACATCGGCCAGGGTTGTCCATCCGCCTGTGTATGACATGTATGCACGAAGCGTACGTAATTCACGAAAAGACCAATAGTCCAAACCGTAGATACTGATTTTCGATCCGAAACCGTAGTTGATAATTTCCATGGTGGCCGTATTCACTGGCAAGAGTGAAGGGGTATTGCCAGCACGAAGACTAATATTAGTTACAGAATCAATTGTTGGAGAATTCGCATAGAGCGTTAAAACTCCATCATTGGTTACTCGCACGGGTGTCAGTTTGTTCGTGAATGTTTCGTGAGAAAAATTCATCGTACAAATTTTGTCTACTTTACGAGAAACGGCGGTGACGAAACTGTTCATCACCGCCGTTTGATTCACTGATGGAGCTAGTACTTCACCGTACGCGAAGACATCCGCTGTAGTGGTGTAGTCCATTCAGTGTCCTCTTACTACGCATTTGCGATATTGTTAATGATACCAATAGCGAACGGAGCGTAGCAGACGAGAACTTCTTCACAGTACACGCCCACAGCCTGATTACGGCTCGTGACAGGCCAGTCAATCTGGTAGTAATCCTGACGAGCGCGGATTTCAGCCACGTTCGGGACTTCTGATGACTGGTACTGTGCTGGGAGGTCGTCAGCCCATGAGATGATGGTGCCTGGCGGAACGTTCGGGTGCACTTCGATACGGAGCGGCTGCTTCGTGATCGGGTTGAAGTACGTGTCAACGAACGGTGAAGCGGCCAATTGCATTGACGACGCATTCTCACCGACGTTGTAACGGACCATCGGGGCACCTGAAGCTGACGTCAGAACTTTGTTCGAGATGTTACGAACTTCCTGAGCGTTACAGTAGATGACCGTCGGGCTCAACTGATTGTCGTTCCACATCTGGATAAGCATGTCGTCAATCTCAACGATTGAGCCACGGCCCGATGAGGTCAGCGCCGAACCAGTACCAGCGGTACCAGTGGCCAATGACTTCACGTACGCGCCCGATGACGGAGCAAAACCGTTATACAGCAAGCCGTCGAAGGCCAGTGTGTTCACTGAGTTGTCCTGTGACAGTGAGCGTGTACCGCCAGTGACTGACACTGAGGCGTTATCGGCCTGTGTACCAGCGGTCAGCGGTGTTGAGCGAGCGTATGAGTTAATGGTGGTGATGGCCTGGAGGGTTGTGCCGCCAGCGCCTGCCGATGTACCGATGTACCACGCATAGGCAACGGCACCGTTCATCGGAGCACATGACATGAACAGGGTCTGACCCAGTGTCACGGCCTGACCAGCCGAAGCAGCTGAGATAATGCCCGAGCCGCCGTACAGGGTATACGGGCTGCCGTCTGAACCAGTGATGGTTGACGCAATGGCGACGCCGTTGGCGACGGTTGAATTGCGATAGCCTTCATAGGTCAACGGAACAACCTTCACGTAGTAGGTGGCGGCGGTCAACGTGGCGCCCGATCCGCTTGCGCTGAGGGTCGGGACTGAGGTGGTGATAGCACCGCCTGTGCCGTTCAACGGAACCGATGTGTTACCACCGATGATGGCCGATTCTTCCTTCAACATGAGCTTCTGAAGCAAACGCATGGTCATGCGGGCACGAATGTCTTCGAAGCCGCGGCCAGCGTTGATTGCTTCGTAGGTCGCCTGGTCTTCTTCACCCAGTGTTTTAAAGCTGGCTGAGAGTGACTGTGTCACGTAGCTCATACGGGCGGTACGCTGACCTTCAGGAACCCAGCCCATTGCATCGAAGCCTGAGCCAATGATGCTACGGACGGTGCGCCAGTTGGTTGCGGTACCGATACCGCTTGTGCGCGGCAAGGTGTTGCGGATTGGGGTCTGAACTGGGTACAGGTTCTTCGCAGGAGCCTGAAGGTCATACGCTGACAAATTGTTGGCAGTCGTGATTGACTTGGTGATTTCGGTGTTGTTGCCGTAACCATGCGCCTGCTTAATGAGATCCAGTGTTTGGTCGGTAATGTTCGACATTCTTTACTCCTTAATAATTTCTACGAAACAGATTTTTTGATTCCAAAAATGCGGCTTGCTCACGGAGCTTCGTACGGACAATAGGATCCTTTGCCTCGTCAATCATCTTGTAGATGGTTTCGAGTTCATTGGCGCCTTTCCCCGAACCCTGCTCAGCAGCTGAACCACCGAGAGCCTTGTTCACAGCAGTGCCGCGCAAGACAGGTGTTTTGCCATCAGCGGGTGAATTTTCCAATGCTTCCATGCGAGCGGAAAGCGCATCGATTTTCTCGGCCAGCGGCTCCAATGTTGCCATCTTCTCAACCAGCGGAGCGATAGCTTCCTTGGTTTCCTTAATGGCATCAGCCAATGGGCTCACTGAAGCAGCAAGAGACTCGGTCTGCTCCTTCGCTGATGTGTGCATCTGTTCCATCTGCTTGTTGATGTCCACGAGCTGCTGTGCAATGACATTGGACAGCGACTTGGCAATGGAATCAACATCAAATGAAGCGGTGTTTGCTGGGGTTTCGGTCGTTTCCGCCTTCTCCACAGCAGGTGACCCTTCCATGGATTCCATGGGCGGAGCACTGTTTTCTGTCATTTGTTCCATAGCACGTATTTCCCTCTCTATACTTTCTAAATCCACATCGCCTTTCTTCAAGTCGCCAGTCTGCTGGTTTGCGGCGAGAACGGGATTACCGATTCCACGCAGCATAGCCATCGTCTCAGGACTTGGAGCCATGGATGATGTTGGTTGCTGTGGTACAAGTTGTGATTGTACGTTTGGTCTTTGTGACTCTGCGGGAAGCGGAGATTCACTGGTTGGCACGGCAGACAAATCAGGCATGCCAGGCTGTTGTTCTGGCACGGCGTTTGGATCCTGCGGTGCACCCTGTTGCATTTGGTTGCCCTGTTGCATTGGGGCGCCTTGTTGGGCAGGAGCGTTCGCGGTCTTCAATGCTTGCACTTGTTGCACAATGAATTGAACGGCTTGCATAATCTGATCGAGCTGTCCCTCTGTTGATTTGCTCAGCATACGGCCTGCTTTTTGCAAGTCGTCTGCCAATTGCGCATATGCCACATTCGATGTGTTCTGGAATGATGGATTATACGCATACACCTGATCCATGCTCATCATGTTATCAGGCATGCCAGCTGGAGCCCCTTGACCTTGCATGTCCCCCGACTGACCATTTTGATTGTTCAGCGGGTTGGCGTTCTGTTGTTCGCCCGACTCAATTTCACCTGTCTCACGAGTTGTGCCTTGGGGGATGACACCCATTGCCTCAAGCATCAACGAAATGATTTCGTTGTAACGCTCGGCCTGCTCAAGATCACCTTCGATTTCCGCCTGATTACGAAGCTGTTGCATTTGCGGCAGCAACTTCGAAGGATCAGTTTGCGAACCCTTGCTGATGGTTGCTGGTTTTTCAACCTTTGCAACTTCAGCCGATTCGTCGGTCGGAGCCGAATCATCACGTTTCATGAGGATGATTCGAGCGTCAGGATTCGCTGGGCGATCGACAAGAGAGATTTCGTGCAACTGAAGGCCAGTGATGCGACGGACTTCTTTGCCGTTCATCTTCTGGGTCAGTGCCTGAAGCACCTTGCCGCCGATTGAGAATCCTTTCAAGACGCCTGTCTTGACCTTTTCCCACGTGTCACTATCAATAATTTGCGCAACAATACGCAGCGGGTTGGTCAGCTTAGAGCCGTCCTTGAGCTGGATAGTGCCGCGCACGGGTGTGGCAGAAAGAACCTTGCCGACAGCTTTAGGCTGGTGCATCTCACGAAGATTTGCCCATTGCATGTAGTCGCCAAGTGCTTGTGATAACGCTTCCGAATCGACAACGTCGTTCTGGCCGTCAACACGTTCCGAAGATGCATATCCGACGACCACTCGTTGTTCTGGCGATGCCTTCTCAAAAGAAGCAAATTTCAAAAAGGTTGGTGTTTCTGTGTTGTTTGTCAATTCCATATTCTCCTTTAGATTCTTTTCTACACTCATTTTACTCACCGCATCGTCATCATATGCAATTGCATCGTGAACGGCGGTGATGTCGTCTGACGCAGAAGTGATTTTTGATTTTTGCCAAGCTTCCAATCCGATTTTGTCTTTTGTCATTAACGTTGAGAGATGATCGAGCTTATCTTTCATTGCACGAATCTGACCAAGAGCCATTCCGTTTCCTTCGACATCATCATTGAACGATGCCAAAGATTTCCGTAATGTATCGCTTGTTCCCTCGGCACGTTGCAAATACGATACGCCGTCATTTCTTTGCAAATATGAAGGAGCCGCTTTTTGCTGCTGTACGGGCTGCTGCTTTTGTTGCATAAGACCATTTTGCTTTTTCCGATACAACTCAGCACCGTACAATGTCATCTTCATCATCTGTTCTTTTTCAGTGATGTTTTTGTTTGATTGCACGATGTTCAAGAAGAATCTTCCAAACGGAGTAACATCGATTCCTGATGGCGTCATATTGATGAGACCAGCACGATAGAGACGAACCTTGGTGTCCATGTTCACTGTCTCTGTCGCATCGATTGCAAGAGACATTAACGCTTTATGCGCCTCTTTCAATCCTGAGCTTGCCAAATACTTCTGCGTATCGAGTTCGTTTTGTTTTGTTTGCGTGTCGTCGGGAACGGTATTTTCGCGCTCGAAAATTTTCCCTGTATTTTGGTCGCGGAATTTACCAGGAGAAATTTCAACCAATTGAGGATCTTGTTGCTGAGGCGGCTGGCCAGGTTGCCCCTGCTGTTGCTGCCCCTGCTGTTGCTGCCCCTGCTGTTGCTGACCTTGCTGAGGTTGACCCTGCTGGGGTTGGCCCTGCTGAGGTTGTTGCTGTTGCGGATCGTTCGGACCCGCCTTGCCAATCTTACCGCCTGAACGAACTGTTGCGACACGTTGTTCATAACGAGAAAGAATACGACGTGCCCAGCGCTGGCCCGCATCACCGCCCCATCCCATCCATGCCTGCCAACCTGGCCCCATGTCATTCCATGTTGCACCCTGTTTGTCTACCGCATGGCGAGCAAAAAAAGAGTTCATGCGTCGAATAACATCAAGAGAGACGGGGCGTCCGCTTGACAAATCACGAGCACGGCCAAGGCCAACAGCCAACATGCCTTGCTCTGATTGCGGTTTCGACGCACGAACTTCAAGGGCTCGGCGTGCATTTGCTTGTACTTCTGTGGGTGGGATAAACGATTCCAAAAAACACCCCTGGCAAATAAATTTTTCTTACAAATAGGTATAACACATTAAAATTAATTTTACAACACACTATTGATTGTAGGTAATCGTACTTCGCAATTTCCACGCAATTTTTTGGTGTGCCGACAACCGATCTTGCAAGAAATTCCCTACTGCTGGTTCGCCCGCATCGTCGGCAAGTTTAATGCCATCGCGCAATTCGGCAATGACAATATTGTTTGCTTCCTGAATGTCAATCATCATGTCGATAGGGTCGGCGTTTTCGTCTGCTGTTCCCGTTGGCACGGATGCCATGCCTAACACCTCTGTAAATGACATGGGCAATGTGTCATCCAGCTTACGAACTTCTTCGGCAATATCGTCCACTGATCCAAACACTTCGCCATACAAATCGCCAAGGAATGAGTGATACTGGGGAAAGTTTGTGCCAACGACATTCCAATGGGCGGCGTGCATTCGATAATACAAAACATACACGTCCGCCAAAATGATTTTTAATTTCTGAATTAAATCTTCCATAGAATCTCCTTACATAGAATTATTTTTCTCGTCCACTGATGCTAAGTGTAACACAACATCTTTCTGCGCGGCATACACCACATAGTTTCGAATATGCACGTCACATGAAAATTCTTGGGCCACTTCACGAATATGTTTCAAACATTCGTACAGTGCTGCGCCAATCATAATGCCCGTATCATGCGTGTTCTCTGGTACATGCACGCGCTTTACTTTTTTCATGAGCATGTTCATACGGCCAATGAGAAACATCGACGCACGAACGTCGCTTTTTGCAAGATGCGATGCACTGGCCAATACAATAACTCGCTCACTGTTGCCTAATCGCTTCCATGCTGCTGCGTTCATCACTGCTCCTTAAAATGTGTACGATCCGACAATCATTTTGCGAACCATTGTTTCGGCCGTATGTGCCGCTTGCCGTGCAACCATTGGCCCGATGCATACAGTCGGCACTAATACATTCCCTTCAATGTCTTCGATTGAGAAGTCCCATTCATCTTCGTACGAAGATTCGGCAATGCGCTTCTTATCAAGTACAAGATCGATGGGCATTCCAGAAATCATGACGCGCCGACGAGCATGAAAGACCGAATCATTCATCCAATACCAGCGAGTGCCAAAAATTTGCGGATACTTTCGAACTGACATTGTTGTTCTCCCGTGCACCATTTGTGCTCCCTTCAGTATATCTTCTGTTGCAATAAATACAATTTGTTTTCATTACAATTTCAATATATTTTTTCAAAAAAATTATTGACATTATATATATAATGAGGATATAATAAGAGTGTAGTCAATTGAACAAAATATGTTCCAACGATTACTGGAAAGGAATTGTTATGAACCAACGGGTCATGACAATTGACAGGGCCGCACTGGTTGTGACGTTCGGCATCGTGGATGATCGCGATGCGCAATTCGAAACGCAACTTGCAAGTCTCATCGTGCGCGGGTATTACAACCCAATCACGCGTGAGCTGCTGGTCGAAGCCCCAGTTCCCAATGGCGAGGTGCGAGTGTTCAAAGCACAAATCACGAACTGGCACACCTCAAAAGCAGACGTGAAAGTCACTCTCAAAGAGATTGAGAATGACATCGAAGAAATTTGGAGCAATCACGAAGCCATACTCGAAGCGAAAATCGGGCTTGGCACTGTAACAGCAAAGGAAGACGTATGGACAATCTGGTAAAGTTTGTCACGATGGTATTCCTGCTGTTACTTACAATCGGATTCCCGCTCTACCTTGAATCGTTTCTTCGATAACAAGAATCCCCTCATACGCATCACGCGTGTGGGGGGATTTCTTTTTGTCAAAAAGTATTGACAATTATATATAGAAATGCTATTATATAAAGGTAGTCAAGAACGGCATAAAAGCGATGCCGTTAGACAGAAGCCAGATAACTGGCAGAAAGGATTGATGATGTTCATCATCAATGGTCTGATCTCGTTCATCGGTGCAATCATCAAGATGATTGTCCAAGTCGCAATCGCGGCAGTGATCGTGATCATCGCTCTCGGTATGTGGGCACAGGCAGAACAGTCCCGCAAGGAGAACTACCTCACGTACCGTTTCCACGGCTTGGACAAAACCCAAGCACAAATGTTGGTTAAGACAGATTGGAACTTCTGCTTCCAGAAACCTCTGAGCGAGGACTGGACCTGCGGCTGGGATTCATCCATCCCGCACGGCGATATGAAGATGTACAGCATCCACGGTATCGAAGAAGTCAACCTCGACTAATCAACATTCACCCCCATACGCATCGCGCGTGTGGGGGTTTTTGTTTTTCATAAAAAGGTATTGACAATTCTATATAGAAATGCTATTATATAAGAGTACGAGTGAGGTACAAAAGCGAGACCTCATCGAATAGGGCGAAAGCCCAAGGAGACAACGATGTTGAAGAACATCATGATTGGCCTGTTGATTCTGGTCACTCTGGTCGGCGCATTCATCTTCGGCGTGGTCATCAGCCACGACGAAAACGCGCCGCGACGTACGAGCATCTGCTCCACTGGTTGGCTGGTTGGCGAAACGCCTGAGACAGTCACGGTAACGTGTCGCGACATCATCACCGACCCCGTTAGCGGGGAGGAGATGGAAGTGAACGAAACCAAAACAGTGATGAGCTACGAGCAGTACCAGCGTGAAGGACTCGGCCGATAGCACAGACCCCCGCACACAGTAACTTGTGTGTGGGGGTTTTTATTTGCCTTAAACATCTTGACAATCTGTATATTTTAGACTATACTAAGAGTGTGGAAGTGAACGAAAGCAAATCACTTCCCTAGTACCAGCACTGCTGGTAGAAAGGCATAGCAATGCAATTCATTGCTAAGGCTGGCAAGGTCTACAATCTTCGGAAGTCGATTCAGGCACTCGAAACCGCAATCATGCTTCGGCGTGACGCGACTGTCGAGACCCGCTTCTTCGACATGAAGGTTGTGACTATCGTGTACGACAGCGAGCGCCACGAGCTGACGCTTGTCGGTCCGTTGCCTGGCGGTTTCAATACGCGCGCATACTCGACGAGGATTACGATTGGAACAGATGACATCATTGATGTCATTCTTCATCTGAACGAAATCAACGAAGAAGACTTGCGTAGCGATTGCGAAAACGAACACAGCGGCACCGTACAGGCAGCCGAGCCGAACTGGAGCGATCCATTCGGCTGGTAATCAAAGAAACCCCCACATACATTCACTTGTGTGTGGGGGTTTCTTTTTTTCAAAAACATCTTGACAATCTGTATAGTTTCAGGTATACTAAGAGAGTAGTCAAGTGGACAAAAGCGAGCCACTACTACTTACACCAGCGACGCTGGTAGAAAGGAACTTCAAATGAAGTTCATGATCAAGAAGAACCTGGCAACGAACACCATCTTCCGCATGCGCGGTCGCTGGCAGTGGACGGACGCCATGACGGCCGACTACGTTGGCTGGCCTGAACGGCCAGAATGGACGGACGCTATGACGGGCGACATCATTGGTTGGTAGGTAAACGAAACCCCCATACACAGTAACTTGTGTATGGGGGTTTTTGTGTGCCCAAAACATGTCATAACATGTATAGACGACCTGAACATGTGGCTGGCCATCACCACCCTTGGTTTTTCACCCTTTTCCCCACATTCCTCCCCTCTCCCCTTCCTTCCCCTCCTTCCCTCCCCATTTCCGCCCTCATTGTTGCTTTTGCTTCTCCTCCTTCTCCTGTGTTTTGTGTGTTTTCCCCACTTTGCCTGTGTTTTTGCCCTATTTTTGAAACAAATTCCCCACCGAGGCAGGTTTGCTCACCGTACGGATACACATGTTTTCCCACTTGTGTTGTTTTTGCATTATCTTTACTAGGGGTGTCTACATGTGTGTTGTTAATATATTGTATTTATGGATAGCGTATGGTGTGATTTGTGGGTGTTTTGAAGGGTATAAAGAAGCCTCATGTATACGGATGTGTATGCACGAGGCTATTTGTGTGTATTTGTGTGTTATTTGTGTGTATTTTACTGATATTCCATGTGTACTTCTATGTTCTTTTCTGGCGTCAGGCATTTAGTCATTTGTGCGATGACGTTAATGCTAGCGTATTGCGCTTGTTCGATTGTACCGAATCCACGGTTATTCCAGTCATCGTTTTTGACGACGGGGAGAACAATCATACTGTTGCCATGTGGGGTTTTAATTCGACCCATGTAGAGGGAAGAAAGCCACGTGTAGTTCAGCCCAGTTTTGATGTTTATTTTGTTGTCATCAAAATGATAAGGGAGTGAGTACACTGAAACTTCGTAGTCAGCGAATGAGATGACGGGTTTGTATTTCGGGAAGATGTCTGGATTTTCGTCGAGATTCTTGAGGATGTCTTGGTATTTCATTTCTTTTCCTGTTCCACGTTGATGATATCGGAAATGCTCGGGACGTCGAATCCGTGGAGGTGCGTGATCCACAGGATTGCTGCATAGTACGCTTCTTCTTTTGTGCTGAAGGACTCTGTGGTTTTAGCGAGCATGCGCCGTCGGCCTGAGGTGTGTTTCAAGTAGGCATAGTAATCGGTTGTCGCGTGATGCGTTGCGTCTGATGCGTAGATAACGATGGTGTATTCGAGGTATTTCTGCTTATATACCTTATGCATTGACTTTCTGTCAGGCAATGCGGGCAAAGATACGATTGGAATTGTTGGCAAATCGAATGACTTGGTTTTGATTGCCCGAATTTCTTCCGCAATTTGGTGCGCGAGATTTTGCATTTCTCCTTCGTTTTGTTCCATGTCTTTTTCGTATGGCGTCTTGCTCGCTGCTTTTTCTGGCAGCAGTCGTTTCAACGAATTGATATACAAATTTACGGCGCTATCGAACCCCAGCTTGGGTTTTTGCGAATCATCCTGTGCGTTATCGTGAGTGATGTTCATGAGATGTTCCTTGTTGATGATGTGATGTTTCACGGCAAGCTTGTATGCGTGACGAAAGAAATCCTGCCAGGTGCTATACGTTCCTTTGAGAGTGTACCTCCATTTGAAGGTTTCGTTTGAGAGTGGTGCATCGGAAAACACGTTGCCCATTTTGACTTCAAGTCCCTTATGCATGCACACAACGTATTGCATTAATTCGATGCGCGCGTCTCCGAGGGTGAACGTGAGGCGTTTGGTTGGCGGACTGTAGATTTTTTGTTTCCACGGTAGTATGTCAGATTCTGTCGGATGAAATGTCATTGGTGGTACGTATCGAGAGCACACAGTTCAATCCTTCTAGAGCATGCGGTCATTCAACATATGCACTTGCTTGATAATCAGGTCAACGAAATCCATAGCGCCTTGAGCTGCTTCTGATTTCTTATTGCAATAACGTTCGTAATCGGCTGTTTTCCCAGAATCGATATATACGTCATACAAACGACCAAGGTATCTCATATCAACTTTGTATGTTGCGAAGATAGTATCGACATCGCCAAACATTCGAGCGACGATGGTTGTCGTGCCTTCTTTTGCATGCGTCAGTTCATCGGTCATGATGAGTATGTCGCGATCTTTATATAGCTGATGATAGTGAACGGTGAGATTCTCATCAAACCAGCGATGAAGGCGTGTATGTTTGGCGAAGATTTTTTCACGTTCCTTCAGCAATTCTTCCGATGTCTTCCCTACATCTGCCTGTGTGCTGAATCCTTCGCGCAATTTCTCCGTAAAACGGGCAAACCGTTTTTTCTCCTTATCATCACGCCAGTAATATCCCAATTTCTCCTGCCGCCAAAAAATAGATTCAAACATTCCGTCGTTTTGGCACACCTGATTCTTTACGTCACCGAAAAAATCGTTCCAATTGTCGTACTTCTTGCCATTGAAAGAGTAAATCGACTTCCAATAGCGATGCAATTCACAGTCAATGATGTGGATGGACGGAGCATTGTTTTTCGTCACGTCCCACACACGCATGTACAATTGATAGTGTTCGAATTCAAGAATAAATCCATCATCCTTATCGAGTCCAATAATGTGCCAGGGATTCCACGGATGCCGTGAGCTGTTCATTTCTTCAATCAATTCTTGATGCTTCTTTTCCTTTTGCACTTGTTCGGCAATGAATTCTTGCTGCTCCCTTTGCTCTTTTCGCTCTTGTTCCTCTTGGTTGAACTTGTCTTCCGCCCTGAAATGCTCGTTCGCTTGCAAAATACTTTGCCGCAATGTTTCAAGCAGATTTTCTTTGGACACGGGCTCGGACACGGGCATTTCTACCTTTTTGGGAAGAAAGTACGCATCCGAAAATTCTTTCTTCGTAAACAAGTGGTTATCAACACATATTGGTATAATGTCCTGAAAAAACGCAAGCCAATTGATGTATTGGCGCGCAAACAAAGGAAACGGCTTGTACTCGCTAACAAGATCTCCCTTTTTGTTGTACAACTTCCAGTGGTACATGTTGATTGCACTTTGCGTGTCATGAAACCACGAAACAAAACTCCAGTCGTATATTTCAAGTTTCGCATTGCCAAATGTCAAAATCATTGGATCAGTATCACTGACTGGTTTCGCAAATACATGCCACGGCCGCAAATCGTCTTCGGTGTAGATACGGTAATTCATCTTGTTTGTTGTTCCTTTCATCTTGGCCACCATGTAATTGCGATGTGTACGATAGTCTTCCTGAGTGAAAAGATTGTGAGAAATACAAAGTGCATTAACTTCATCGAAAAATTCAACCCAGTTCTTGTACATAACAGGAAAAAGTTGAGATGTCGATGCGTTTCTAATCACTTTGCCTGTATGACTGCGCAACTCCCAGTTGTACATGTACACAATGAATTTCTCAGACAAATCAAGCGTGATTTTACGTTCCCAACGGATAAGCGACAGCCGTGCTTTCCCAAATTGCAAAAGAAGCTCCGTCGGTTCCTTTGTTACTGGTTTTGCATATCGTGATTCATCTTTCTTCCATGGAATAAATTCGCCAGCCTTGTAATCATTGTGCCATTCGTACATCCGAGTTCCTTTCTGAGTTTCCGACTGGTTTCCTACTTCAATGATGCCATGTATGTCTTGAGCTCAGCATGAAATGCTTTCATCGCATTGTCTTGTTGCGAAATTGCTTCAATCCATTCCATGTCATCAAGTTTCCGAAAGTCCGATTCCACCAGAACCGTGCTTACGACTATTGTCTCAGATGGAGATGAGAAATACGTGAATGATGCAATCCTGTTGTACTGAGTACTTGGCTTCGTATTGAACGATGGTGTCATCTTCGGGACAACACCGTGCTCCTTCGCCATCTCTTCAATCCGATTCACGACTGTCTTGATTTTTTCATGCAATTCTGGCGTGTAGTGCACGGCAATGTTCAATGTTGGAGCGTACTCTGTCTTCATATCACGTTCCTTTACAAATATGCTTTCAATGCGTTTTCAAACTTTGCATACCATTTGCCGAAAAATTGCGACACCTCAATCCATTTATCGCGCAATGCGTGAATGCCATTATCCATTGCTCGTTTTTGCGCAGACAATGCAACAATAAATGCCACAAGAGCGCCAATTGCCATCAACGTCAAACGATTCATAGGTTTCAATTCATACCCCCATAATTAAAATATACAAAACGGCGAATATTACCAGAAATACCCCGCACCCGACTGGCCCAACTATTTGCGCAAGAATAGCAAGAAAAATATACATGCGAAGCTCAGCTTCGTTCTCCCAATTCTCACGCTTCGGAGTCTTTTGATGCCGCAATTCCATATGGCTTAATCCAATCCATGTCCGAAGACAGTAACAACAATGTCTTGATATGCGATGGCATTAGCATATACTCTTCGACCGTTACTCCCATTATCTCAGCCATCTTTTCTACACCATTTGAATAGCAATCAAATGTATAGAAATGCCGATTATGCACGTTATTTGGGCGGCCGTAATGAGCAACCTGAAAGGAAATACGGTGAGTTTCGGGACCCCAGTTCCCTTTATTCAATTCAGTGTCCCATCGATGAGTAATTGCATTCACAAAAAGCGTGAAAAAGATTTCTCCACGAGTGGGATGTTTGACGTGATTGAGGGAAATACTGAAATCTCCCGAAGCATGCGTCCATTGTCGATTCCCGTCCATTTCGACCCTCGTTTCCGCAAAAACTCTTTACACTTTGCGACAATTCTTCGATGTTGTATACGCGCCATTATGATAGTGTCAGATATTGGCGTGTGCGGTTTATGATAGACGAATCGCTGTTGCATCACGGGCGATGTATCGTTCACATACCACTGAGTAACATAAAACGGGAAATCACCATGTTCATTTGGGACGGCATTCGGAATATGATCATAACAATCAACAAATATACGAGACACCAACAATCCAAACGTTTGCACAATAACATGTTGAGAATTGTTTGGCACTTTGATGACCGTTATTCGACCATAATCATATTCGTACACAGCATTAATCCATGTACATCATGATTTCAGCGATATTTTGAAAGAATTGATTGCGATTTACTGCTGTTTCATCAATATATTCCTCATCACTCATATTCATCAACTCCTGAATGTGCGAAACGACTTCCTCGTAATCGTGAAAATCTTCACTCGTACATTCCTGTCGTTCTTCAAGAGGACTGTAATGTGGGTAATATTCGACCCAGTACGGAAGATTTTCATTTCCGTCTGCGTGCAAATTAATTCCCCAGATGATTTTTGTTTCAGTCCCCTTCAGGCTCCACATTTCCATAACAACATGTTGAGGAATGTGCCCCATTTCCCATGCCGTCCTTTTTGTCTCATTATCATTTGTCATCACAATCCTCCTTCATACTCAGTATATCGAAATTGTATACTTTGTCAAAAATCAATCAGACAAATTTAAAAGCCAGAAAGACGGCGAAAATCTTCCTGGCTTTTAAGTGTAAAGAATTATTATGCGTTAACGTGAGCTGCGAACTCGGCATCGGAGCGTGTCAGCCAAACAATTCCCATCACAAATGCAACGATACTCATAATCGACAAGGCAATGACGCCAACTCCAATCACCGATGTGAGTGCCGCAACGATTGAACCAACAAGCCAGGCAACTGCCTTACCTGTTTTGCCAGCATAAAAATCGTGCAATCCAATCGGCCACAGGAACATGTAGAACAATGCGTACGCAATACGACTCTTGTCCGTGGTCGCTTTCTTTGTTGACGATTGCTGGCGGACTCCGCACTTCACGCAAATTTCCGCCTCTGCCAAGACAGGATTGCCGCACGACGTGCAATACTTAGTTGGATTGTCCATTTCACACCTCTATCTACTGCTATAAAGAACCCATCAACATTATACCGCAAATATATGGAACCCAAATTTGTTATAATTTACCAAGTCCCTTCGTGAATTCTTCTATGTCAAAAGCTGCTTCCGAAAGTATTTTCGAAAGTGTTTGCGGAAATTTACGATTTACTCGTGCCATTACTTTTTTCGTCTCTTCACTGACGCGATATCGCTCACTCTTCAACTCGTCAGGAATAGGATGAGGAAAGCGGAAATACCAAATGCTATAACTTTTGTCGTTCCAATCCATCATATCTTCACGATCATACCAAGTTCCATCGGTAAACCAAACATGACCCTGAATATCGTCTCTAACTTCTGTGTCATAAGTGAAATTCAGCGATTCCAGCCATTGTTTTCGCTGCTCTGGAGTGTAATCAATGGGCAAATCAAATATCTGTACTTTATCTCTTTCTCCTTTTGGATAGAAATAAATTTGCGCACATAAGATGGCACGTGGATATACAAGATCGTCTGGTGCTTCATTGCAATTGATATGCGTTAAAAGTTCGTCACGAACATTTAAAACCGTGTTTCTCTTCATCATTCAATCCTCATTTGCAACTGTGTATCACTCAACGACTGTAGTTCCTTGGGAATTTCAGGCACTTTCATGAAATCCCACCATTCCTTACCGTCATATTCGCCACGAGATGCCCAGGTCCCATCGGAAAACCATAGAGTGCCATAAAGTTGTTGACCGCCATAACCCGCATCATATGTGAAATTCAATGAATCAAGCCACTTATCCCTGTGATGCGGTGAGTGCGGTGTGCGCAGACGAAAATACTTTCCTTTATCACCCCAAAATTCTGGATCATATTTTATATCAGCACATACCAATTCACGACCGTCAACTTCGTATCTGCGCAAAAATTGAATCATTTCATCTCGCGCATTCTGGCTATCGTCATCGTAATCCATGCCATCCTCTACAAATCGTGTTTGCGAAACAGATTTCGCAATTGCTCATCAATCTCATCAACCGCATTTTCGGCTGACTTTCCGTCCATATTCTCTTTAATCTCATCTGCGATGCCTGCCATTTGTGCATCAAGATCAATCATAAATCGCATGAATTCAAGCATGCACAATGACATTTCACGACGTTCATCCGCAGGAAGCGCAATCAATTTTTCCTGACATTTATCAGCACTCATACCGCGAAACGAAAATACCATGCGCAAATATTCGTGAGGCTTCATTCGTCATTTCCCTTCTTATTCGCATTCCGTGCTGCGTGGTCAAGATTCAGAAATCCACTGGTTCCGTCATCGTCAATTTCACTGCGCCATCCATTCAATCCATTTGTGTATTTTTCTGGATAAATCACCCCTTTTGATGAATTGTTTGGAGAGTTCTGATACTTCTTGAACATCTCTTCTACACGGCGAGCCGCATCATGAAACATATATTTGTCTTGTTTCAATGAAACACGATTGTAATCGTATTTTTTATCAGCAAATGAATCTTGCGTCATCAATCGACCGTCTTTGATTCGCTTAATTGCTTCAGCGAATGCGGCACAATTTGCATAAAATCGATTTGCAACATCTGGATTCACTGTTGTGATGCGATTTAAATTTCCATAAATACGATTGATGGCATATAAATCCAATCGTTGAAACAACATTGAATGAACGCTTACCGATGACATCAAGAAAATATCAATATTCTCATCAAATGAATCGAAATCTGTTGTACGAAGAAACGCCTTGTTGCAAGTATCAACAATATTTGAAAAACGAACAGCGGCATCTTCGCGCCACGATTCATCTTCTGTTTTGGGATACGCAAACCAAAAACCATCATCAAATGAAATTGAAGACGAGAATTTGAGAACCATCCCGTTTAGTGCTGCGATTGCTTCGGCAATATCCATTGCGTCTTGTACACCAACTTTTGCCTGATGCATGAACATGTCATTAAACCAGCTACGAGACACTAAAACATGAACAAATTTTTCTTCCATACATTCCTCCAATAAAAAAAGCCGACACAAACAATATACATGCTTGTGTCGGTGTTTTTCATGAGTTTTGAATGAGAGATTCAATCAAAATAATCGTACGTGTTATTTGGCAAATGTCGTGTACGTACAACATATAACAATGGCGGAAGAACGATGCCTAAAAATACCAGTACAGGTGCAATTACGCACATAAAAAAGACAACCAAAAATTCCATTACATACTCCTTTCTAATTCGCCATTGAACATGATACAACTATTGTTTTTTGTTAATTAAACAATAATTTTACGATTTTCTGGAATAACCACGAGTTCCAGTTGCATTTCTATAGTTCAACCTTGGCGGGGTTACCATAAACGACTTTGAAGGATATGCTTCAGCAGTTTTTGGCATAGCTGCGTATGCAGCGCCATTCCACGCAGAAATTGGACGGAGTGAACTATTAAACATCATATCAATTTGCGCTTGTTCAGGGGCTGAATAACGCGCGCCTCTTCTCACACGACTGCTCAATGGCACTTGATTCATAACAGCGTTGGCAGTTCCACTCCATCGACGATTGTTTTGGCGACTTCCAGTATCACGTTCCGAAGATAATAAAGCGGAATATAAATTATCGGGAATTCTTGCGACAAAATCTTTATGTGACATTTTCTTTGGTTTGATATTATCTGGATAATATTGATTTGATTTGCTCATTCGTTTTGTTGTTTGCGAACCGCGAACAGGATGAGGAACAATTTTCGGCATGACTTCATGATGAGCGTATCCACCATTAATTGCATCGGTTGATATATAATCAAGAAAATCCGCCATTTTCTTCCTTTGCGAAGCTGTCCGTGGATTTGTAATTAATTTCATGCGAAGTGAATCGAAATCGCTCCAAGGTAAACTTTCGTTTTGACTACGAGTGTATAGTGATCGCAAATTCGCTCCAATATTAGGATTTGATTTGTTTGGTTTCAATGTTGTTCGATATGGTTGTCCATTGATACCACCGTACAAACGGACTTCAATGTCTCCCATGTTTTGCAACGTATCAAAGTCACTATCGGAGAGTTTGTAATTTGATGGTTTATTTAAACGTTTCATTGCATGTATACTTTCGGTGATGATGTTGCGATTTTAAAAAATTTGTTACTTGAATTTCTTGAATCCATATCGTTTTATCTTTCTTTTCACAAAATATTTTCTTACAGATTACTATAAAAAAATACAAAAAAATACCCCCAGCACGATTTTCGTGCTGGGGGTATTTTTTAATTACTTAATTACAGGAACGTCTATACAACGAACGCTGTAATCGTTCATTATTGCGCAGTATTTTGTGATATCGTTGTTTCGATTATCACGATATGTACCGATTGGTATATATTGTGTAATCTCAACAAGTTTCTCAGCCAATACTGTTGTTCGTAATAACAATGCGATAAGTACAAAGATGATTACAATCATGATTGCACTACGCATTGGCCGATTCCCACATATCGTGATGATTGCGAGAGCAGAATGCAATTTCGTTTGAAACTTGCAATGATTCAGTTAATGAACCAGGCAAGAAAAACAAATTGCATGTGGCACAAAGCTTGAGCTGTGAGAGATACGCATTTGCATATGCGTCCAACTCGCGAGCCACAGGGGCTTCATTGCCGTTTGCGTCTGTACGATAACGCGTCGGGATTTTAATTGGTTGCGTAAGCAACATGTCAAAATCCATTTCGGAATTGGGATCAACGTAGTCCATCGGCCACAATTCCAAGTACCAGTCGTACGAGTATTCGCCGCGACCCTCATATTGCGGAGAGACTTCTGCGATATAATTCGTGCCATTCAATTGAACTTGGACGCGGCGACCGATATCGCCATCCAACCAAATCCATTTTTTGACTGTTTGTACTAACATTCCCATTCCTCCACATAAATAGATACAATAGGTTCGCCGTTTACTATCAAATTAGTTTGCTGCCAATTTGATTTGAGGAACGTTTGCTTGCCAATGTATTCTGTCGAATGCATTGCAGTAAACTTCCATTTTTCGAGAGTCTTCTGTACCCACTGCTGAATATCAGCAATGGGTACAACTTCTCCCACGATGTTGTCGTGATCACGATGCTTGATAAGCACCGTTTTGCGAATGATGTATTCACTCATCTTCTGATTGCTCCGTTGCAACTTTGTTGCCACACGTACCGCAATGGTCGTTTGGCCACAAGTACACATCACATTCTTCGCATACAATCACGTCTTCGTTGTCATGCATGCATTTAAGAATTTCTTCCCAATGCATATCGACAACCATCCAGACTTTGTCGTCCACACCTTTGGGGTACGAACGAGTGCCTGAATATATCTCTTCCGCCAATTCGTCAAATTCTGACTCAGCTGCGAGATACAGTTTGAGGATGTCGGCATGATAAATCATGCCGCTTACACCTCCTTCCGAATAGTTACCATACTGATAACTTGGGATGTCCACATCCAGCTTTGCGCATGCTTGCGCAATAGTTTCGATGTCACTCATTGTCGCCTCGTTTCATAAGCGCTGATTGAATGTAGATGTAAGCGTTTTTGTGCTTTGCACTTGCCCACATCATTTTTTGTAAAATCGCAAGAAACTCACGCAACGACGAATTACTCATCATTGCAATCATTGTCTTGTGATTGATTGAGTGCGCAGGATCGATAGTTGGCAATTTTGCCGCATATAAAATCTTCGCACCCTTGAGTTCTCGACTAAAGACTTTCGTGTCCTCATAAAAGTCGAGATCTGAGTCCTGTACGACCCATTTGTTGGATTCGTACATCCGACAGATGTCCGCCTCTAAATTGAGCGGATATACGTCTGTCGTGTTGTTTACCACAATCTCGAACTCCTCCGTGTTCGATACGTTGTGGTAGATAGTTTGCAAACCGTAGTATGCAAACACTGCCGTTAACGCCTCGTACGACTGTTGATGGTACGTACGAGTTGTCGCAAGACCAATGCGACCGTCAACACTTCTTGTGCTGAGCAGCGCAGTGGCCACCTTGTACTCTTGCTTTAAGAGTACCGATTGGACATCAGTCATCTGATGCTCCTTTCCATCAAGCCAATTTGACTTGATGTATATATAATAGCATAATTATATAGATTGTCAAATTTAAAGAACAAGCAAAAGTCCCCCATACGCGTTAACGTACGGGGGACTTTTGCTGTTACTGTTGAGCTGATTCCCACATTGCCAGATGATTAGCGCAACAAAAAATGTTGTTGTTACTCATCACATAATTGCCAGAATCTACATAGCAGTATCGATTACATGTGGTGCACACTTTCATGTGTTCCAGAATATAATCGGCTTTTGCATCTAAATCTGCGGCAACGGGAATCTCGTTCCCGTTTTCATCCGTGACATACATAATGTCAATCGGAATGAAATTTGCAAGAAGGCCATCGTCGCCAACGAAATCTTCCGAAGAATGGTCCTTGGCTTCCCACAGGAACATGTACCATTCCTCAGTGTATGCGCCTCTTCCCATATACAAGGGAGCCAGCTCAATTACTACAGGCTGATTACGATATTCAATTGTTTTGTAACGACCAATATCGCCATCGAACCACTTCCACTCAGTTGCGACTGTCATATTAATACTCCATCCAAACATATGCAACCAAATTATTATCGCCATCACGAAGGTTATACCGAACCCCATGGCGATCCATCCACGTATCATCACCAACACATTCGGTGTGATATTCCTTAGAGATGTGCCATTGTTTTAACACATCATCTACCCACTTTGCCAATGATTCTATTGGCATAGAAACACATCGACGTTGTTGAGTTTTTACCAACGTCATCATTCCCATCTTTTTCATGGTATTGCCTTTCTACAATCCCATGAGCCTGTCACGATATTCCTCGTGACGGTCATCAGAGTCGTTGTACTCGTTATTGTCTTGCTCTTCTTCATCCTCATCCAGATCCCGCTCCTCGTCATCCTCCCATACATCGGGAGGGTCAATAGGCGGTTCCAGATTCACAAAACCAATTCTCGGACGTCGCTTCATAGCCATTGTTTCCTTTCTAAGAAACAATCCTATCAGTCAGGTGACTGATAGGATTAGTATACCATCAATATATAGATTGTCAAATTAATAAACCGCTTACAGT
>JACCEC010510772.1_pt1 | contig 38594 bp, 34 predicted proteins | sample 7450121 | NCBI WGS metagenome assembly JACCEC01 (sample SAMN15323455, study PRJNA562643) | freshwater metagenome | isolation source: river surface water | place: USA:Blue River Watershed | collected 2017-08-18 | reverse complement strand
CTCCCGCTCGAGGTCACCTTCGCCGCCCTTGAACGCTACGCGCCGCCCGAAGCCGGGAACCGGCGGGCCAGCCCATGAACGACGAAACCGGCACGTCGTTCAGAACCGACCTTCGGGCGCTTCCGCCCGCGGCACTGGGCGTGCTGCTGGCGCTGACCGCGGGCACGGCCGGCCTCACCTGGCACCTCTGGCCTGAATGGAGCGAGAATCCGGAGCTTTCGCACGGCTGGTTCGTGCCGGTGCTCTTCCTTCTCCTCCTCGCCGAAAGCCGGAAGGGCACCCGCCGCCTCGCACGACCGGGTCCGGCCTTCACGCTCGGACTGGCCGGCTTGCTCACGGCTTCGATGATCGCGCTGGGCATCGCGGGCCTCTACGCGGCCACGGTGACGTGGTCGCACGCGGCGGTGAGCGTGATGCTCACATTTTCCCACACCCTCCTCATCCTCGCCGCCGGTCTGGTCTTTGCTCGGCCCGAGCTGGGGCTCACGCGCCTGAACTGGCAGCTGCTGGTCGCCGCCGGGATCTGGCTTCTGGCGGTCCCGATCCCACCCGGCACCTACTCGCGACTCACCCTCACGCTCCAGCTCTGGGTGAGCGAACACGTGCTGGGCACGCTGCACTTGCTGGGCATCGCCGCCGTGCGTCGGGGGAACATCATCGACCTCGTCAACGCGACCGTGGGCGTGGAGGAGGCCTGCAGCGGCATCCGCAGCCTGATCTCCTGCATCTTCGCGGGCGTGTTCTTCTCCGCCACACTTGTGCGGCGTCCCTGGGCCCGCCTGCTCATCATCGCGTTGGCGCCGCCGCTCGCGCTCACGATGAACTTCCTCCGTTCGTTGGCGCTCACGCTGATGGCGGGAAACCGGGTGGACATCGCCGGGTTCTGGCACGACGCGACCGGCTTCGCGGTGCTCGGGGTAACGGCCCTGGTCCTGGGAGGCCTCGCGCTGGCTCTCGAGCGGAATCCCGCCGCCAAGGCGCCGCCGCTCCCTGCACCCCCGACGCCCGGGGGCGCGCGAGGACCGCTGATTGCCCTCGGCGGGGCGCTTGCCGCCGGGACGGCGCTGCTCGCCTTCCTCGCTTGGAACACCCGGCCGCTTCCGACCTCCACCGTCCCCGTGCCGGACCTCGCGTCCCTGATGCCGGAGCCGCCCTCCGGCTGGGGCTCCCGCACTCCCAATCTCTATGCTTTCAGCGGCACGCTGCAGACCACGCACCTCGCGCAGCGCGACTACCTCGAGCCGCTCCCGGACGGCGGAAGCCGCGAACTGGTGATCTACGCGGCGTATTGGAAGGCGGGGCAGGCCCCGGTGAGCCTCGTCGCCAGCCACACTCCCGACGCCTGCTGGCCGGGCGCCGGCTGGAGCCCGGTCGCGATCGCCGACACCCAAGTCCGGCTCATGATCGCAGGCCGCACGCTCCCGCCGGCCGAGCAGCGCGTCTTCAGCTCCACCGGTCGACCCCACCACGTCTGGTTCTGGCACCTCCACGGCGGCCGGCCGATCGTGCACCGCGATCCCTACTCCGCGGTGGAACTGCTGCGCTACGCTTGGAAATACGGCTTCCAACGCGACCGAGACCAACTCTTCGTGCGCATTTCCAGCAACCGCCCCTGGCCCGAACTCGCCGAATCGCCTGTCCTGCGCGAATTTCTTCAGCGAGCGGCCGGCCTCGGCCTCTGATCCCGCCCGCCTCCATGCCATTCCGCGTCACCCGCCTCGAACGTCGGATCCTTGCCGTTCTCGCGCTCCTGCTCGTGCTCGGGCTGATCGGCCTCGCCGTGCTCTGAGCCGACGGCGAAAAGCCTCGCCTTCGCCGATCGCCTCCTTCCCCTCTTGCGACGATCGCCCGCTGCCGCGATGCGCACGAGTTTACGCCCCAACCGCAACTCCAACCCGGCCCGACCGCGGCCGCCCTCCCGGTGACCCCGGGTGAAGCACCCGGCGCCGAGGCGCGCGCGGTCGCACAGGAACGGGACCGCATCGACGCCCAGTTGCTCAACCGCGTGGCCGAGGGCGACCGCGAGGCCTTCGCCGAGCTCTACGATCGGTTCGCTCCCCCGCTGTACGGAGCCGCCATCCAGATCCTGCGCGATACCGCGGAAGCGCAGGATGTCGTGCAGGAGGCCTTCCTCACCCTTTGGGAAAAGGCAGCGACCTTCGAGGCGTCGCGCGGCAGCGCGTTCTCCTGGGCCGTCACCCTCGTGCGGAACCGCTCGATCGACCGGGTGCGGATGCGTCGCCGGCGTTCCGAGCTTCTCGCCGAATCCGCGCCGGAGGACCTCGGCTACCTCGCGGGCCGGCTGCAGGCCGGCGGCGACGAGAACGCTGCGCTGGGAGACGAGGCCCGCGCCGTGCGGGCGGCGGTGGCCATGCTGCCGCCTGAGCAGCAACGGGCGCTCGAACTGGCTTTCTTCGGGGGTCTCACGCAGGAGGAAATCGCGCGCAAGCTGCGCGAACCCCTCGGTACCGTGAAGGCCCGTATCCGCCGCGGCCTGCTCCGGCTACGGGACTCGCTTGCCGACCGCCTATGATCGACGAGCAAGCCGAGGAAATGGCCTGCCTCCGGGCGCTGGGTCTGCTCGACGACGACGGCGACGCGCACCTCTGCCGTTCCGCGCCTCCCGGGTCGGAGCTCGAACGCCTCGCCCGCGAATTGGCCGAGGCGGCGGCCCGGCTCGCCCACGCCGCCGCCATTCCGCCCCCGCCCCATCTCCGCGACCGCGTGCTTTCGGCCGCCGGCCGCGAAACTCCACCGTCGCCTCGGCGCTAGCCGTCGACCGGAACTCCCTCGGCCCGCAGCCGCTGGAGCTTGTAGGTCAGGGCGCGACGGCTGATCGCCAGCTCGCGGGCGGTCTCGGTACGATTGAAGCCGTTCTTGCGCAGCGTGCGCAGGATCGCCTCACGCTCGATCTCGGCGAGCCGCTGCCCGTCGGGCGGCGCGGCCGGCGGCGCAGGCGTCTCCATCACCCGCGCGGGCAGGTGCTCCGGCAAAACCACCTCTCCCCGTGAAAGCAGCGCGGCCCGCTCCATCGCGTTGCGGAGCTCGCGGACGTTTCCCGGCCAGCGGTAATGCAGCAACGCGGCCGAGACCGAGGCGGAGAAACGCGGCCGCTGGCGGGAGTAAAGGCCGATGAAGTGGGACGCCATCGGCAGGATGTCCTCCGGCCGCTCCCGCAGCGGAGGCACGGCCACCTCGATCACGTTCAGGCGGTAAAAGAGATCGTCGCGGAAGCCGCCCGCCGCGATCCGCTCCTCGATGTCGTGCCGCGAGGTGGCAAGCAGCCGGAATCCCGCCGCCAGGTCGCGGCCGGAACCCAAGCGGCGGAAGATGCCCTCGTTGATCACCCGCAGGAGCTTCGCCTGCAGGCCCGGCGGAAGGTCGGTCACCTCGTCCATCAGCAGCGTGCCGCCCGCCGCCTCCTCCAGGCGCCCCGCCCTCGCCGCTACCCCGACCGCCTCGCGCCCGAAGAGCTCCGCCTCCAACTCCGCCTCCGAACCCGTCCCGCCGCCGAACCGAACCAGCGGAACCGAACCGCGCGGACTCCAGCGGTGCAGGACCTCGGCCACGAGTTCCTTCCCCACCCCGCTCTCGCCGGTGATAAGCACCCGGGATTCGGACGGCGCGATCGCGGCCACGTCACGAAACACGGCCTGCATGAGCGGGCTGCGGACAATCACGCCTTCCGGCAAAGGCGCCGGCTCGGGTACCACCGCGGGCGCCGCCCCGGGCGTCAACGCCCGGCGCACCGAGCTCATCAGCTCGTCGAGATCGATCGGCTTTGCCAGGTAGTTCACCGCGCCGTCGCGCATCGCCGCCACCGCCGTGCGGATGTCGGCGAAGGCCGTGACCAACAGCACCGGCAGGCCCGGGTGGCGCTCCCGCACGCGGCGCAGCGTCTCGATCCCGGACATCCCCGGCATGCGGACGTCGCTCACGATCAAGCCGAAGGACTCGCGTTCGAGCAGCGCGAGCGCCGCGGCCCCGGAATCCGCCGATCGGGTCCGGAATCCCTGGGCGCGAAGAAACGTCTCCAACAGGCTCCGCTGGCCGGCGTCATCGTCGACGACCAAAATGGCGGCCGCGGCGGCGGAATCAGGCTTCATGGCGGGAGGCGGCGGGACGCAGGTGGCTGATGCGGAAAAGCGCACCGTTCGGCGCGCGACCGAGGCAGGCGACCTCCCAGCCGTGGGCCGCGACGATCTGCCATACGATCGCGAGCCCGAGGCCGGCGCCCTTCGCCCGCTTGGTGACGTACGGCTTGAAGATCTCGCTCCGCAATTCCTCGGGCACGCCGGGCCCGTCGTCCTGGACCTCGAGCACGATGCCGGCGTCGGGCGTCGCGCGCCAACCGACGGCGACGTGCCCACCCAAGCCGACGGCCTGGATGGCATTGATCACCAGATTGAAAAGGGCCTGGCGGAGCAGCTGCTCGTCGGCCTCGACCACCATGGGACTGGGCGAGGTCGCGAGCGTCACCCGCTTGTCCTCGACGTCGGGCGCGAGGGTACGGGCGACATCGGCCGCAAGCCGCGGCAGATCGACCGGGCCGGTGTGCGGCTGACGCGGTTTCGAGTAGTCGATGAACTGGTTGAGCTGCACCGTGACGCGATCGGCCTCCTCGAGGATGACGGTGGCATGATCCCTCAGCGGGACCGGCGCGGCGGTGTCGGCGGCGACGAGCTGGGCATGGCCCCGGATGAGGTTGAGGGGATTGCGCGTCTCGTGGGCCAAACCGGCCGCGACGAGGTTCATCCGCGCAAGATGCGCGTTCATCTCGCCGGCCTTCACGAGCCGGAGGCCGAGCTCGGCGTTGCGCATGAAGTTGCGCCAGGCGAACGCGGAAACCAGCGCGGCCCCGGAGCCCATCGCCGCCACGAGCAGGCGCAGCCACAGGTCCGCCCGCACCGCGCCGTCCATTTCCGAGGTCGAGAGGGAGATCACGAGGCTGTGTACTCCCTGGGTGCGGATCAGGGCGTCGTACTCCCCCTGTGACATCCAAGCCGGCCGACCGAAGGGAGCCCGGGCGGCGGGTTCCCCACCGGGGACCGACGGGCGCTGGGCGGGCCGCAGCGCCTTGTTCAGGCGCGGGTTGCTCACCACCACCGCGGTGGGCAGCGCGTTCTCCTCGGTCCCCGCGGGCGCGCCCCCGAGGTCGGTGAGGTTCATGAGGATCAGTTCCTGATCACGCCGGAACACCCCCCGCGCGCGCAGCATCTCCGCGGTGAGTTCAACGGCGCGGCCGGCACTTGCGATGGTCTCCCCGGTCGCGCCGAGGATCGCGATCGACTCCAGCTTCCCGGGCTGGATCAGCGGCTGCAGCGAGGCCTCGATGCGCTCCTTCGAGACGAGGAGGCCGAAACGCCGCTGCGAACGCACCACGATGCCGAGCGTCGAGGTGATGTCGCGCCCCCGGTTGACCAGGCTCTGGACGGCCGCCTCTCGGAAGCGCCGATGCTCGCTCCACTGCCAGCCGCACAAGGCCACCGCCACCCCGAGCAGGGCGGCGGGGATCCCGAGCCTTTGACCTGTGGCGAGCCAGCGCATGGGCCGGGCGGAAACTCGCCCACCCCGCGCCGGTTTCCAAGTCCCTTGTCAGGGCTTGCCGAGCATCCGTTCGAGCTCGTGCTTCTCGAAGGCCTTGGGCGAGAGGTCGAGCTTGCCACGCTCCTCGACGGTGACGGCATTCATATCGTCCGGGGTGCGGATGACGTGGGGCGTGAGGAAGATGAGCAGTTCGGTCTTAACGTCCGCCTTCTGCTTACGCTTGAACGCGTAGCCGAGGATCGGGATGTCGCCGAGGAGCGGCACCTTGCTGTCGCGGTCGGTGGTCTGGGTGGAGATGAGGCCGCCGATGACGATGGTCTTGTCGCTTGGCGTCACGACCACGGTGTCGGCCGAGCGCTTGTCGATCACGGGCGAGCTGACGGTGTTGGAAATCGGCACCGTCGTGGCGCTGAGGGAGGAGATCTCAGGCGAGACGATCATCTCGACGAGGCCCTCCTGGGTGATGAACGGAGTGACGCGCAGGATGATGCCGATGTCCTGGTACTGGACGGTGTTGATGGTGGTGTTGGTCTGGTCGCTGACCCGCGAGTTGGTGATGATGGGGACCGATTGGCCGACCATGATCGTGGCCTGCTGGTTGTTGCGGGTAAGGACCGAGGGACGAGAGAGGATCTCCGTCTTACTCACGCTCGCGAGGGCGCGGAGGGTGGCGTTCACATCCTGGCTGAGGATGCGGTAGAAGGCGCCGAACTGGGTCGGGTCGTTCAGCGCGTCACCGAGCCCGAACTTGGTCGTGGCGATGCCGCGGGGCTCGTTCTTGATGGCGATGGTGCCGTTGAAGACCGCCTCCGAACCGAGGTCGACGCCCTTGTCATGCGTCACCTGCACGAAGACCACGTTGATCAGCACCTGGGGCTTCGGCTTGTCGAGGGTCTGGATGATGTTGCGGATGTTCTCGTTGGTCTCGTCGTCGGTGACGACGATCAGCCGCCGGGTCTGGAGGTCGCTCGTGATGATCGCCTCCCCGACCATGGTCGAGTTGGTGTACTGGCGATTGGCACCCTGACCGGAGCCGGACATCCCGCCGCCGCCGACGCTGCGGCTGGAATTGTTGATGGTGGTCGAGGGGCGCATCTGGGACGAGCCCTGGCGCGACGCGCCGGCGGTAGGCGTGGAGGCGCCAAAGGCCAGCGCGGGAAGCGCGGCCAGCAGGGCGAAGGGCCACCGGGAGGAGCGGGCGGATTGAAAGCGTGCCATGGGAATCGGGGACTGAAGGTTTCGGTTCGCGGGGAGGCGCATCAGCGCACGCCGCGCGTACCAAGGGTGATGTTAGAGCCGGTGGCCTGGGTGTTGCTGGAGGCCCGCGTGGTAAGGGGATCGACCTCCTGGTTGCCGGTGGTGCGGACGTTGCTTCCCTGGAAGAGATTCCGGAGCACGCTCTCGACCTGCTTCACGTCTCCATTCTCGAGGGTATAGACGAAGACCTTCTGCTTGCGGGCGCTGCTCGCGTCGAGCTGGCGGATCACCGCCTCCACGTCGTCGAGCGTCTCGCGCGATGCGCTGACGATGACGGAATAGGTGCGGGCGTCGGGCACGGCGACGACCGGGGTACCCCGGGAGGCCCCGGAGCCGCCACGGCTGCCGCCCCGACTGCTGCTCCCGCCGCGACCGGAGCCGCCCGGAGCCCCGCCGGAGCCGCCGCGCGCGGCCGCCATGGCGGCAAGCGCCGCTCCGGGGCCGCCGCCCATGCTGCCGAAACCACCGAAGGCGCCGAACGGCATGCCACCAGCGGTGCCACGGCCGCCCTGAGCGCCGCCCGTGCCGCCGCCGAAGATATTGGAGATGAGCGAGGCCATCTCCACCGGATCGGCGTTCTTCAGCTGGAAGACCTTCATCGAGGAGACCGAGCCCGCCGATCCATCGAGCGCCGAGACGAGCTCGACGATGTGCCGCACGTTGCTCTGGGTGTCGGTCACGACCAGCGAGTTGCTGTCGACGTTGGCCGTGATGGTGGCGCTGTTGGGCAGGAGCGTGGCGAGGTCGGCCGCGGCCTGCGCCGCGTCGATGCGCTCCAGGGGGATGATCTGCATGACCATCTCGGCGTTGTCCGGGATCTGCCGCGGGTCGTTGCCGGTGCGGATCGGGATCGAGCGCTTGCGGGCGTCCTCCTTCGAGGAGACGACGAGGGTGCGTCCCTTGAGCGTGGCGGTGTAGCCGCTCTTGTTGATCGCGAGGTTGAGCAGCTGGACCGCCTCCGAACGCGAGACGGGCTGGGCGCTCCACATGTCGATGTTCCCGCGGACGGGCGTCTCGAGCACGATCACGAAGCCGGCGGCCTCGCTCAGGTAGTTGAGCACGGTCTCGAGCGGGGCGCCGCGGAAGTTGAACCGCAACCCGCCGGTCGTGTCGCGCGCGGGCCTTTCGGCAGCCTCGGTCGCGGGCGACTGGACCGGCTCGGCGGCCGCGGGGGCGTTCTGGGCATGGGCGGCGGCCGCGGCGAGCGCGAGTCCGGCGAGGGTCAGGGGCAGGGCCGTTCTGGTTTTCATTTCTTCAATTGTTGTTCGCGTTGCTTCATCAGGCGCTTGAGGACCTCGGAGGCGTTGGCGGGAACCTCGACGGGGGCGGTTTCGGTCGACCGTGCGGCGGCGCGGGGATCGGCGGCGGGGGCCTTGGGCGCGCTGACGGTCCACTCACCGCCCTCCGCCCGCCGGATCTGCTGCGACACCGCGAGGGAGACCGCCTTGTCGCCCTTCAGAAGCTCGACGCCGGCCGCCGTGACCTTGGTCACGCGGAAGTCAGCGATCTCGCCGCCCTCGGGCACCTCCCGGCGGAAGGCCGCCTCCGGGCTGTGGAAGACGGCAAAGGCCCGCGTGTCGTAGCGGATGACGCCGACGAGCGAGAACTCCTCCGCGCGGGGCGGCTTTTCCTCGTTGGCGACGCGCGTGCGACCCACTCGGGTGGGATTGAAGATGTTGCGCTCGAGGATCAGCTGGAACGCAGCGTAGTCCTGCGTCGGCGCGAGCGGCGAGGAGGACGCGGCAGGGGCTGCCTGGCCGGGAGCCGGCGACGGGGACCCGCCGCGGCGGCGATCCGTCCCCTGCGCGAGCACGGTCGCGGAAGAGACGAGGAGGAGGACGGCGACGCGGATCATCGGCGGCCCTCCAGCGGCGTGAAGCGCAACCCACTCACCAGGAGACCGAGCGTGAGCCGGTTGCCGGAGTCGTCGCGGGACGTGAGCTCGATCGAGTCGATCCGCAGCGCGAGCGGGGACTTCTCCACTTCATAGAGCAGGCGGGTGATCGCACCGAGGGAGCCGCTCGCGTCCACCCGGCATTCCAGCAGCGAGTAGCGGTTGCTGGCGCCACGTTTCCACTGCGGCTTGATTGAGCCCAGCTCGACGCCGCCCGCGCGTCCCCAGCGGTCAAAGGCCGTCACCAGATCCTGCTCGGCCTTGGCCGGCTCGCTGGCCATCGCCTGCCGCTGCATCTCGGCCCACATGGCGCGGGTGCGGTCGGCGCGGGCGATGGAGCTGCGGCCTTCGGCGACCATCTTCTTCAGCCGCGCGATCTCGGCGCCGCGCGACCGCCACGCGGCCGTCAGCGGGGTGAAGACGACGCTGTCGAGCACGAGGAGCAGGACGGCCGCCCCGGCGAGGATCATCAGGAGGCGCTGGCGCTTGGACGAAGGAGTGCTCATGAGCCGGGGGTTCCGACCCAGCGGAACGTGAAGGTGAACTGGGCGGGGGTCTTGCCGCGGATCTGCTCGATCTTGAGGCCCTGGACCTCCTTCGACTGCCGCAGGAGGTCGAGCGTGCGCAGCAGCGAGGCGTTGTCGCGGGCGGTGCCGGTGACGGTGACGGTGGAGGGACTGTGGACCTCGAAACCCTTGGCGGTGACGCTACCGTTGTCGGGGAAGCAATCCACGACCTTCTTCAGGATGGAGAGGTTGCGGAACGAAGTGTCGTACCACGGGCGGAATTCGCGAATCCGCGCCTGCACTCCGTCCAGTTCCTTGACCTCGGCCTCCATCGCCTCCCAGTCGGAACGCAGGCTCCACAGCTGGTACTGCTGCCACTCGAACGCCCCGCCGATGATCACAAGCACCGCGGCGGCGGCGACTCCGGCGGTGGCGAGGCGGCGGGAATTGTACCTCGCCACCAGCTGCGCGAAACGACTCGGCCGCGGCGGTAGGAACTCCAGCACCGGGGCACCGTCACGCAGGAAACGCAGGCCGGCCTGCTCCACCAGCTCCTCCGCCGGCACCTTGCGCTCCGAGGCGACCGTGTCGATCGAAAGCCCGGCCTCGGCGGCCCAAGCCGCCAGCCCGCCCGCGAGCGAGCCAACCGCCGCCGCGTCCCCGCGCACGGAGAGTGCCTTCACCTCGGCGCGGAGCACCGGAGGAACCTGCTCGAGCGTGATCCGCAGTTCGCGAAGCAGCGCCGCCGTGTTCACAACCCGCTCCCCGGCTTCGGAATCGATGACAGCCTCCAGTGTGCGGAAGGCCTCAATCCCGCCGCCCGCCGCGATCAGCAGCGTGGCGGCCGAACCCTCGACCCACAGCATCATCCGCCCCGGCCCCACCGCCGGAACCGCTCCCTCCAGCGACGGTAGGCCCACGGTGCAGCTCAACGGCTTCAGGCCCGCGGCCCTCAGGACCTCACTTAGCCGCGCAACCTGCTCGCGACGCACCGCCAACTGGGTGACGAAACGCTCACCGCCCGCCCGCTGGGAAGAGCGGGCGATGTGCAGCTCGTCCGGACCGTTCGGAAATCCCTTCTCCGCCTCGATCTGCAGGAGGCTGTCGGTGTCCTCCGCCGAGAGTTCCGGTACGGCGCTGTGCTGGGTCATCACCCATTCGGACGGCAGGACGATGATGCACGACCGCTCCTTGAGTTGCGCGGTGTCGAGGTGGCCGCGGATCTCGCGGCCGACGAGCTCCGGCTCGGGGTGGAGCAGGTCGACGGAAAGCGGGACGGCGGCCGTGCGCAGGACCGCGACGGCGTTCTTGGACCGCGCGACATGGGCGGCGACCAACCGCCCGCCGGCGAAGGCGACAGCCAGCACGGATTGCGGCGCGCGCCGCGCCAGGGTCATCTTCATAGGCGTTCGCTCCTTCCCGAGCGCAGGAACTGCCGCGTCTGCGGTCCGAGCGCCCAGCCGTAGCCGGAGAGGTCCTGATGGTGAACGATGCGCGGGGTGGATCTCGTCATGTCGAAGACGGTGCGCGTGCGGCAGTAGCCGCGGCCGGAGGGGCCCACCGCCACGACGTCGGCGGTGAACTGGTACGAGCGGTCGGTGATGTACGGACCGGCCCGGATGATGTCACCCCGGCCGAGCACCTGGGTCAGCCAGGCGAAGGAGCCGCGGGCGGCGTCAGGGTTGGCCAGGCGGTACGCGACGAGGGCGGAAGCGTTGTCGGGACCGATCCCAGGGATGCAGGCCAGCACGGTCTCGCCGGCGGTGTTCACGTTGATCCGTCCGCGCACCGTGCTGCCGTTGCTGGTGGTGATCTCGTCGCGAAGCTGAGACCATTCTTCCGCACTGAGACGGCCCTCGACCATGAACTCCGCCGGGCTGCGCAGCTCGCCTCCGCCGAGTGCGCCCATGATCTGCATGGCGCGCTGCGGGCCGAATCGCTGCTGCAGGAGCGGCAGGAGCCGCTGCTGGCGGTTCTGCTGGGTCGCGACGTTGACGCGCGGCGATCCGTTGGCGCGCGTGTTGGGCTCGCGGCTGTAAACCGTGACGTACTCGAGGATGCCGGCCTGGATGAGTCCGTCCCCGTCGTCGCGCGGCGCCGAACGTTCGCCGTCGTTCTCGTTCTCATCGAGCGCGCCGTTGCGGTTGGCGTCCTCCGCGAGGATCAGGTCGAGCGTCGCACCGTAAACGAGCCGAAGCTCGTCAACGGTCTCGAAGTCGGCGCCCTTGTTCAGCCGCGCCGGCTCGAGCCGGCCGTACGTGCTGTCGCCCATCCCCTGCTCTGAGCGCGAGCGCCAGCTGAGGATGGCGTCGACCAATTCCGGCGTCATCACCGGCAGCGCCTCAAGCATCGAGCGCGTGGCGGTATTGAGGTTCAGCTTGGAGCCCTCGTCGATGAGGCCGAAGACCGGCTCGTCCGTCGGCCGCTGATCGGGATCGCGTCCGAGCAGCCAGAAGGTCGCCTCGCCGAGCGTCACTTCCGAGGAGAGATACTCGTCGCGGTAGGGCACGGTCCCGTTGGTCCCGAACTGGCTCAGGACGAACGCCGCGTAACGCGTGCCGCCGGCCGCGGCCTGCCGGGCGGTGGCCTCCGCCACCTGTCCGTCAGCCGCCCGCAGCTCCGACGTCATCTGGCCGGCAAAGTAAATCGCGAGCGCCACCAACCCCAGGCATACCCAGATGACGATGACCAGGACCGAGCCGCGCCGCGGGGCGGCGAAAGGATGGGAACCCTGGCTCATAGCGAAGCTTCCTCCGCTTCCAGCGTCTGGCTGGTCGTGGTGCGGACCATCACCGGCACCACGATCTCCACCGGCGCCAGCGTGCCTTGCGCGCCGCCGGCGGGGACCCGCGCGAGCGAGAAGCGGACCGCCAGCGGCAACGTCTGCGTCTCGGCCGATTCCCATGTTTCGGTCCAGCCGCTGCCATCATAGTACGAGATCATGGCGGTATCGACGTCGCCGAGGATCACCTGCGACTCGGGCTCCGCCTCCTGCACGGGAAGCAGGTTGCGGGTGACGGCGCGGATGAGGTTCCGGCCGCGTGCCCCACCCTCCGCCGGGGCCAGGAAATACGCCACCGCCTGGACGTCGGCAAACGGCGTCCAGCCGTCGATGCGCCCCGACGACGTGTAGATGTCCGGCGTGACGCGCTCCCCCAGGTTGTCGGCGAGCGAGAGCGACTGGCCTGACGTGCTCAGGTCCTTCGCCATGCCGTTGGCGCCTCCGGGGAGGACAATTCCGGCGAGGTCGCGACGAATCAGCCCCACCGCACGTTGCAGCGCCTGATCCTCGGCGATCCGGGCATGGGTGGTGTTGTGGAGCCGCAGGGCGCCGAAGAAGGTCGTCTGAATGACCACCAGCACGACGGCGCCGACGGCGGTCGCGATGATCAGCTCGAGGAGCGTGAATCCGCTCCGGCGCTTAGCGTACAGGTGATGGCGGCCGCGCGCGCTCATTGCTGGGTGCCGGACTCCGCCTCAGCCGCGGTCGTGTTTGGCAAGAGGGTGGCCACGGAAATTTCGTGCACCGCTCCCTGTAGGGGAAAAGAGACCGTGACCGTCATCTGCTGCATCGCGTCCTCGGACCAGTTTTCCACGCGCATCACCCAGGGGTAGGCCGTATCGCCTTCGTACGCGGTGCCGCTCGACGAAGCCTGCTGGATCTGGGTCTCGACCAGCAGTTCGTTGAGCACCCGCTCCGCCACCCGCATCGCGGCGGCCTTGCGCTGGCCGAGCATGCCCACGCGGCTCGCCACGCTCATGCCTTCGATCGCTACGGGGATGATGATCGCCATCATCAGCAGCGCGGCCAGCACCTCCACGAGCGTGAAGGCGGCGGTGAAGCGCGGACGCGTGGCGCGGTCAGCCATTGCGGGAAAGGGGCCGGATCTCGAAACCGAGCCGGTTGAACGTGGGGACGATTTCCAGCGCGGCCTCGTCACCCTGGCGGATGATGATGCGCTGCGCGCCGCCCTCGTCGAAGAAGCCGTCGGGGTTGCAGCGGATGGCGGCGAGGTTCTCAGGCAGGCCGAGGCGTTCGTCCTCCTGCTCCGAAACGGGGGCGTCCACCACCGCGGGAACCTCAAGGCGAAGGCTGGGCTCCGCGGCGTGCGCGATGCGCCGCGCGCCCTCATCGCCCGCGGCGTGGCTCTCCTGCACGTCGAGGCCGTACATCGAGCGCACCGGGTCGATCCAGAGGATGACCGGCACGCCCTCGGCGACCGCCCGCGACCGGCCGTAGTGGATCAAGGACAGCATCCGTTGCGCCTCCTGGCTGAGCGCGCGGCCCCGGAAGAAAGACGCCATGCGGGGCATGACGAGGGAGGCGACCGTCAGGAGGAGCGTCATCACGACGATCAGCTCCACCAGTGTGAACGCCCCCCGCGCGCGGCCGGAGGAAGGCCGGCGGCGGGAACGGCGGAACGGCTGGGGGAACGGACCCATCGCGCAGGCGGACGCGGCTCAGTTGGCCGCGACGCGGCCGTTCACGATGTCGTCGGCCGTGTTGGGCTGGCCGTCCGGACCCATCGAGCGGAGGTCGTAGCCGCTCGGGTTGATGCGGCCCGGAAATTCATAGATGTAGGCACGCCCCCACGGATCGAGCGGGATCTCGCTCTTCAGGTACGGTCCGCGCCAGTTGGGCACGTCGGCCGGGGCGGCGACCAGCTGGGCCAGCCCATCCTGCCCGCGCGGGTAGCTGCCGGTGTCGACCTCGAACGCGTCGAGCGCCGTGCCGAAGGTGGAGATCTGCGTCTGAGCGGCGGTGACGCGGGCCTGTTCGGTGCGGCCGGTGAACTTCGGCAGCACGAGCGAGGCGAGGATGCCGAGGATCACGAGGACGAGCAGGAGCTCGACGAGCGTGAAGCCGCGGCTGGGACGACGGGGACGCGCGGGGCGCGCGCGGAGGGTGGTGGCTTTCATGGAAGGAAGGCTCATTTGATGTGGTCCTGCAGCGAGAAGATCGGAATCACCATGCCGATGAAGATCGTGCCGATGAGCGCCGCGATGACGAAGAGCATGATCGGCTCGGCCAGCGCGACGGCCGCCTTGAGCTGTCGGTCTAGGTCGCCCTCGGTGACGTTGGCGATGCGCAGGAGCTCGGCATCAAGCTTACCGCTCTCCTCGGCGACGGAGATCATTTCAACCACGGCACCGGGGAACAACGCGCGGTTCTGCGCGAGACTCTTGCCGAGGGCCTTACCCTCCTTGACGCGGTCGATCGACTCGGAGACCGCGTCGACCAGGATCTGGTTTCCGATGGAGCGACGCGCGACGTTGAGCGCGTTGATGAGGGGGACGCCGGCCCCCAGCAACGTGCCGAGCATCCGGCAGAATCGGGCCATGGCGAACTGGGCCAGCAGCGGCCCGATCGTGGGCACGCGGAGGATGTACCCCTCCCAGGCGCGGCGGCCCGCCTCCGAGCGGAACCAGCTGCGGAGCGACACCGCGGCCACCACGATCCCGGCACCGATGAAGAGACCGTAGCCGCGCACCGCGTCGCTCACGCCCACGATCGCCCGCGTGATCAGCGGCAGCTCGGCGTTGAAACCCTGGAACACGAGCTGGAAACGCGGGATGAAGAAAACCAGCAGGAAAATGAGCACGCCCAGCGCGAGGATCAGGAGGATCGCCGGATACATCAGCGCCGTCATCACCTTGCCCTTCAGCTCCTTCTCGCGCGCCTGGAAATCCGCGATCTGCGCCAGCACCACGTCCAGAAAGCCTCCCGTCTCACCAGCCTCCACCATCGCCACGTAGACGCGCGGGAAGGTCTCGGGCGAGCGCGCCATCGCGTCCGACAGCGGCATGCCGTCGATCACGAGATCGTGGATCTCCTTCCACTTCGCCTTCGCGGCGGGCTCCACGGCCTCGCGGTGGATGATGACCAGCGCCCGGCTGAACGGCACGCCGGCTGCCAGCAGGCTCGAGAGCAGGCGGGTGAAGTTCTCCAGGGTGCGGGCCGTGATGCGCCCCGACTGACCCAGCTTCAGCTTGAAACCCAAGCCCCCCACCCCGCCCGCGGCAGCCTTGCCGACAGGTCCCGTCGACTCCACCAGCCGGATCGGCTTCAGCCCGCGCAGCTCCACCTGGCGCATCGCTTCCTGGCGGTTGGCGGCCTCGATGACCCCCTCGGCCGCGACGCCGTCGAGCTGCAGGGCCTTGTACGCGAACTGGGGCATGGATCAGGAATGACGCCGGGGGAGGCCTCAGGCCTTCGGCGCTTGGGCGGACGCCGCGTTGGGGTCCTCCTCGTGCACGGTGGTGACGCTGAGCACTTCCTCGATCGTCGTTCTTCCCTCCTGCACGAGGCGGCGGCCGTCCTCGGCGAGGGTCGTCATCCCGGCGCGACGCGCGGCGTCGCGGATGGCGTCCGTCGAGCCGCTGCGGAGAATCAGCTGTCGGATCTCATTGCTGGTATCCATCCACTCGAAGATGGCCTGGCGGCCGTGGAAACCGGTGCCGCGGCAGTCGCGGCAGCCGACCGACTTGTAGATCACGGCGTCAGCCGGGATGCCGAGCCGCACCTTGTAGGTGCGGGCCGTCGGCGAGTCATCGACCGCCTTGCACTTCGGGCAGAGCAGCCGCACGAGCCGCTGGGCGAGCACCGCCTCGAGCGAGGAGGCCACCAGGTAGGGCTCGACGCCCATGTCGACGAGGCGAGTGAGCGCGCCCGGCGCGTCGTTCGTGTGCAGCGTGGAGAACACGAGGTGACCGGTGAGCGAGGCCTGCACCGCGATCTGCGCGGTCTCCTGGTCGCGGATTTCACCGATCAGGATGACGTCGGGGTCGTGGCGCAGGATGGAACGCAGGCCACGGGCGAAGGTCAGGCCGGATTTTTCCGAGACCTGGATCTGGTTCACGCCCTTCAACTGGTACTCGATCGGGTCCTCGATCGTGATGATCTTGCGCTCGGAGTCGTTGATCTCCTGCAGGGCGGTGTAGAGCGTCGATGTCTTGCCGGAGCCGGTCGGGCCCGTCACGAGCACGATCCCGTGCGGCAGCTCGAGCACCCGCCGCAGGCCCTCGTAATCACGCTCGTGCATCCCGAGGTCGCGCACGCCGCGCAGCGAGGAGTTCTGGCGCAGCAGGCGCATGACGACCGCCTCGCCGTGCAGCATCGGGATGATCGACACGCGGATGTCGACCTCGGCCGCCTCGATGCGGACCTTGATGCGCCCGTCCTGCGGCAGCCGCTTCTCGGCGATGTTGAGGTGACTCAGGATCTTGACGCGCGCGACGATGGCCGGCTGGAACTTCTTGATCTGCGCGGGCACCGGCACCTCCTGCAGCACGCCGTCGATGCGGTAGCGGATGCGCAGTTCGTCCTCGAACGGCTCGAGGTGGATGTCCGACGCCCGCAGCTCGATCGAGTCCTTCAGGACCTGGTTGACGAAGCGGATGATGGAAGCGTCCTCGGCCGCTTCGTCGAGGTTGGTGCCGCCGGCGCCCTCACCCTCCTCCACCACCTGCAGCCCACCCTCCTCGTGCAACGTGCCGATGGTGTCGGCGCCGACGCCGAGCCGCTTCTTCAGCTCGCGCTGGACGGCCTCGGACGGAGCGAGCACCGGGCGGAGACGCAGACCGGTCAGGGCCTTAAGCCCGTCGATGCCGGCGGTGACGAAGAGGCGGCTGGTGGCGACCTCGATCTGGTTGTCGACGCGACGCAGCGGCAGCAGCTCGTCGCGCAGGAGCAGACGCGCCGGAAAAAGCGACAGCACCTGCTTGTCGGGCTCCAGCTCATCGAGCCGGGCGAACGGCACGCCGTATTCGCGCGCGAGCCAGCGCAGCACCGCCTCCTCGGCGAAGGGCTCGCCGGCGGGATGCTGCCGCAGGAAGGAGCGCGCGTCGCCGGCCGTGAGCTGCCGGGCCGCGATCATGCGGTCGAGCAGCTCGGGCAGGGCGCCGTTGGCCGCGGGGACGGGAGCCTCGGTCAGCACGGCTTCAGGGCAGGAGACCGAACATCACCGCAATCGCCTCCTGGCGGACCGAGAGGACCGCGCGGAGCTCCTCCTGCGCCTTGGTGAGCTTCGCCTCATTGTCGCGGCGGATCTCGCGGACGCGCTCGAGGCGGTTCTTGATCTCGGCCTCGGGCAGCTTGTCGCGGATGGCGAATTGCAGCGCGCTCATCTCGGGATTGCTGGAACTGCCCCGGCCCGGACCGGGCCCGCGGTCACCGCCACCGCCCCGGTCGCCACCGCCTCCACCCGGGGGACCACCGCGGAAGCCCATCATGCCGCCGGGACCGCCGCCCATCCCGCCCGTACTGCGTCGGATTTCCGAAACCTTGGCGACGCGCTCGGAGATGACCTTCCACTCCTCGTCGTCGGCGATCTCGAGGCGCTCGCGCAGCATGCTGAGCATACGAGCCTGCATTTCCTGCGGATTGAAGGCACTGCGGTCGCCGCCGCCACGATCTGTCCCTCGGTCGCCACCGCGGCGGCGCTCTTCTTGGGCGGAAACGGACGAAATGAGGATCAACGCGAACGAAGCCACGCCCAACCAGGCGGCGAATTTGGAGTTATACGATTTATGCATGGTGACCATGTGGTTCGTGGGGAACTTGACGCAGACGGCGGACGCTCAGTTGCGGAAATTCGCCGCCCGACTCACGAAGTTTCGTCCGACGGGCAAGGGTTGCGCGAAGCCCCGCCCAGAGTGCGCAAGTTTTGCGCACGCATACGGGATTTACTGCCATCCAAGCAGGCTCTGCGAACCAGCGCGACGGTTGTCCAAACCGAACCGCCGTGACGGGATCAGCCGGCCCGATCTCGAGCGGGGCGCCCTGAACTACTCCTTACTTCGACTCCGCCTTCTTACGCGCACCCTTCTTCGCGGGCTCGGCCGGGGTCGGCTCTCCCTTGAGCTTGGCGTCCTGCGCCTTCAGCCACGTGTCGTAGGCCTTCTGGCGGCCGGCGGTGTACTGGTAGGTGTCGAAGATCGCCGAGTTGCCGAGCGCCCGCGGGTCCTGCTCCTCGCGCAGCAGCGCCATCATGCGCTCACGCAGGCGAGCGACGACCGGTTGGTGGGCGATGTCCTGCGCGAGGTTGTTCACGCCCTGCGGGTCGTTGCGCAGATCGTAAAGCTCGTCGGGCTGACGCTTCCCGAAGGAAAGGTCGTAGTAGTGGCCGCCGATCGTCTTCAGCAATTCCTTCGTCGGGCTCGGATCGCAGTTGCCGAAGTCAGTCTCGGGATTTCCCGCCGGCCAGCGCTCGGGATGGAAGTTGTGCACGTACAGGAAGTCCGGCGTGCGCAGGGCGCGAACCGGGTAACCCCAGTCGTTGGGCCGCCCGAGGTCATGGCGCTCCTTGCCCGCGAGCATCTCGGCGCGGTTTTCCACCATGCCCGAAGCGGGCGACCGCAGCAGCGCGGCGAGGCTGCGGCCCGTCATCTGCGCGTGGGCCGGCAGGCCCGCGAGTTCCAGGTAGGTCGGCGCGAGGTCGCGCACGTTGATGAAGTCGTCGACGACCCGGCCCGGCTTGATCCCGCGACCCCAGCGCATCGCCAGCGGCAGGCGGAAGCCGTCCTCATGGATCTGCCCCTTCACGTAGGGAAACGGCATGCCATGGTCGGACGTGATGATGACCAGCGTGTTCTCCAGCTCCCCGGCGGCCTCGAGCACGCGCAGCGCCCGTCCGATGTGGCCGTCGGCCCATTCCACCTCGACCGCGTAATCCGCCAGGTCGCCGCGCGTGACACTCATGTCCGGCAGGTAGGACGGTACCTTCACGTCGGAGAGGTTCTTGCCGAAGCGCACGCCGGAATCGCGCTCGTACGCGCGATGCGGCTCATGGAATCCCATCCAGAAGCTGAACGGCTTCCCCTTCGGCCGCTGCGCGAGGAAGTCCTCGAAGTTAGCCGCGTAATCGTTGCGGTTGATCGCGGAGGTGGGCGGCGGGGCCGTCCGTGCGTCAAAGGAGGGTCCGGCCGGGTTGCGCGTGCGCTTCGCCTGGGTCTTGAAGTCTCCCGGACCCCAGCCCTTGCCCGTCAGCCCTACGAAGTAGCCGCCCTGTTCCAACAGGTCCGGGTATACCTCGAAGCCCGCGGGGAACAGGCCGTTGTGCGAGACCGCCTCGCGCAGCTGCCACGAATTGCGGCCGGTGAGAATGCTCGCGCGGCATGGGCTGCACTTGGGGTTCGACGTGAAGGCGTGACGGAAGAGCACGCCCTCCCGGGCCACGCGGTCGAAGTTCGGCGTCTTCACCCACGTCGATCCGTAGGCCCCCGCGTCGCGCCAGCCCCAGTCGTCGAAGATGATGAAGAGGTAATTCGGTCGGGCGTTCTCGGCCGCGGGCAGGGCCGCGGCGGAAAAAAGGCCGGCCAACGCGGCGATGAGACGGAAGCGGGGGGTCTTCATGGTAAAAAATCAGCCGGCCTTCTTCCGCTTGCCGGCCTTCGGGGCGGCATCGCCCGACGGGGCCGCGGCGCGCCCGGGCCAAGGGTAGTCATTGCGTCCCGCCGCGGCGTCGACCGGCCCGGGCGGCAACTCGCGTTGCCACGCGAGCACGCGTTGCGCGAGGCGTTCGACGACCACGGGGTGCTGCGAGGCGACGTTGTCGGTTTCGGAAAGATCGCTCCGGATCGCGTAGAGCTCCACGCGGCTGCGGTCCGGGTTGAGGAGAAGCTTCCAGTCGCCGTCGCGGATCGCCAGCTGCGGACTGCGGTTGATCACGTGCCCGGCGATGCCGAAGCGCCACTCCCACATCAGGGGACGGGCGCGCGGGACTGCGTTGCCCAGCAGGGCACGGCTGAGGTCCTCGCCGTCGGGCTCCAGCCCTTTCGGAACCGGCACTCCGGTCAGCGCGCAGACGGTCGGCAGGAAATCGATGCCGCCGATCACCGTAGCGTCGTCCACCCGTCCGGCGGGCACGCGGCCGGGCCAGCGCACCAGGAACGGCACGCGCAAGCCGCCCTCGTAGAGGCTGCGCTTGCGCCCGCGGAACGGACCCGGCGAACCGACGCCCGAGTGACCCGCGTTCTGGATGAAGATCTCCTCCGGGCCGTTGTCGCTGCTGAAGACGACGATGGTCTCCTCCGCGAGGCCCATTTCCCCGAGACGCCGGAGCAAACGCCCGACCTCACGGTCGAGGTCGGCGACGCTGGCGTAGTAGATCGTGCGCGCGCTGCGATGCGGCAGGTCGGTATTGCTGAAGCGCAGGAACGGCTCGATCTGCTCCGGCGTGGGATTGAGGGTGGCGTGGGGAAGGAGTGTCCAGAGTTGCAGATAGAACGGGCGGTCGCCGCGCCCCTCGATGAAGCGCAGCGCCTCGTCGACGAACAGCGAGGTCGAGCGCGCGCGGTAATGCGGGTCGTCCTTGCGAATCCCGGCGCCGCCACCTTCGCCCGAGCCGACGAAGTCGAAGCCGTAATCATGGATCTTGGGCCCTCCCGCGTCGTTGCCGAGGTGCCACTTGCCCACGTGCGCGGTCGCGTAGCCGGCGGACCGGAACGCCGCGGCGGCATTGGGCGCGCGCGGATCAAGCCAGCTCGACATCCCCCGCGCCTCGTTCTGCTCGCGCGTGGAATAGTGACCGTGGATGCGGTTGCGCCCGGGATAGCGGGCGGTGAAGAAACCCGCACGGCTGGGCGAACACACCGGCCCCGAAGTGTAGAACTGGGTGAACAGCGTGCCCTCCGCGGCCAACCGGTCGAGGTGGGGCGTGCGGAGGAAGGTGTTGCCGTGGCAACTCAGGTCCCCCCAGCCAAGGTCGTCCGCGAGGATGAAGATCACGTTGGGCCGGCGCGCCGGAGCGGACTCGGCCGCAAGGACGTTTCCGGCCAGCAGGAGGCCAAGGAGGAGGCGTTTCATCGGGAGGATGACGCCGCCGGCGGACGCGGGATACGCGGGAACCGCAGCAGGAGCAGGCGCTCGGCCTCGGCCTGCGCCGCGGCGAATGCTGCCTCCCCGAGCACACTGCGGGTCTCGGCCGGTTCGTCGGCGTCCGCGTACAGCTCGCGGCCGACGTTCTCGCCCGTGCGCCAGTCGCGCCATTCCGTGTAGCGAACCGCGGACGTACGCACCGAGTAGCCCATTGCCCGGGGAACCTTCTCCGGCTCGCGGTCGTAATACGACGGCCGCGGATGCTGGGTGAACGCAGCCTCCTTCACACGCGCGGCGGGATCGCGCAGGACGGGAGCAAGGCTCACGCCCTCGAGTCCCGGCACGGCGGGAAGGCGGCAGAGGTCGTTGAGCGTGGGAAAAAGATCCACCAGTTCGGCGAACGCCGCGGTGGCTCGACCGGCGGCGGCGCCGGGCGCGGCGACGAGCAGCGGCACGCGGGCGTCGAGTTCGAAGGTCGAGGTCTTTCCCCATTGGCCGTGCTCACCGAGGTGGTAGCCGTGGTCGCCGACGAAGACGACGATCGTGTCCGCCGCGCGTACGGCGCGGTCGAGGGCATCGAGCACCTTGCCCAGCTGCGCGTCGAGGTAGGAGATGTTGGCGAAGTAACCGTGCCGCATCTCGCGTTCCAATTCCGGGGTCGCGCTGATCCGCCCCGGTCCCGGCAGGCCGAGGATCTCGCGGCTGTCGTGAAAGGCGATCTCGGGCGCGCCGGCGGGCCGGCGGCCGTCGAGCGCCGGTAGCCGCGCGCGGTCGTAGAGGTCCCAGTAACGCTTGGGAGCGTTGAACGGCGCGTGGGGCTTCCAGAAGCCGACTGCGAGGAAGAACGGTCGGTCCTTCACTTCGCCGAGCACCCGCACCGCCTCGGCGGCCACCCGGCCGTCGTAGTAGGCCTCGTCGGGAACGTCGCGGCACTCGGTGAGAGGGACATCGGTGTAGAGCCGGCCGCCGCCGGAGACCAGGTTCGGCGGCAGCGGACCCGTGACCTGCGGCGCGTCGTGGCCGTGGGAGGCGTAGTGCAGGAACTCGGGGGCGCTCCACGAGCGCGCGTCGCCCTTCTCCTTCGTGTGCCAGTTGTGGAAGATCTTCCCCACGCAGCGGGTCTCGTAGCCCTGCGCCTTGAAATGCTGGGGCAGCGTGGTGACGTCCGGCCGCAGCTCGCGGAAGTGCGTGCCGTTATTCCACAGGCCAAGCGTGTCTGGGCGCAGCCCCGTGAGCATCGAGGAGCGCGAAGGATTGCACACCGCCTGCTGGCAGTAGGCGCGGTCGAAGCGAACCGCGCGCCGCGCGAGCCGGTCGAGGTTCGGCGTCACGGCCGGCGAACCGTAGGCCGCGAGCTCGGGCCGGTAATCGTCGGCCATGATGAAGAGGACGTTCGGGCGCCGCGCGGCGTCGGCGGCCGACAGCGGCGCGAGCAGCGCAAGGAAGACGGCGGCAAGCAGCCGCGCGGAAGCGGACATCGGCGGGGTCATGGGCCGACAGCATTGAGAGACGCGCCGGGCCCGTGGAGCAAGGACGCTCTACCCCACCCGCGCCGCGCGCGCTTGCGCGGCCGGGGGAAGCTTCCAGCGTCACCGGCAAACGCCATGAATCCCGAGATCCTCACGGCCCGCCGCCAACGCCTCTCCGCCGCCCTCCCCTTGGGCGACGCGCTCCTGCTCATCCACGCGGGCGAGCCCGTGCCGCTGCCGGAGGGCAGCGACCAGACCTACCCGTTCCGCTCCCACGCGGAGTACCTCTACGCGGCCGGAGAGGAATGCGCCCGCGGCGTGGTGGCCTTGGACCCGCGCGACGGAGCGGCGGGTTGGCACACGTTCACGCCGCCGGTCACCGAGGCCGAGCGGGTATGGGAAGGGCGACTACCCGCCACCGGCCAGTCGCTGGACGAACTGCAGCCGTGGCTCGACGCCCGGCGCGGGCGGCGGGTCATCGCGATCGGCGCCGCGCAGGCGGAGGCAGGCGCGGCGCAGGTCCGGGAGGCCTTCACCGAGGCGCGGCGGGTGAAGGACGAACACGAGCTCGCGCTGATCCGCGCCGCCGTCACGGCCACCGCCGCCGGCCACGCCCTGCTGCCGGACCTGATCCGGCCGGGCGTCACCGAACGTCGGATACAGATCGAGCTTGAGGCGGAATTCCTGCGTCACGGGGCCCGCACGACGGGCTACGGCACGATCGTGGGCACCGGCCCGAACTCGGCGGTGCTGCACTTCGCCCCCTCGGCCCGCGCGGTGCGCGAGGGCGACTTCGTCCTCGTTGATGCCGGGGCGGAGGTCGGTCGCTACGTGGCGGACGTCACCCGGACCCATGTCGCCGGGAGGCCGACGCCTTTCCAGCGTGACCTGCACCAACTCGTGGTCCACGCGGAGCAGCGCGCGATCACGCGCTGCGTCGCCGGCGCGGAATGGAAGGATATCCACCTCGCGACGGCGGTCGACCTCATGGAAGGGCTGGTCGCGATGGGCGTGATGCGGGGCGCCGCCCAGACCCTCGTGGAACAGGATGCCCACACCTTGTTCTTTCCCCATGGCGTCGGCCACATGGTCGGCCTCGGCGTGCGCGACGGTAGTGGCCGCGCGCCCGGACGGCCCAAGGACCCCCGTCCCTGCCTGCGCACGCTTCGGATGGACCTTCCGCTCCGGCCGGGGCACGTGGTCACGATCGAACCCGGCCTCTACTTCATCCCGGCGATCCTGCAGGACCCAGCGCGCCGCGCGCGCTACGCACACGACGTCAACTGGGACCTCGTCGACCGCCACCTAGAGGCCGGTGGAGTGCGGATCGAGGACAACATACGCGTGACCGACGGGGAGCCCGATGTGCTCACCCGGGCGATTCCGCGCGACCTCCCGTAGCGGGACCAAAATTCCGTGGACAACCCGCGGCCCGTGGGTCTCCTTGCGCGCATGTCCCAGCCGGAAAAGAAGTACGTCACGCCCGTATCCCTCGCGGTGGACGCGATCCTGGTCGTCGCGTTCTTCGCCTACATGTACCCGGTGCTCCGGCCTCATGTCCCGTCGAATGACGATCGCATGGTGATGCTCTGGGCCGGACTCACCTCTGCCTGCATGACCGGCGTGTTTTGGCTTTGTATCCAGATGTTCCGCGTCGTGCTGCGCGCGCAGCGCGAAAGCCGGAGGAAGTGAGCCCGGCCGGGTCCCGGAAGCGGGCGCGGCACGGCGGCAGTTGCGACGCGCGAAAGTCCGCTTAACCTCGCCGCCATTCCGACGATCATGGCCCACGGTAAACAGCCTCCTCCCGCGGCCCTCACGGCAGCGTTGGCGCTGGGGTTGATCTTTTCCGCTGCACTGCTCGCCGGGTGCACGACGACGCACGAGCTGAAGGTCGACTCGATCGCGAAGCCCCGCGCGGCCGACGCGGTCTCCTACGAGGTGCGGAACAAGAACCCGCTCGTGGCCGATGATTCCCTCCGCTTCAAGGAGGCGGCCGGCTTCGTGAAGACCGCCCTCTCCGGCCGCGGGATGTACGAGGCTCCACCGAACACGAAGGCCGACATGATCATCGACGTGGACTACGGGGTGGGCCCGCCGAAGGTGAAGCAGGAGATGGTCTCGGAGCCGGTCTACGTCACCGTCCCGGGCCAGATCCGCACCGAACGCATCCAGGTGGGCACCGATTCACAAGGGCGGCCGATCTACCAGACCGTGACCGTGCAGGACCCGCCGACGACCCAATTCGCCGGCTTCCGCGAGTACATGGTCACGCTGACTGTGTACGAGAAGTACCTGAAGATGTCGGCGCGGGAGAACAAGGAAGGGACGGAAGGCAGGCCCGCGCCGGAGATCTGGACGGTGGATATCTCGAGCGAGGGGGAAAGCCGCGACGTGCGGAAGCACCTCCCGATCATGGTGGCCGCGAGCATAGACTACGTCGGCAAGGACTCGCAGGGCCAAAAGACCATCCGGTTGAAGGACAACGCGAGCGACATCGCGTTTGTGAAGAAGGGCATGTGACCCCCGGCGGCTTCAGGCCGCGAGGGCGTGACAGGCGCGGGCCAGCTGCACATCGGAGACCTCGCCGCAGCGGGCGAGCGCCCAGGTCACCTCCGGTTCCCAGAGCGCTGCGCGCAGCGGCTCGAGCAGACGGCGCGGCAGGTCGGGATCGGCGACGCGGCGCAGGATGTCGAGCGTCTGGCGCGAGGCCGGGAGACCCAGCCACTGCAGGAGGCCGAAGACCCCCTCCCGCTCGTGCACGGCCGCGATCTCGCCCCAGGATTCGCCCTCTCCCCCGCGCAGGCCCTGGTGAGCGACCAGGAAGGACACCAGCGCGGGCGTGCATGACAACTCGCCGGCGAGTTCGGGGCAGCGGGTGATGGCAAAAAGGGCGGACATCCGGCTGAACGCGAACCGGCCGAGGAAGGCGGCGACGTCGGCCGGAACGAATTCCAGGAAACGGCGCCAGCGGGCCGGGCTCACCCCGAGCGCCGCGGAGGCGAGAACCGACTCACCGGGCACCGCCGCGCGCCAGCGCCCCGGGGCGGACTCGACGAGGAAGGCGACCTCGGGCCAGGCGGTGACGCGCCAGCGGGCGCCGTCGTGGATCCAGGTGAGGTCGGGGGAAGACGTCGGGGCGGGGATGAGGCGGGATTTCATGCCGAAAGATTACCACCCAGGGTGGGACATTGCTTGTCCCAGCCTGAAAAAACTCCATTAACCCCACCATGCCCTCCCCGGCCCGCCTTTCCCGCCCCCCGATCGAGCGCATGCTCCGCATCCACGAGGAGCTGCGCCGCGGGGCGTTCACCAACTGCACGCGCCTCGCCGCCCAGCTGGAAGTCTCGCGCAAGACCGTGGTGCGCGATATCGCCTTCATGCGCGACCGGCTGGACCTGCCGGTCGAGTTCGACGCACGGATCAACGCCTACCGCTACACGCATCCGGTGTCGGCCTTTCCCACGGTGCAGGTCTCCGAGGGAGAGCTCCTCGCCCTGCTGGTCGCGCGCAAGGCTTTGGAACAATACCGCGGGACGCCGTTTCACCGCCAGCTGGAGGCCTCCTTCGAGAAGCTCACCGGCGGGCTCCGCGACCGCATCACTTTCTCCCCCGCCGACGAGCTGCGCTCGGTCTCCTTCCGCAACACCGGGCTGGGCCGCGCCGACCTCGCCGTCTTCAATACCCTCAGCACCGCCGTGCTCCGGCAGCTCGAGGTCGCATTCGACTACCGCAAACCTGGGACCCGCGGCGGGGAGCGGCGGCGCGTGCGACCCTACCACCTGGCGCACCGCGAAAACCTCTGGTACCTCATCGCCTTCGACACCGGCCGGGCCGCGCTCCGGACCTTCGCGCTGCCGCGCATCAGCCGCGCCGAGGCCACCGCGGCCCGATTCGTACGGCCCGAGGACTTTTCGCCCGAGGCGTTCTTCGCCAACGCCCTCGGCGTGCTGGGTGGACCAGGCGACTTCACGGTGGTCATCCGCTTCTCCGCGGCCGTCGCGGACCGGGTGCGCGAACGCGAGTGGCACGAGTCCCAGCAATCGCGCGACCTGCCGGACGGCGGCCTTGAGATGACCCTGCGGCTCGGTGCGCTCGCGGAGGTTGAGGGCTGGATTCTCGGCTGGGGGCCGGAGGCGGAGGTGCAGCGGCCACCGGAACTGCGCCGCCGGCTGGCCGCCGCGGCCGCCCGGCTCGCGGCTCTGTATGCGGCACCCGCGAGCCCCACGCGCCACGGCCGGCGGGTTCGCGCGCGAAACGCGTGACCTTTCACCGGATGAAACGTCATTGCGACGCCGACAGAATGTTTTGTTGCACGCCTCGCGGCCCTCGTTGATTCGTTGAACGAACCCCGCGGGCGGGCACCCCTCCCTCATCCACTCACCCAAGTCATGCCAAAATCCAAGAGCTACGGCGGTCTGATTACCCTCATCCTTGTCCTCGCCGCCGGTGGCACCGGCGCCTGGTTCTACTTCAGCAAGGGTTCCGACAAGAAGCCGGAGTTCCAAACCGTTAAGGTCGGCCGGGGCGACATCACCCAGGTCGTGACCGCCACCGGCGATCTCCAGCCGGTCGTCGTCGTCGACATCGGCGCCCAGGTCTCCGGCCAGATCAAGGAGGTACGGGTCGACTTCAACTCGGTCGTGAAGGCCGGAGACATCCTCGCCCTCATCGACGAGGCCACGCCGACCCAGCGCCTCCGCCAGGCCGAGGCCGACCTCGAGTCCACCAAGGCCAACAACCGTCTCATCTCGCTCAACGTGGAGCGCACCCGCGAGCTCTTCACCAAGAAGCTCGTCTCCCAGCAGGAACTCGACAACGCCGAGGCCCAGCTCGCGCAGTCCAACGCCTCGCTCCTCACCCGCAACGCGGCAGTCGAGAACGCCAAGCTCGATCTCTCCCGCTGCACCATCACCGCCCCGATCGACGGCATGGTGCTCGACCGCAAGACCGACAAGGGCCGCACCGTGAACGCCAACATGAACGCCCCGGTGCTCTTCACCCTCGTCAACGACCTCACCAAGATGCAGATCAACGCCGCCGTGGCCGAGGCCGACGTCGGGAGCATCTCCGAGGGGCAGGAGGTCAAATTCACCGTCGACGCCTTCCCGAACCGCACGTTCGCCGGCAAGGTGCGCATGGTGCGCAACGCCGCCAGTTCCAACCAGAGCGTCGTTTCTTACGCCACGATCATCGATGTCGCCAACGACGACATGAAGCTCAAGCCGGGCATGACCGCCAACGTATCGATCATCGTCAATCAGCGACCGGGCGTGCTCCGCGTCGGCAACGGCGCCCTCCGCGTCCGGATCCCGCAGGAACTCCTCCCGAAGGCTCCCGAGGTTGCCGCCAAGGCAGGCAAGACTGAAGGTAAGGCCGGCGCCACGACCATGACCGACGACGAACGTCGCCGCGCGGTGTTCGAGATCATGCGCGCCGTCGGGTTCGAGCGCGGCTCCCCCCCGACCGCCGACCAGATCCAAAAGGCCAAGGCCATGGCCAAGGAGAAGGGGATGGACCCTGACCTCGTCGCGGCCTCCCTTTCCATGCCCGGCGGCCGCAAGCGCGGGGACGGAGGCGGCGGAAGCGGCGGCGGCTTCAGCCGCGGAGGCCCCGGGGGCGGCCCTCCGGGCGGCGACCGTGGTTTCAACAACACCGTTGTCACCCGCACCCTTTACAAGCTCGCGAATCCCGAGGCCGAGGAGAAGAGGATCGAGCCGGTCTCCGTACGCCTCGGCATCTCCGACGGCTTCTCCACCGAGGTCCTGGAGGGACTCGCCGACGGCGATACCGTGGTCACCAACATCACCATGCCGGGCGCAGCCGCCGCGGCCGCCCCCCAAGGCGGCATGCAGAACCCCTTCTCGGGCGGCAGCCGCGGCGGCCCTCCGAGCAGCAGCGGCATGCGCGGGCCTCGTTGATCCCCGGAAGCCCGCTGCCATGGCACCCGTCGTCCAGATCAAGGACATCCATAAGATCTACGATTCCGGCGAGATCCCGGTCCACGCGGTGCGCGGGGTCTCCCTCGACATCCATCGCGGCGAGATGGTCGCCCTGATGGGCGCCAGCGGTTCCGGCAAGTCCACGTTGATGAACGTCCTGGGCTGCCTCGACCGCCCGACCCGCGGCACCTACCTGCTCGACGGCATCAACATCGGCGAACTCGACCGCAACGAGCTCGCCGACCTGCGCAACCAGAAGCTCGGTTTCGTCTTCCAGGGATTCAACCTCCTCGCCCGCACCACGGCCCTGGAGAACGTCGAGCTGCCCATGCTCTACGGGCGCCACCGGAAACACTCGTCGAAGGAGATCCGCCAGCGCGCGATGCACTGCCTCGACATCGTCGGCCTCGCCAACCGCCACGACCACTTCCCCAACCAGCTCTCGGGTGGACAGCAGCAGCGCGTCGCCATCGCGCGCGGCCTCGTCAACGAGCCCCAGGTTCTCCTGGCCGACGAGCCCACCGGCAACCTGGACTCCCGCACTTCGGTCGAGGTCATGGGCGTCTTCCAGAAACTCAACGAGCAGGGCATCACCATCGTGATGGTCACCCACGAGCTCGACATCGCCAGCTACTGCAAGCGCAACCTCATCCTGCGCGACGGCGTGGTCGTGCGCGACGAACCGGTGCCGAACCGGCTCATCGCCGAGCACGAGACCCGCAAGCTCAAGGAGGCCGAGGCCGCCGCCAAGCTCATCGCGCACAACGCCGCCTGATCCGCCATGCGCTTCACCAACACCTTCCGCGTCGCCCTCCGCGCCCTCCGGCGCAACACGATGCGCTCCATCCTCACCGCCCTGGGCATCATCATCGGCGTCGCCGCCGTGATCACCATGGTGAGCATCGGCAACGGCGCCAAGGCCATGGTCGAGGCCCAGGTCGCCTCCCTCGGCCAGAACCTTATCACCGTCATGCCCGGCAGCTTCAGCTCGGGCGGCATGCGCAGCGGCTTCGGGTTTTCCCCCACCCTCTTCCCCGAGGACTTCGACGCGATCGCGGCTGACGTCGAGGACATCGACGGCGCGAGCCCCGAGGTGCGTGACAGCCAGCAGGTCCTCGCCAACGGCCTGAACTGGCGCACCAACGTCAACGGCGTGGGTCCCGACTACCCCTACGTGAAGAACTGGCCCCTCACCGCGGGCGCCATGTTCTCCGACCAGGAGGTCAAGTCCCTCGCCAAGGTCGCCGTTATCGGCAAGGTCGTCGCCGAGCAGCTTTTCCCCAACGAGGATCCCGTCGGCCAGAACATCCGCATCCGCAACCTGCCGTTCCGCGTCATCGGCGTCCTCGGCCCCAAGGGCGTCACACCGTGGGGATCCGACCAGGATGACATCGTGCTCGTGCCGTACACCTCCCACATGCGGCGCATCTCCCGCCGCACCAGCGTGAGCTCGATCCAGATCCAGGCCAGTACGCCGGAGACCATCGACAAGGTGAAGACCGCCGTCGAGGACCTGCTCACCCAGCGCCGCCGCGGTCGAGAGCCCGACTTCATCGTCCGCACCCAGGAGGAACTCGCCAACACCTTCACCGCCACCAACCGCACCATGACCCTGCTGCTCGCCTGCATCGCGAGCGTGTCCCTCATCGTCGGCGGGATCGGCATCATGAACATCATGCTCGTGTCCGTGACCGAGCGCACCCGCGAGATCGGCATCCGCCTCGCCATCGGCGCGCACGGCAAGGACGTGCTCACGCAGTTCCTCATCGAGGCGGTGCTCCTCAGCACCATGGGCGGCGTGATGGGCGTGCTCGTCGGGATCGGCGCCTCCCAGCTCGTCGCCCAGTACATGGGTTGGCCCATCCTCGTCTCGACGTTGTCCGTCATCATCGCGGTGTCGTTCAGCGCCAGCGTCGGCGTCTTCTTCGGCTTCTACCCCGCCCGCAAGGCCGCCCAGCTCGACCCGATCGACGCGCTGCGCTACGAGTGATCCCCGGCCGGCGCCGCGTCCGTCCCATGCGCCGGCTCCCGCTGCTGCTCCTGACCGCCGCCTCAGCCGCCTGGGCGGCTGAATCCAGGGTCGACTTCCGCGAGGAAGCCCGGGCCGCCATTGCCCGCGGCGACCTCCCGGCCGCCCGACGCCTGCTCAGCAAGGCGGTCGAGGCCCAGCCCGACTCCCCCTCGCTGCTCGTCGAACTTGCCGCCGTGTCTGCGCGGCAGGAGGACAGCCCCGCGGCCGTGGCGGCCCTGGAACGCGTGGCCGCCCTCGGAGCCGCCCCGACCGTGGAAAGCGACCCGCGGTTCGCGGGCCTGCAGGGAACGGCGCCGTTCCGTCGCGTGCTGCAGGCGTTCGCGCGCCTCCGCGAACCCGCCGGCTCGATGGAACTGGCCGCTTCCCTGCCGGGAAGCACCGGAATCGTGGAGGGCATCGCGTGGCGCGCCCGCACCGGCGACCTCTTCCTCGGCGACGTGAGACACCGCGGGATCTGGCGACGCGACCGCGAGGGCCGGCTCGCGCGCTTCTCCGCCGATGACGAATCCATCCTCGGCGTCTTCGGCCTAGCCCTCGACGAGGCGCGCGGCCTCCTCTGGGCCGCCACCAGCGCCGTGCCGGAAATGGAGGGCTACGCCGCGGACCTGAGGGGCGCGGCCGCCCTCGTCGCCTTCAGCCTGGCCTCCAGCGAGCTGGTGCGGGTGGTCACGGTGCCCGATGACGGTCGCGAACACGGGCTCGGCGACCTCCACGTCGCTGAGGACGGCACAGTCTACGCGACCGACGCCAAGACTCCCGTGATCTGGAAACTGGAGCCGGGCGCCGAGGAGCTGCAGGTCTTCGCGCAGGATACCGGTCTGGTTTCCCTGCAGGGCATCGTACGCTGGCGGGACGATCTGATCGTCGCCGACTTCCAGCGGGGCCTTTTCGCGGTGTCGCCCAGTGATGGGCGCCTCCGCGCCCTGCCGCCGCCGACGGGCGCCACGCTCGTCGGTCTCCACGGGCTGGTCGCAACCCCGGCCGGCATCGCCGCCACCCAGGCGGGCATCTCGCCCGAGCGCGTCGTGCTGATCGTGCCGGCGGACGCCGGCGACCGGGTCGCCAGCGTGACCGTGCTGGCCTCCGGCCATCCCGGCATGGGAGACCTCGGGCTCATTACCTTGGTTAACCAGCAGCCGACCTGGGTTGCCGGATCCGGCTGGGAGTCGCTGGGCGGTCCTCCGGTCGCAGGCAACCGGGGCAGAAACGTACTGATCCAGCAGAGCCCGCCGTGAACGGAGAAGGCGGAGGACGACCTCCGAGCCCGTCCCGGGATTCATGCTTTGGCGGTTGAAACCCCCGCCCACGTGGGTGGAAGGTGGACCATTCCACCCGCGAACCATGCCAGCCAACATCCCCGTCCGCGCCAGCGAACAGCTCGCCTTTCCCGGCGAGGTGCCGATGGCCGCGAGGCTGGCGGCTTGCCGGGAGTTCCTGCGCACGGAGACGGCCTCGCTGCGTCAGCGGCATGAGGCGGGCAGCGCGGGGCTGACGATCTGCCGCGAACGGGCGCAGATCATCGACGCGCTTCTCGTCCACCTGTTCGCCTACGCCCTCCGCAGCTATCCCCCGCCCGCCAAGGGACCCGTGCCACCCGTCGCGCTGGTGGCGCTCGGAGGCTACGGGCGGGGCGAGCTCTCGCCGCTCAGCGACGTCGACGTGATGTTCCTGTTCGCCACCAAGACCAAGGCGGCGGAGGCCAAGCCGCTGCAGGAGCACCTCACCAACGAGATCCTCTACATCCTCTGGGACTGCGGGTTGAAGGTGGGCCACTCGACGCGCACCTTCGACGAGGCTTTCGCCGAGGCCAGGAAGGAAATTCTCACCAAGACCGCGCTGCTCGAGGCGCGCCGCGTCACGGGCTCGGAGAAGCTCTACGACACCTTCGCCCAGGCCTACCGCAGCTACTACGCGACCGAGAACCCGCGGCAATACATCGAGGCGCGGCTCGACGACCAGGCCTCGCGGCGCGCGAAGTACGCGAACACCGTCTTCAACCAGGAACCCGACATCAAGAACGGCGTCGGCGGCCTGCGCGACTACCAGAACGCCGTCTGGATGGCCCGGGTGAAGCTCGACGTCACCGCCATCGATGAGCTGGCGGCGCAGAACTATCTCCGGGCCGATGATCTCCAGGCTTTCCAGCGCGGTTACGACTTCCTCCTGCGCGTCCGCAACCAGCTGCACTTCCTGAGTTCGCGCGCGACCGACGTGATGAGCCTCGACCAACAGCCGCGGATCGCCGAAGCGCTGGGCTACCATTCCCCCGACCTACTCGCCCGCGTGGAGGCGTTCATGCAGGATTACTACCGCGCGGCGCAGACCATCTTCCGCGTCTCCAAGCTGGTGGAAGACCGGCTCGCGCTCTCCATCGGCCGCTCGGGCGACGGCGACAAACGCTCGTTCCGCGACAGCCTCCTCGCCTCGCGCCTGCAACGCACGAAACGCATCGACGGCTTCATCCTCCGCGGCCGCGAGCTGGCGGCGGAGAAGACTTCGGTCTTCCGCGATGATCCGGTGCGCCTCATCCGCGTCTTCCGGCATTGCCAGACGCTCGAGGCCACGCCCGACCTCCACCTCGCCGAGCTCATCCGAGCCTCCCTCGGACTGCTGACACCCGCCGTCGCCGAGAGCAAGGACGCCAGCGTCTGTTTCCGCGCCATCCTTTCCGAGGCCGGCGCCGTCTACCCGGTGCTGAACCGTATGCATGAACTCGGGGTGCTCGGCCGGTTCCTCAGGGAATTCGACGGCCTCACCTGCCTCGTTCAGCACGAGTATTACCACCGGTACACGGCGGACGTGCACACGCTGAACGCCATCCGCGAGCTCGACCGCATCTACACCGAAGCGGAGCCGATCACGCTCAAGTACCGCGCCGCCCTCCACGAGACGTCCGATCCTTCGCTCCTCTACCTCACCCTCCTGCTGCACGACATCGGCAAGGCCGAAGGCATCCGCGGCCACGCCGAGAGCGGGATGCGGCTGTCGGGGCCCATCTTGGAGCGATTTGAGGTGGAACCCTCTGGACGTGAACTAGTTCTGTTCACGATCAAAAACCACCTCGCGATGGCACGGTTCTGGCAGAAACGGGACGTCGATGACCCCACCACCGCCGCCGCATTTGCCGAATTGGTCGGCGACGCCGACCGCCTCCGACACCTGTATGTCCACACGTTCTGCGACGCTCGCGGAACGGCGGCCGATCTCTGGAACAGCTACAAGGACACCCTCCACACCACCCTTTATCGCACCACGTTCGAACGCCTGAAGCTCGGCGCCGATGCCGCCGAAGCCGGTCTCCAAAACCAGATCAAAATGACCCAACAGGAGCTCATCGCGAAAACCATCCCCGGGATCAGCACCGATGAAATCAACGCGCACTTCGGGCTGCTACCCGACCGGTACTTCATCCACACCGACTCGCCGGAGATCGCGCTGCACATCCAGATGGTCAACCGCCTGCTGCACTCGATCACCACGACCGACTCCGTCGGCTCCCTGCGCCCGGTCATCGAGTGGAAGGACGACCTCAACCGCTCGCTCACCGTCGTCAACGTGGTCACCTGGGACCGCGCGGGGCTTTTCTACAAGCTCGCCGGAGCCTTCAGCGTGGCCGGCCTCAACATCCTCGGTTCAAAGGTGATCTCACGCACCGACCACATCGCGATCGACACGTTCTACGTCGTGGAACCGGGCCGCGGCCCCGTGCAGAGCGCGGCCGCGCAGGACAAGTTCGCCCGCACCATCGAGGATGCCCTCATGGCCAACCGCGACCTCCTGCCCGACATTACCGCGCAGGCCCGCAAGCACGCCGCCACGCGCTACCTCAGCACGTCGTCCGGTGAGGCGCTGCAGAGCTCCTTCCCTCCGACCGTTGACGTCTACCACGAGCTGTCGATGGAGCGCACCATCGTCGAGATCCAGGCCCGCGACCAGATCGGCCTGCTCTACCGCCTCGCCAAGGTGATCTCCGACCATGGGTTCGACATCACCTTCGCCCGCATCGGCACCGAGCGCGGCGTGGCCATCGACACCTTCTACATCGAGGGCGCCAACAACGAACCCATCTCCACGCCGGAGCGCCTCCGCGCCCTGCGCGACGCCCTCCACGACGTCATCGCCCCGCAGGCCCTCCCCGTCGCCGTCGGCGCCGGTTGAAACCACTTTCAGCGATTCGACTGGCGGCGTCGCCCGGCCACCTTTCACTCGGCGACACATGAGCGAGCCGGCGGCCAATGATCCGCGCGCCACGGAGGCCCTGTACCGGATCGCCCGCCTCGCGGCGTCGATCGATGACCCCGCCGATGCCCTGCGCGAGATGCTGAGCGTCATCGCCGCTGTCTTCGCGGCCGACGCCGGCTCCATTTCCCTGCTCAGCCCGGATACCGGCGACCTCGTCACCGAGGTGGAGTTCGGCGACGGCATCCCGAAGGGCTCGCCCCACCGGCTCAAGCCGGGCCACGGCGTCACCGGCTGGTGCGCGCTGAACCGCCGGCCGGTGCTCGTCGCCGACGTGCGCGCGGAGCCGCGCTACATCGCGGTGCGCACCGCCACCCGCGCGGAGATGGCCGCGCCCATCCTCGACGGGGACCAGGTGGTCGGCGTGGTCGACCTCGAGAGCGACCGGCCGGCCGCCTTCACCCCGGCCGACCTCGCCACGCTCGGGCTGCTGGCCGACGAGGCCGGACTCGTGATGCGCCGCCTCTGGCAGAACGGACACCTCCGCGCCAAGGCCCGCCAGCTGGAAAGCCTCATCACCGCCGGGCAGTCGCTCGTCGCCAAGGTCGAGCAGCAGGAAATCCTCGCGACCCTCACCCGCGAGGCCTGCCGCATGCTTGAAGCCCGGGCATGCCTGTTTTTTCTACTCGAACCCGCGACCGCCCGCCTGCGTTGCGCCGCCTCCAGCGGGACCGGAGATATCGTCCCGCCCACGGGGGACTTCGAGCTGGAGGGATGCCTCTTCGCCTCGCCCATCCACACCCGCCGCCAGATCTGGTTTCAGGACCTGCGGTCGCCGGAATTCCTCGAGATGCCCGACGTTCCGCGCGGCGAGGGCTTGGTCTCCGTCCTATCGACGCCCGTCATCTTTGAGAACGACGTGCTGGGCGTGCTCGCGGTCTTCACCGCGGCGGTCCACCGCTTCGACAACGACGAGAAACGACTCTGCGCCGCGCTCGCCGGTCTCGGAGCCGTGGCGCTGCAGAACGCCCGGCTCTACGCGCGCGTCTTCCGCAGCGAGGATGTGCTCCGCAAGAACGAGCGGCTCACCACCCTCGGCCTCCTCGCCGCCGAAATCGCCCACGAGATCCGCAATCCGCTCACCGTGATCAAGCTCCTCTACGGCGGCCTCGGCGGCGACTTCCCGCCGGGAGACCCTAGGGTCACCGACCTCCGCGTGATCGGGGAGAAGCTTGAGCAATTGGAGGCGATCGTCACCCGTGTCCTCGGCTTCGCCAAGGCCCCCGCCAGCCTCCACTCCCGCTGGTCGCTTGCCGAGATCATCGAGGACACCCTCGTCCTCGTGCGGCTGAAGCTCTCCCAGCAGAAGGTTTCCGTGGAGTTTCGCGCCCCCGACCGGCCGGTCTTCGTCGAGGTGCACAAGGGCCAGATCCAGCAGGTGCTGCTCAACCTCCTCTTCAACGCGACCGAGGCCATGCCCTCCGGCGGCGCCATCCGCATCAGCCTCCAGCTCGACGACGGGGCCGACGCCCCCCGCGCGCGGCTCGATATCATCGATACGGGCGGCGGCGTGCCCGAGACGCTCCGCGGCCGCATCTTCGATTCTTTCCTCTCCGGCCGGCCAGACGGTACCGGCCTCGGCCTCGCGATCGCCAAGCGCATCCTCGCCAGCCACCGCGGCGACATCGAGCTCGCCGGCACCAGCGCCACCGGCACCACGATGCGGGTCACGCTGCCGCTTGCGAAGTGACCGCGTCGCCGCAGGGTCGCGCCATGGAAGGATCAGCCTCCGAGGAACTGCGTCGCCGCCAACGCCGCCAAATCGGCATTCTCGCCTGGGTGCTGCTCATCGCCGGCGCCGCGATCCTTCTCTTCCTCGACCGCATTCCGCTGCCAGTCCGGCTGCTCATGGGTTTCGTCGATCTCGTTGCCGGCGCCGGACTGCTTGTCCTGCGCCGCCAGAAGTTTACCGAGTTCAGAAAAACATCGCCTCGCTGAGCGCCTGCTCAGGGCGCAACAGGCTCACGCCAGCTCCCAAGCGCGTCGACCCTCCGCCCAGGTCAGCCTCAAAAGTGGCGTGACCCGAAACGGGATCTCCGCGCCACCGGAAGAATTTCTTCCCGCCCGCATATTCGAAATCGAAGCCGAGGCCCGCCTCCTGCTTCCCGACCGAAACTTGGAGCCGACCAGCGTCGCCCGTTGCCGGGCCGCAGGCCGCCAGGCGGCGTCCAATCCAGCCCGCCAGCACCTGTGCCTCCGCGGCGAGTCCACCGCCGTGCGACACCGTGACGCGACGCAAGCCCTCCACCAACACCGCGGGCGCATATCCCGCCAGGAATTGCCCGACGCCTTGCCGCACCGGCAGGACCCGGCAATAGGCGAGGTCGCGGATCACCGCGGGATTCGGCCACGGGTAAGTCAGCGCCTCGGCCGGCGCACGCGCGCTGTCGAGGAGAACGCGTTTCGAGCGCCCCAGCAGATAGCGGTAATCCGCCATCCGCACGCTGTCGGAGAATCCATGCGCCCAGTAATACAGCGGCAGGTCGGTCGAGAGGCAGATCGACACCTGGTTCTCGAGAAACGGCCGCGCGCCCCGCGAATAGCTCAGCATCACGAACTCCACGCACCGCCGGTCCGAGGGCGTGCGCCCCAGGAAGCACTCGCCGTAAACCTTGGCGCGGATCGAAGGCCCGCTCACGTCGTGGTGCAGCGGACAAAGGACGACGACGCGCGCGGGGTAACGTTGCGCAAAACGCACCACGGTGCGGAACTGCGCGACCGCATCCTCCGGGGTCGTCGCGAACCCGAGGTGCAGCACGAAGTTGACCTGCGTCGCCTTCGCATCCTCCGCGCCGGCCACGGCGGAATCATCCCGCCACAGCTCGGCCAGACTGAGCCTGATCCGGTCGACCGGGACCTCGAGCCCCGGCAGCGCGTCAAAGTTCGCCGGCATGGGCGGGATCAGGGCTGACGCCAGATGTGCCCCCGCCGCGCCAGCAGGGCGTCGGCTCCCGCCGGTCCCCAACTGCCGGCCGCGTAGGCGTCCATGCCGGCGCGTCCCGCCTCCGCCCATGCGTCCAGCACGGGCGTGTAGAGCCTCCACGAGGCCTCGGCCTCGTCGCCGCGGATGAACAGCGTGCCGTCCCCCACGAGGGCATCGAGCACGAGCCGCTCGTAGGCCTCGGCCGTGTTCGAGCCGAAGGTCGTGGCGTAGCGGAAGCTCATCTTCACCGGCTGCGTGCGCGTCTCCAGGCCCGGCACCTTGGTGTTGAGGATCATGCTCAAGCCCTCGTCAGGCTGCAGCTGGAACGACAGGGTGTTGCCCGCGAGGTCGAAACGCGCGGTCTCGCCCGCGAAGAGCGTGCCCGGCGGACGCCGGAAGTTGATCGCGATCTCCGAGACGCGCCGGGCAAGTCGTTTCCCGGAGCGCAGGTAAAAAGGCACGCCCTGCCAGCGCCAATTATTGATCGAGAGACGCAGGGCCGCGTAGGTCTCGGTCGCCGAGCCGCCGTCGATGTCCCCCTCCTCAAGGAATCCGCGCACCGGGCCGCCACCGACCATGCCCGCCGCATACTGGGCCCGCGCGACGTCGCCGTCGGGGCCCGCCGCCAACGGTTGGATCGCATTCAGCACCTTCACCTTCTCGTCCCGGATCGCCTCGGGGTCGAGCGACCCGGGCGGCTCCATCGCAGTGAGCGCCAGGAGCTGCATGGTGTGGTTCTGGATCATGTCGCGCAGGGCCCCGCTCTGCCCGTAGTATCCGCCGCGTCCGCCGACGCCGGCGTCCTCCGCGACGGTAATCTGCACGCTGTCGATGTAATTGCGATTCCAGAGCGGCTCGAAGATCGCGTTGGCGAAGCGCTGCACGAGCAGGTCCTGCACCGTCTCCTTCCCGAGGTAATGGTCGATCCGGTAGACCTGGCGCTCCTCGAGGACGGAGCGGATGACGCGGT
>JACCEC012083095.1_pt1 | contig 38638 bp, 58 predicted proteins | sample 7450121 | NCBI WGS metagenome assembly JACCEC01 (sample SAMN15323455, study PRJNA562643) | freshwater metagenome | isolation source: river surface water | place: USA:Blue River Watershed | collected 2017-08-18 | reverse complement strand
CCTGTTGAAGAGTTAACAGAACAGGATTTTGATTACTACGACAAAGATGGCTTTGAGCTGTGTCGTGCTGAACAGCAGTATTATCGCGCCATGGGCTACCCTATCAACGAACCTATACTTAATCACACTTGTTGGCAACAAACTTGGTTTAAGTTAGAAAACAAAGCTGATAGTCTAATACTAGATCACTGTATGTTCTTGTGCAGAGCGAACTTTGATCAAGCGGCTCTAGATCAGTTAAAACAGTTAAAAGCAACACATCCGCGAGCAGATTTACTAATTAAGACTAGACCCAAATGGGGCTTTGACTTTGCTCTTGACGCTGTGATCAACGGAGAAGTATTTGAAGTTCTGCACATAGAATATGATAACAGAGACTATGATGCATTTTCATCTAGGATGCTGAGTTTTGATCATTGTGTTAGACATACCAATTGGTACGATGCAGCCAAACGTGTCTATGACAGTCGCAATCACTGGCAGGGACTAACCGGCTTTGAGCAAAACAACTGGAAAGCCAAGTACCTGCTAGGGTGGACCAAAGCTGAGTACACTGAGAAATCAATATAGAAAAAGGACCCGAAGGTCCTTTTTCATTTCGTAACGTTAATGTAGATAACCGCTATGCGGGGATAACTTTATATAATATAATATTTACTTCTTGATGCCGCTGTTGACAAATGCGTACATTTTTTCAGCAGTTTCTAGAATCTTGTCAAGTCCTGGAAATTGTGGCATTTCAACTGTGTTAACAATTTGGCCAGTCTTTTCATCACGCTTGGCAGTCATTTCCCAACCCTGAAACTTCATAGTATATTCGCCTTGGACAACGTCCTTGGCCATAGCTAAGATGTCAGTACGGATTTCGTAGCCGTTTTTGTTAAATTTAACTTCTGGTAGTTTTGGTGTAAATTCAGACATGTTATTCTCCTTGTGTGTTAGTGTCTGTGGGCTTGTTAGCAGCCTTAGCCCTAGCTGCTCTTGTTATTCCCATATCTTGTGGAAATAAAACCTTTGAAATAGAATCTACGCTATACTTGCTAATATCAATAGCATTATTAACTAGCATTTTAGCAAATGCAGTTTGAGCAGTGATATAATCGTTGGCTGCTTTGTTCAGCGTAGGATCTTTAAAAACGTAATTGGTAATGGTACGTTTAGTATCTTGAAACGTATCGATAAAAAATGCTGGTGTAAACATAATACTTCTCCTTGTGTGTATGTCAGTGTAAGTTTAACAGACTTATTTAGTTGTGTCTAGACTTTTAGGCTTAAAATCTGTCCTAGTAAAGTCCCATTCTGCGCCCAGTGTAGGAGCTTCTTTATTGCATGATTGATCAATGGCTACAATCACGCATACTCCTATTAGTAGGGCAAAGGTTAAAATCATTCCAAGTTCCATGATTAATCAGCCATTACTTTTTTAGCAGCTTCATAATTGCCCATGCGTGTAAACATGGCTGCGGCTCGTGCTTTGCCCATGCTTTCGCCTAAGGCAAACAAAAATTCTAAAACTTTTTTCATATGATTCTCCCTTGTGTGATTTTGTATTCAAACTCTTTGGTAAAGTGTTCAACGTCTGCGGCATTTTGTGGATGCCTTGCTGAGATGTAGCGATCTAGCTCGCTTTGATAGTGTGCTTTAGGAAACATTTCGGCTAGTCGCTCTAATATCCTAAGCATTTGCTCTGATATGGTTTTCATTGTATAATCTCCGTATGTGTGATGAAACTCATGGTTTCTACTGATTTATTTATGTCAAGTATATGCGGCACTGCACAAAAAAGCAATAATTAATTTTACCAAACTAAAAGGTTAAATATAACAAATAGGATTTAGGGTCGTATGCGTAAAAGTACCAGATCAATTCTGCAAGAATTAAGCGATTTAGGCGTTAGTAGAGATAAAGATCAAGTAATTGAAAGCCGAGGCGCGAATCTAATAGAATCAGCTATAAATTTACTAACTCTCATTCGTGAGCAATACGATATTGAAACTGCTGCCGAACTAGAGCGCCGTTTCATTAATGCTATCCGCACATCAGAACCGGCAAAATTTAAGCGTGGAATGAAAAAACTTCAGGAATCAAAAAATGCAAATAAATGAAGGCGGGAATATGTTTCCAGATGTAGAACCCTTTGATCAAAAGGATGTTCCCGCTATACTAAACATAGTTAACAAAGCTCTAAATGGTACAGGTATACGTGTTATTCCTGTTGGCTCTGGAGCCAGCCCAATACCGGGCAAAATCAGCGGCGATCTAGATGTTATGGCAGACGAAGATCAAGTGCTACAGTTCTTTAATGCCAAAGACGCTAAGTCTGCTCGTAAAGAACTAAATGCTTATATTGCAAAACAAGGACTAGGCACTGCTCAAAGCGGCATCAATGTACATGTTCGAGCACCATTAGGTGATAAAGCTCACCAAGTTGATATTATGGTCAGTCCTAAGGCTGACCGTGTGAGCAAGTTTCATACACATGATATACCCGCAGGCAGTCCATACAAAGGTGTTAACAAGCAGTTAATGATGGCACTACTGGCCAAGAGCAAAGGCTATATGTGGTCTGCTTGGCAGGGCTTATTTGCTCGCAATGAAGAGGGTAAAAAGGGTGATTTTGTCAGCGACGACCTAGATGAAATAGCACAGTTATTAATAGGATCTGAAGCATCTGAACGTAGTTTATCATCAGTTGAAGCTATACTTAAAAGCCTTCCAAGCAACGAAGCTGAACAGTTACTAGATCGAGCTCGTCAAGATCCAAATTGGAAAGAGCGTCCAGTCAACGAAGAACTTGACCGCATTAAAAAGTTAAGTGGATTAAAAGACGAAGACGTTTCTATAGGCGGACTTACTAAACACGATAATGGAGATGTGTCTTATAATGCAGGTCCTTTAAGTATACGTAAAAAAGCAGACGGTTCGTCAGATTCGTCCTACACTATGGGAGATACTACTGCTCGTGTACAGCAAAATCCTATAGGAGTTAAAACTCTTACTGCTAAAGGTTCAGCAGCTGATGATATTGTAGGTGTAGATGCTAGTGCAGCTCGCAAAGGAGTTGATCCGGCGAAGTTTGCCGCTTTTCAAAAGCAGCAGGCCAAAGAAGAACTTGATGCTATGTTAAGAATTGCGAGACTTAGATGAGAGCAAAAGAATTCCTAATAGAAGCAGAAGAAGCTGCTAAAAAGAAACTAGGCCGTGCTTTTAATCACCTAGAAGACTTAGTGTTCTTTCACGGATCAGCAGGCACAATGGAAGCACTAGATCATGTTAAAGAATTAGCTACAGCAGAAGGCAGTCAGACTTTAAGAATCAAGTGGGACGGTAATCCTCAGATATATTGGGGTCGCGAACGTGCAGGCGGACCCTTAATACTAACAGGACATAACGGTTGGCTTCGCGGTGCTAAAACAGACAATCCCAAAGACCTAGCTAAGTTTATTGCCTACGGTAGTGGCAACCCTAAAACACCCGAAGAGCAACAGCAACGAGTAAACTTTGCCAAAGAGTTCAGCAGTATGTATCCTATATTTGATGCAGCTACCCCTAAAGACTTTGAAGGCTTTGTCTACGGTGACGGTCTATTCATGCGCCGTCCCTCACTAGATAAGCAAGGCAACTTTACATTCTGCCCTAATCCTAACAGTCAAACTTGCTATCACGTTAAGCCAGATAGTCCTTTAGGACAACGTATTAAACAAGCACAGATTATGGTTGTAGGTCATGCGTTCTTTCCAGAGTTTGGTATGGATGACAGTGAACAGCAACCTTTAGATGACTTTGAACAGTTTAATTCAAACCCTGCTGTAATTGTGCAAGGGCCTGTGTACAATTCTAATCCTGTTAGTATTGATACAGGAGAAATAGATCGTGTAGAAGCTTATCTAAAGCAGAACTCTGCTGTGATTGATTCATTCCTACAGGGCACAGCAGGACTAGGTGATCTTAAAAATATATTGTATACCTACGTAAATCAAAGTGCCAAAGCCAAAAATTTAGATCAACTAGGTACACAGGATTTCTTTACATGGTTAAAGTCTAGCAAAGTTAGTTTGCCTAAACAGACTAAGATTGAACAATTAGCACAGCAACATGCTAACGCTCTTGATGCTATATTTGGTCTTGTTGGACGTATTATGTCACTTAAAGATCGTATTATCGATCAAGTAGAACAGAACCAAGGCGAAATATGGGCCACTAACGGAGAGGGCTTTGTACGTTATGCTCCGCAAGGCAAGCAGTTTGGCAATGTCAAGCTAGTACCTCGCAAACGCTGGACTCCTAAGTAATTTCTAATCTAGCCAAAAAACGGCATAACATGCCGTTTTTTTACGACTTTGGTAAATAAATTTACAAAGGCTCACAAGGTTGTGAGTCCCCCGTAGAGAACGGGGATAGCCAACGAGGAGATATATCATGGCAGGATTTACAAGAGTTAACGGTACTGGTTCAACACACGGTACAGCATACAGCGTTTATCAAATGAAAGCATTTGAAGTTGACGCATTAGTTTCTTTAGCAGCTAAGGGCGGTATTGGTTCTACTATTGAAAGAATTGTACAAGAGTTTCAACCTTTAATGTACATTTCTTCTGGTACAGCAGGTAAGATTGCAATGGTTGTTGATGGACACGCAGTTGATGCAGCCTCAATGCAAATTCGTTTACGTGCTTTAGGAACAGTTGATTCTATCGACTTGTCAAGCGCAACAGTTACAGAACGTAACCTAGCAACATTTGACTTTACCTAATTAAATAACCCAATCGGGATGGGAAGCATTAAAGGACCTTCGGGTCCTTTTTTGTTGAGGTCAAAGTTATAAATAATACAACAGGCAAACAATTAGGCTCGAAATTTTAGGCACATGTCCGCAAGGAACCTGACCACTTTGGAGTTTTATTGGATGCCCACACAAGCAGAACGACTAGCCATAGTTGAAACTAAAGTAGCGAACATTGAAGAAAAAGTAGACACCCTCAAAGCGGATGTTAAAGATCTACACGACTGCTTAGATCGCACACGTGATCTACTTGATAAAAAACTAGACGACATGCTCGTTGAATATAGGGCTAATAGAGATCGTTATTATCAAGTGCTAGAAGATAACAAAAATGAAGCAGAAGTAGCACATGCTTCTTTAGCCAACAAGATATCTAATCTTGAAAAAATCAAAATGAGAGTCACCTTCGGAGCTGTAGCTCTTGTAGCTTTTATTGCAGGTACAGGCTATCTAACTCTAGAACAAATGGCTAAGATTTTAATTAAGTTAGGCTAATCATACCTTTAATATAGAATAAACAGAGTAGTTAAATACTCTGATGATTTACAGCCTATATACCCTAGTAGACATAACAGAAACTGGTCAATACCGATCACGGTCTGACATTGAACGACTACAGCAACAAAATTTTGACACAGTGATGCAGACGATTGCATTAGCTGGAAATATTGAAAACTATAAATCTCCAACATTGATTACAGCAGATATATTTGGGAATCCTAGTGTGCAATGTTGGTATTTTGAATGGACTATGGAGCGTGAACAAGTATTTGAGTATAACGGCGATGAACTTTATCGACTCAAAGAGCTATTTGAATTTGTGCCTGTTATAGTAAATCTTACAGAGTCTACTAAATTTAATACTCCTGTTTTTAGGCTGGGCCGAAATATCATTTTTGATTTCAAGCCATAAATATACTAATGCTATTAAGAGAATTTAAATTAGACAGCCTAGTAGGATCAGCCGTGCAGTTTCACGATCAGCTGAATCCTAAACTCTGGCGCGGCCGCGAGCTTGAGCCTAAAGTTCGATATAAATTACTTAAGATAGCCAAACACTTTATTGATTTTATTAACATACCTAGTGTTCGACTACGTGATGTTACCATATCTGGATCTAATGCTGCTTATACATACACAGCTACGTCAGATATAGATTTACACCTAGTAGTTGATATACCTCGTGCTGCTGAATATCATTTGAAGCCATTGTTTGATGCTAAAAAGAATCAGTATAACTTTAATCATGATGTTAAAATACACGGTATTGATGTAGAAGTTTATGTACAACCTAGCACAGATAAACATCATAGTGCAGGCATTTACAGTGTATTAGACAATAACTGGATCAGTGCCCCAAAAGCAGAAAAGGCCAGTATTGATAGCAGTGATGTAGAACTCAAAGTTAAAAGTTATCTTAATAAAATTAAAATGGCGCTTAGAACTAGAGACTTAGAAGCAGCTAACGCTATCAAAGATGAGATAGGTAAGTTACGTAAAGCAGGACTAGAACGTGCAGGAGAGTTTTCAGTAGAAAACATAGCATTCAAAGTACTGCGAGCCAAAGGTTATATAGATCAATTACGCCAACACATTTATGATTTAGAGGACGAGGCCCTTAGCCTGGAGAACATGTATGAAACGCAACGAAATTATAGTACACGAACATAAAAAAGGCGTAAGAGCCATCAAGTATAACCAAAAGCCTCAAACAACCATTGAGCCGCCAAAGCCTCGTAACCCCGTAGCTAAGAACGCTAATGCTGCTATTGGCGGAGGCGCAGCCGGCGCACACAAAGATAAAAAGAAAGCAGCCAAGCAGGGTGATGTTAAACATAAATCAAAAGCGTTAGACATGGCAGAAGCTACAAAGAAACCCAATGCTACTACTCGTCATTTAAGAGATTATCCAGTTAGTGATAAGGACGTGGCTAAGCCTGTTAAGAAACCTGAAAAGAAAAAACCAGAGCAAGGTGTATCAGAAATGTACGGAAGAAAAAGCAGTTATTACAATCCTATGGACGATGAACGTGATCAACAACGTCATATGGATTACGACAAACGTGAGTTCAAACGACAAGAACTACAGCATGAGCTAGGACACGAAGATGATCCAAATTGGCAACGTCAACAACGCGATCGAGATCGTGGTCCTTGGTATATAAAGATCAACGGTAAGATTCTAAAAGTCAAAGGCGAACCTAAAGTATTTGATTGGAAGAGCGGTGCTACTAAGTACGGACAAGCTATCCTTAAGAACAAGCCAGAACTAACTGGCAAGATTATGCTAACTAAAAATGGTGTTGATGATGTAGCAGAAGCAGGCGCAGAAGTAGGAACTATCAGTAAAGTAGATCCAATGACCAAAAAAGCCACAGTGACCAAGTCAGACGGTTCCAGTATGGAAGTTGATAGTTCTGCTCTTAAACCTACACCAGATGGTAAGATGCAAATGGATGTACCCGATTCAGATGAGATGAAATCTGGTACAAAAGTAGTTAGCACAGAAATGGTTAATAGATTACGTAGGCTAGCAGGGCTATGAAATTAAAAGATGTATTAGGCGAGTTTGAAATTTATACTAGCAACGAAGAAGATCGTGTGCTAGAGCAACTCTCTTATGCTCGTCCATTAAGTAGTTTTGACGAACGTGATCAGTTCACAATTGAAGGGTTGATTCGTAAAAGTTTGGTAATTAAGATAGGAGAAACCAATCCTAAAGTAATTGCCAATGACATCTAAAGACCTAGAACGTTTTATCACAGAAGAAATCAAGCGTGAAATACCGTTAGTAGTTGTTTCTAATAATCTTTTATTTTATAAAGATATCAAAATTAAACAGCTTAAATCAGGAAATTGGTGCCTGTTTAGTAAAACGGGTGATAAAATAGCAGAATTTAAGATGAAAACTACGGCTAGTCTTGCAGCTAAGTTTTATTATAAAACAGATTTTAAAAACTTTAATTGGGTTAAGATTATAGATTTTGAGTATTGGCACAATTCTACAGATGCGGATATTTTTCAATATCGTAGAAAAAGCACCAAGGATCACAATCGTCGAGACAATTTTACAGCAAGATACGAATTAGCAAAGTCTAGAGCAGAACACTATAAGCAAGAAATAACCTCATTGTTTAAGGTTAACTTTTGATAAATAAAAATAACAGTCTTTTAGGGATAATTTTAAAATGCAGATCAAAGAATTAGCACATCCAAAAACTAGCCGAGCACTTAATGAAAGTGTTGCACAGAAATTTGGCTATAAACTAAATCTAGATAGTTTCACTATGGAACAGCTACGTGCTGCTCGAGATAAAATCACTCGTCAACTTGCTGAATTTGAAACCAGTAGGAACTATGATGCTGTCTACGAAAGCAATGCTTATCAACGTGACCGCGCCCTATTAGACGTAATTACAGTAGCAATTTCAGAGCGTACACTTTCCCCAGGCGAAGAAGCAAAGAAAGAAAAATATGTTAAAGGCATGAAGAAAAAGTCAGGCGAGTTTAAAAAGCGTTATGGCGACAAAGGCGAAGAAGTAATGCATGCCACAGCTACTAAAATGGCTAAGAAAGAAAGTATTGAAGAGGCAATGGAAGTGCTACGCTCTGTTCTTTCAGAAAGAACGCTAACAGAAGGCGAAGAAGAAAAGGCCGCTCTAATTATGAGCGCACGTGATATGGTAGATAAGATTACAGGTTGGTTAGAAGATGTAGCCAGCATGAAGTCAGAAACTATGTTAGAATTAGTAGACTCTATAAGAGACGAACTAGGCAGTGAAGTTAGTGCTCAATTCTCAGGCAAGACAAAACCAGCACTAGAAGAATTATACACAGCACTAGAATCAAGCAGAACTATTATGGCACAGGCAGTGGCAATCCTAACCGGAGAGGAAGCCCCTGGAATGGGAGCAGAAGCAATGGGAGCTGCACCAGCTGAACTAGGTGCAGAAGCTATGCCCACAGGCGATGACTTTGCAGCAGCAGAGCCAGCAGCAGGCGGGGAAGAACCAGCAGGACGTATGAAGCGTGAAAGCGTTGAATATAGTCGCAAACTAGGCACAATACTAAGTCAACCAAAAAAAAAGTAACAGAAGGCGCTGACGATTTAATTCGTGTATTAAACACACTTAAGGCTCGTTCAGATTCTAAGGGCGTTCCGGGGCAGTTTACCTGGGATGCCCTTTCTAATATGATGCGTAACTTTTCTGGTACAGCCGTTGACTACGAAACATTTAAAGCTCAATTTGATTCTGTGCCTCAAATTAAAAACATTGTTGATAGATTTGACGGCAAAGGCCTTGTGCTCAAAACTAAAGAAAAACCAGAAGCTACACGTTCTGATAAAAACAATACAGGACTAGATCAAGCAGCTAGTAGAGCAGCGGCTAAATCACTTCAACAACCAGGTTGACAATCAAGTCATAGTGCTATATACTGTACTATGACTTTACTTGTATCGAAATATAACTATAAACCACTTACTAGAGACGACTCATCCGGACGCAGATTATACCAAACACCAGATGGTACTGCTGTTCCTAGTGTTACTACTATCCTAGACAAAACCAAACCAGCAGAAGCTCGTGAAGCACTAGCCCGTTGGAAAAAAGCAGTAGGCGAGCAAAAAGCCCAAGAAATCACCACTGAAGCTGCCGGCCGAGGAACCCGTATGCACAAATTCTTAGAGGATCATATTAAAGGTATTCCGCTCAAAGAATCAGTAACAAATCCTTTTGCCCAACAAAGTTTAGATATGGCTCGTAAAGTCATAGCAGAAGGCTTTCCTAAAATTAACGAAGTATGGGGTAGTGAAGTGCCCTTGTATTTTCCAGAACTATATGCGGGAACTACTGACTGTTGCGGAATACACGATGGTGAAGAAGCTATTTTAGACTTTAAACAGACTAACAAGCCTAAAAAGCGTGAATGGATTGATGACTACTTCCTACAGCTAACAGCTTATGCTCTAGCACACAACGAAGTGCATGGTACAAACATACGCAAGGGTGTTATTCTAATGTGCTCTAAAGACTATGAATATCAAGAATTTGTCCTAGAACCTACAGACTTTGACTACTGGACAGAACGCTGGTGCGATAGGGTCGAACAATACTACAAGATAAACAGCTAAATATCTAAAACGGGGATATTTTATGGCTGTTGTACAGATAAGCAGAATACAACTACGCAGAGGCAAACGCAATGAAGGTAGTGGACTACCTCAGCTGGCCAGCGGAGAATTAGCATGGTGTGTAGATACACAAGAATTGTTTATAGGTAATGGTGCTGTTTCTGAAGGCGCACCTGCTGTGGGCAATACTAAACTTTTAACAGAAAAAGACAGTCTTCTTGACCTAGGCACATATGGTTACAAATCAGATGTTGGTGCTATACAAACAGGTTCAGATGTTAATTTCCCCGTAGTTCGTACTCTACAACAAAGACTAGATGAACGTGTTACTAGTGCCGCCTATGGCATTGAATCAAGCGGTGTTAATCAACATGAAAAGATTCAACGTGTAATTGATAACCTGTTTCTTGATATGAATTACGAAGTTGAAAAGAGTAGAATCATATTAGAATTTTTACCAGGTACATATACATTCAATCAAACAGTTTATTTGCCTAGTTATGTTTCCATTGTAGGTGCAGGTCCTCAAAAAACTATTTTTAATTATACAGGTTCAGGTGCAGCATTTGAGTTTGTTAATGACACTAGCACAAAATTAGTTCGTAGTACAATCAATACAACAACAAATTTAAATCAACCAAAACACGGACTCCTTAAAGGATTTACGCTTAACACTACACAGTCTAGTGTCACTGGAATTAAGCTGAATGCTGTTCGAGATTCTCAGTTTGAAGATTTAGAAATAACAGGATCATATAATGATTCAACTAGCGGTCCATTAACACATACTAGTAATGGTATTGCTATGTACGTTTTATCATCTATTGTAACATGTCAAAGAAATATTTTTGATAATGTCAGTATTACTGGATTTAGAAATGCTGTTTTTGCCAAGCAAGATATTAAAAATAATAGATTCGTTAATTGTCAAATAGTAAATCATTTACAGGGTTTTTATTTAGGTGTTAGTGCTGATGGAATATCAGCTGGAGAAGAGTTTGGTCCTCGTTATACCATTATTGAAAATTGTTATTTTGAAAACATCGACCAAGAAGGTATTCGAGTAGGTCGAGGTCACGGCAATCGATCAAAGTCTAACACATTTGTTAATGTTGGTAGTAACGGAGCCGGTTACCAAGACAATGAAACTAGCATTATTAGATTTGATACGATTGGTAATGTGTCCGAGCTTGATAATTTTGATCGGTCAAATCCTGTAACAGATTCTCAAGACCTTGAACAGAAACAAACTAACTTTGGATTAGTCTACAAACGTGAAGTTAGTGGTAAAGCCTATTATAGTAAAAAAGAACCTCGTACAGTACAATTAACTTATAATACCTCGCTTACAAATTTATTCCGTTTGCCTACAGTTGAAACTACAGGTTTTGAAATAAATTATGTATTAGAAAGTACCTTTTATACTCAAGTAAGAAGAGGTCGTATTCTTATCTCTTATGATAAAGATGCAGACACATTACAAATTTCAGACGAGTACGAATACACCGGTACTGTAAGTGAAGATACAAGAATTGTTTTTAATGCATCAGCTAGCGCAACCACTGATTCAATTATGATTCAATATACTAACAATAACACATTTGATACTCTTACGCCATACCAGCCAACCACAATGACATATACCTATAGTGTTCTAAGTTGATCTATGCTGATCAAAGATCGCACACAGATTTCCCATCTCTGGTATAATTTAAGGCAGCAGTTAGAAAGCGACCCAACACCGCTTGAAACTGCTGCTAATTTTTTTGAACGTCTACCAAAGGTAAAAATTTATACCGATCCATACGACGAGACAACATGGCCAACACCTTGGGAACTTATAGAAGAAAATGAGTACTGTCCGTTTAATATCATACTTGGCATTTGTTATACCATTCAATTAACTGATCGTTTTAAAGATCATCGCCCGATGATAAATGTCGCTATTGACACAATCAATAAAACTGTGTATTATCTTCTTATTGTAAAAGATAAAGTATATGGGTACGATTCAAAATGGATCGACCTAAAAGCTCTACCTAAATCATTGAAAACACAAAAGATGTATACAATGAAAGAGCTTCACTAAATACGTCCTACACTTCAAAAATTATGACAAACATCACAGTTACTAAAAGAAATGGTTCTAAAGAACCCCTAACAATAGAAAAATGGCAGACCCAGGTTGCTAAAGTTTGCCGAGGAATCGCAGATGTAAGTCAATCAATGGTAGAAATTAAAGCACAGCCCCATTTTTATGATGGAATTACCACTAGAGAAATTGACGAAATCACCTTAAGAGCCATAGTCAATCTTATTGACGTAGAACATAATCCAGATGTAGGACATGTTAATTATCAATATGTTGCTGGTAAACAAAGACTCAGTATGTTACGCAAAGATGTGTATGGAGCCTATGATGTTCCTAGACTCTACGACATAGTAAAGAAAAATGTAAGCGTTGGCCTATATACCTCAGAATTATTAGAATGGTATACTGAAGAAGAATGGGACAAGATGGACTCATTTATTGATCACAGTAAGGATGAGCAATACAGTTATGCTGCCATTGAACAATTAATTGAAAAATATCTTGTGCGTAATCGTAGCACGAAAGAAATCTATGAAACCCCTCAAGTTCGTTACATGGTTGCCGCTGCAACTGTTTTCCATCGTGAAGAACCTTTATCAGCAAGAATGCGATACATTAAAGAGTACTACTCAGCGGCATCGGACGGTTTGTTTACTCTTGCCACTCCAGTATTGGCTGGTCTTGGGACACCCACTAAACAGTTTAGTTCTTGCGTTCTTATCCGCAGTGATGATGACCTGGATAGCATCTTTGCATCCGGAGAAATGATGGCCAAATATGCCAGCAAACGTGCTGGTATTGGCTTAGAAATTGGACGCCTACGCCCGTTAGGATCCCCTATTAGGGGAGGTGAAATAATGCACACCGGCATGATCCCTTTTCTAAAGAAGTGGTTTGGTGATTTGCGCTCATGCTCACAAGGAGGTATTCGCAATGCAAGTGCTACTGTATTTTATCCCATTTGGCATCATCAGTTTGATGATCTTATTGTACTTAAAAACAATCAAGGAACCGAAGAAACCCGAGTCCGTCATATGGATTATGGGGTTGTGCTTAACAGTCTCTTCTGGAAACGATTTAGAAACAAAGAAAATATAACATTCTTTGATCCTAATGAAGTTCCTGATTTGTATGAGGCATTCTATTCAAATACAGAACGTTTTGAACAGCTATATGTAAAATATGAAAAGCAGTCTGGTCTACGTAAAAAAACTATGAGTGCTGAAGAAGTTTTTAAGAGTGGTATACTAAAGGAGCGTACTGATACAGGTCGCATCTACTTGGTGTTTATCGATAATGTTATGAATCAAGGACCTTTCGATACTGAGTATCATACAATCTATCAGTCAAACTTATGCTGTGAGATACTTTTACCTACTAAACCTTTTAAGCGTCTCGATGATGCTGATGGTCGCATCGCTTTATGTACTCTTGGGTCAATCAACTGGGGTAGTTTCCGCAATCCTGAAGACATGCGTAGGGCTTGTCGTGTTCTTCAGCGCAGCCTCTGTAATATTCTTGACTATCAAGATTTCTTAAGTATACAAAGCAAGCTCAGTAATGATGAAATTCAGCCTTTAGGCATAGGTGTAACCAACCTTGCCTACTGGCATGCAAAGAGAGGATTAAAATATGGCGATAAAGATGCTTTGGCAGAAGTTAAGAGTTGGATGGAGCATCAAGCATTCTATCTTACAGAAGCCACTGTCGAATTGGCCAAAGAAAGAGGCAAGTGCAAAGACTCAGATAAAACTTGGTATGGACGAGGAACATTCCCATGGGAAAGGCGAGCCAAAGGCGTAAACGAGTTAGCAAATTTTAAACCAGAATTAGATTGGGAACCATTGCGTGAACAAATGAAACAATATGGTGTACGTAATGCAACATTAATGGCCATTGCTCCAGTTGAAAGCTCTAGCGTAGTTATTAACTCAACTAATGGTATCGAAATGCCTATGAGCCTAATTTCAACTAAAGAATCAAAGGCAGGATCGTTTACACAAGTAGTTCCAGAATATCATAAACTAAAGAACAAGTATCAACTTATGTGGGAACAAAAAGACTGCGACGGATATATTAAAACCGCAGCAGTACTAGCCGCCTATGTTGATCAAAGCATATCAACAAATACATTCTACAATCCTGCACACTTTCCTGATCGAAAAGTTCCTACTACACTTATTGCTAAAAATTTAATGCAAGCTCAGTTATGGGGAATTAAAACATTCTATTATAGTTTGATTAATAAAGCAGGAAGCCGTATGCAAGAAGAACAACCAAAACTCAACGGTCATCACGAAGTTGAGTTTAATGGTTATGAAATAGAATTAGAAGACTGCGAATCATGTAAGCTATAATATGAGGATTTTAGCATTTAGTGTAGCTCATGACAGTTCGGTGTGTGTGATTAATAACGGTGAAATAGAATTTTTCTGCAAAGAAGAACGATTATCTCGTAAAAAAAGAGACGGCAACCCATTTAAGTCTTTAGAGCTTTATAGATCATTGGATCTAGGACCTATCGATCATGCATTGTTTTTAACACCGTCAAATCATAATGACGATAAAACTCTAGCATACTTTTATTCTTTATATTTTAAAAAAGTTTTTAATGTACAACTAGAGAATTACTCTGAAAATAATCATCACCTAGCTCATGCTAGCCTAGCGTTTTACAATAGTGGTTTCGAAAAATGTCTAGTTGTAGTTATTGACAGAGATGGTGCTGTTATTTCAAGAGATAATCAAATCTTAGCTAGAGAAGCGCATTCTGTCTATGAATGCTCATACCCAAATAATATTAAGCCATTGCATAAAGCCTTTTATCTCAGTGAAGGCATGTCTTATCATAAGCATAGAATTAAAGAACTGATTGAATCAGAATATCCAGGATGCGATATCTTAATTAACAATGAGTTCAGTATAGTAAAAGTCTACGAGGCTGCAACTACACTTATAGGACAGCATCCGCTAGAAAACGGAAAGACTATGGGTTTATCGTCTTATGGTGAAAACATAAGCTATGATAAATTATTTTCTAACAAGCATCCAATTGATCATAATTTTACTATGCTAGATTCTCCAGTTGGAAAAGTAACAGCATTTTATAATCATATAGATAAAATTACACCTACTGTTGACAATAATAATTTTCAGTTTTATGCAAACAAAGCAAAACAAGTACAACTAGAAACTCAACAAGTTGCCTTAGACATTATACAGGAATACGCTAGTAAGACTAACATTAATAACATTTGTCTTGTTGGCGGATATGGATTGAATATAATTGCTAATGCTTATTATCTAAAACATTCTCCTAACCTTAATTTTTACTTTGAGCCGGTGGCAGATGATACTGGTATCAGTATAGGCGCAGCTATGTACAAATACAGAAAGTTAACTCAGGATGCTTCTATCAAAGTACCAGCAGATAACTGTTATCACTTTTATCAAGCTGATGATTTATCATCAGGTCGTAGTTGTGAAGTCAGTGAATTAGTAGACATTTTAATTTCTCAACAAAGTCTAGCACTGTTTGACAGCCAACCTGAAGCCGGTCCTAGAGCATTAGGACATAGATCAATCTTGTTTGATCCAAGAAATAAAGATGCAAAAACAATTGTAAATCAAATCAAAAAAAGAGAATGGTATAGACCATTTGCAGGAATAATTTTACAGGATCATTTTGAGCAGTACTTTGATACTTTGAATTTAAGTAGATCTCCTTATATGACTATCAACTTTGACTGTAAACCTAAAACTCAAGATATTGTGCCCGGAATAGTACATATTGATAATACTTGTCGAATTCAAACGGTTGACAAAACCAATGGATTCCTCTATACTTTGCTAAACGAATTTTATAAAAAAACTGGATGCCCAATGCTGTTGAATACTAGTTTGAATCTAGCAGGAGAACCGTTAGTTCAAACTAAACAAGATGCACTAAATACTTTCTATTCTAGTAACCTTGATGCAGTTTTTTTTGTAGATGATAAAAAATTGGTAACAAAATAATATGTTAGAAACTATTTGTGAAACATTGGTAGAAGCTTATAATCGTAATTGGATTACCAGCCGAGACGGTAATGTAAGTATACGTCATCATGATCGCGATCATTTTTACATTACTCCTAGCGGTGTACGTAAACAAACGATGCAGCCAGATCAGTTTAAGAAAATTAAAATCAATAGATGGATACCCAGTGGCTGGGGCACAGCAAATTACGATTATCTATGGGAAGAACAGTTTTATACAGATATAAGTGCTAACTTAAAACCTAGCGGAGAACTACCACTTCACTTTGGATTGCAGAAAGAAATGGGACAGCATAAAGACGATGTTCGCGTAGTCGTACACTTACACCCAACATATTGTGTTGCAGCCATGCATGCCGGTATCGAGTTAGGTGCTATTGCTAAAGAGTTTCCAGAATTGAGCCGTTACACAAAAGTTGCGTTTAACGTTCCTGATGTTCCGCCTATCAGTCAAGAGTTAGCAGATAAATGTCATGAGCATCTAGAACTAGACAAAGAAGGTAACATTGCCTACGATGTTGTAGGAATTAAAGGTCATGGAATAGTTGCAATAGATACTAGCCCGTGGCGGGCATTTGAGCATATAGAAAGATTAGAACATATTTGTAAAATAGTATTAGCATCGGGAAAAATATAATGAGCCAAAAACAATATAATTTAAACACAAAGACAGACTACTTACAACGTAAAATGTTTTTGGATCCTGCCGGTCCAGTAACAATACAGAGGTTTGAAGAAGTCAAGTATAATAAGATTGCAGACTTTGAAAAAACTGCTAGAGGTTTCTTTTGGGTACCAGAAGAAATTACTCTAACAAAAGATGCACAAGATTTTAAGGAAGCTTCGGATGCAGTTAAACATATCTTCACTAGCAACTTGTTGCGTCAAACTGCTTTGGACAGTCTCCAAGGTCGCGGCCCAAGTCAAATCTTTACTCCGGTCATAAGTCTACCAGAGCTAGAAGCATTAGTCTATAACTGGACATTTTTTGAAACAAACATTCATAGTCGTAGCTACAGTCATATCATTCGTAATATCTATAATGTGCCTAAAGAAGTGTTTAACACCATCCACGACACAGCAGAAATTGTGAACATGGCATCAAGTGTTGGCAAGTATTACGATAAATTACATCAAATTAATTGCGCGGCAGAGTTAGACGGATACGTTGCAGAAGAAGATCGTATCAAAGCAATCTATCTAGCATTACACGCAAGTTATGCGTTAGAAGCATTTAGATTCATGGTAAGTTTTGCTACAAGTCTCGCAATGGTTGAGAATAAAATCTTTATTGGTAATGGCAATATTATCAGTTTGATACTACAAGATGAACTATTACACAAAGGCTGGACTGCTTGGATGATTAATCAGGTAGTCAAAGAGGATCCAAGATTTGCCAAGGCAGCACAAGAGTGCCAAGAAGAAGTGTTACAAATTTATCGTGATGTTATTGCTGAAGAAAAAGCATGGGCAGATTATTTGTTCCAAAAAGGACCAGTAATTGGCCTTAATGCAAACATCTTAAAAGACTTTGTTGACTATACGGCCGCTGATGCTTTAAAGGCAATTGGCATCAAATACTGGGCAACTGCTCCAAAGTCAACTCCTATTCCTTGGTTTAATAAGCATAGTGATACTAGCAAGAAACAAACAGCATTACAAGAAAACGAAAGCACTAATTATGTTATTGGTGTTATGAGTGATGCTGTTGACTATGACGAGTTGCCAGTAATGTAAGGAACTAACATGGCTAAAATACAACAAGATATAATAGTACTTAAGGTAAGTAAGATAGTTAAAGATAAAGAATCAGATGATTTTTTAATTGCTGATATGGAATTTTTAAAATCACTAGAGCAAGTAGCACAAGAGTTACTTGGTGAATCAGTAGTAGTCGAAATTGAAAGGATAGACGAAAAATGAAAGCAGTTGTATGGAGTAAGTATCATTGTCCCTATTGCGATCAAGCAAAGGCATTATTAAAATCAAAAAATATCGAATTTGAAGAACGTAAAATCGGTGATGGTTACACCAAAGAAGAACTTTTAGAAGCTGTACCTAATGCACGTACAGTACCGCAGATCTTTTTAGATGGAAAGCTAATTGGCGGATTTAACGAATTACAAAATTATATACAAAACAATATGGAGCCTCAAAGCTCGTTTTAAAGGACACACATGTTATTACAAAAATCAAAATTTGACGCTGGCGATATTATCAGTTTGAAATTAACTTCAGGTGAAGAAATAGTTGGCAAGTTTGTCAGCGAAGATATGATGGAAATTGTGCTGACTAAAGTTGTTATGTTAGCAATGACTCAGAAGGGTGTTGGTATGGCACCTTATATGATTACTATCGATCCTGACAAAGAGTATGCTATCAACAAACAAGCAGTTATCATGAAAGCACATACTGATAAAGAAATTGGTGATCAATATACATATCAAACTACAGGTATTCAACCTGTAAGTGCAGGAAGTATTATTAAATAATAGTATGCCAAACGTTGCTAGAAAAGACGGTGTTGATACAGTATCAACAAATCACGGATGTGACAGTCAAACTGTTACTAATACTGGTTCTGGTAATGTTTTTGCTAATAGTATAGGTGTGGTTCGAAAAGGCGATCTTGATGCTGGACACAACTATCCTGTTACAATTCAAGTTTTTGTGCCAGATCCTGAACCTCCCGAAGACCCGCCTGAAGGTTATATTGGCGGCACTTATGTTGATGAAATTATCTGTGAAGGCCATACACAAGCTTTAAGCACATATAGTCCTAACGTATTTGCTAATAATTTAAATATAGGTCGTCTAGGGGATACTTATTCAGGCGAAACCCTAACATCAGGATCGCCAAACGTCTTTGCAAATTAAATCGTTTACTGTATAATATATCCATGAATATATACTTAGACATGGATGATGTAGTTGCCGACTGGATGGGTTACGCAAAAGCATATCTTAAAATGCAATGGCAACAAGGGGAGATGGTTCCAGAAAAACAATGGAATCGTCTTAGAGAAGATCAGCGTATGTACAGTAAGCTAGATCTAAAAGAAGGTGCTACTGAATTAGTTGATTGGTGCAAAGCCTATCAAAAGAAAACAGGATGTGGACTATTTTTTCTTACCGCAGTGCCTCACAACAACGATATGCCGTGGAGCTTTCAAGACAAAGTTGAGTGGGCTCAAAAATACTTCCCAGGAATTCCTGTATTTTTTGGACCTTATAGTCACGACAAGTGGCATCGTTGTGACAGCCCAGAAGACATATTAATTGATGACCGTAGAACTAACAACGAAGAATGGGTTAGAGCCGGTGGCCGAGCACATTTATATAAAAATTGGCCGGATTGTAAAAAATGGCTCGAAGCACATTTAGGAGTTATATGAGAATTGCGGTTATTGGTGCTGGAATCGCTGGCCTCACCTCAGCTTATTATCTTGCTAAGAGTGGACATGAAGTTCATGTCTATGAAAAAGAAGAATTGCCTGCTAAAAAATGCAGTTATGCAAATGGCGGCCAAATTAGCGTAAGTAATAGTGAAGTATGGACTACCTGGCCTAATGTGTGGAAGGGTATTAAATGGTTGCTAAAGAAAGACGCACCTTTATTAATCCGTCCTGACCTAGATCTAGACAAGGCTATATGGTTAGCTAAGTTTTTATATCATACAGCTAATAACGATTATGGTCGAAATACCGTAAACACCATACGCATGGGTTTAGAAAGTCGTCGTGCTCTACGAGAGTTAACTGATGAAGAAGGTATCGAATACGATCAACAATACAAAGGCATATTGCACTTTTATAAAAATCCTGATTACTATCGTAATGCACAAGAAGTGCAAGAAATGTATCAAGGAAACGGCTGCGAATGGGATCTACTTGACCCGTATGAATTGAGAGATTTAGATCCTGCACTAGCAGATATTAAAGGTGTTGTTGGTGCCGTGTATACACAAAGCGATTGGTCTGGTGATATACATAAGTTTTGTAACCAATTAGAATTTGTATTAGAAAACAAATATGGGGTAACTTTTCATTACAATTATGAAAAGTTATTTGTAGATGATAGTATATTTGACAGAACTGTAATTGCCGCAGGAGTTGATAGTCCAATTTTGGCAAAACGATTCGGTGACAGACTGCCAGTTTATCCAGTAAAAGGATACAGTATTACAATTGAAGCTAAAGATCAAACCAGTCTTTTAGCTATGCCAAAAATTAGTTTACTAGATGACGAAGCCAAAATAGTTACTAGCCAGCTAGGTAACAGACTCAGAGTTGCTGGTACTGCCGAGCTTACCGGACATAACTATACAATACGTAAAGATAGAATAGAACCGCTAGTTCGTTGGGTGAATACAAATTTCCCCCATATTGATACTAGCCAATATGAAGAATGGGCTTGCTTAAGGCCAATGACGCCAAATATGATGCCTATAGTAGGTCCTAGCAAAGTTAGACCTGACATATATTATCATATAGGACACGGCCATTTAGGATGGACCTTGTCTGCTGGAACAGCTAAATTATTAGCACAACAAATTAAAGGAGACTTAAATGTCAGTAAATAAATTTCAAGAATTCACAAAAATCGTAGAAGCCATGGAAGGCGACTTTGAAAAGTTCTACGACAAAGAAGTTGGCGCCGCAGGTACTCGTGTACGTAAACATCTACAAGAGCTAGCCAAACTTTGCAAAGAAACTCGCAACGACGTAACCGCAGTTAAAAACGCACGAAAAGAAGCAAAATAATTGGGTAAATATTAATACACTCTAACAAGGAGGTGTATTATGTTAGACATTTTATTTTGGATTGCAGTCGGCGCATTTGTTGGATGGCACTTTCCTGAACCATTCTGGGCTAAAGCAGTTAAGGCAAAAGTAATTGCTGTTTTTAGTAAACCCAAAGAATGAGTAAGGCGTTATAATACTACAAGGAGAAGTTTATGAAAACTTTATTAGCAGTTTTAGCCCTTACATTAAGTTCAACGGCATTTGCACAGCATCATGGTCATAGATGGCATCATGGTCATCACCATCATAGGCACTGGCATAACAATCATAGCTGGGTTGTTCCTGCTATCATAGGTGGTGCTGTAGTTTATGCTGCCACTCGTCCAGACCCGATTGTTGTTCAACAACCAACTATAGTATTACAACCTAATCAAGTTATTATTGATGGTGTTGTTTATACCAAACAGGTTATGATTATTAATGGTGTACAAACAGAAGTTCTTGTAAAGGAAAGTTAATGTACAAATATCAACTCTGGGTTAAAGTTAATGATTACCAAACAGCCAACACTATAATTTGGGCTAGCAATGACTACGAAGCAAAATTGTTAGGCGAAGCACAATATGGTGTTGGTAATGTTCTTAATTACACAAGGATAGACGAGTAATGGCATATTCAAATCAAGTTATCGATCACTACGAGAATCCTCGCAATGTCGGTAGTTTTGACAAAGGTGATGAATCAGTAGGCACAGGCATGGTTGGTGCACCTGCCTGCGGTGATGTTATGAAGTTACAGATAAAGGTGGACGATGCTACAGGTATTATTACAGACGCTCGCTTTAAGACGTATGGCTGCGGATCGGCGATTGCAAGTTCAAGCCTTGTCACAGAATGGGTCAAAGGAAAAACCCTTGACCAAGCCGCAACTATCCGTAACACCCAAATCGCAGAAGAATTAGCGTTGCCTCCAGTTAAGATACATTGTTCAATACTGGCAGAAGATGCTATCAAGGCTGCGGTTGAGGATTATAAGAAAAAGCATGAATATAGTAGTTAATGATTATCTATGGACTGAGCATTTTACAGACATAGATAATAAAAAACTATATGAAACATGCTTAATGGTAGAAAGAGCTTTACTAAGTTTTTTACCTTACGAAGAAGGCGATTACGGCTGCGCTACCAGTTATTATCATAGAGCCTATAATCTTTTTAGTTTTCCCTGTACAGAATTGCAAAAATTGCATACTAATGTATCGCAAGTTATGACAAAACTTGTCAATGAACAAATGTATGTTCGTTGTTGGGTAAATTTATTTAAACAATCAAAAAATATTAACTGGCACAGTCACTTTGAACCAGAGTTCAACGCCTATCACGGATTTTATTGTGTTAATACTGAAGATATTCCGTCTTATACAGAATACAATATACCAGGACATGAAATTGTTAAAGTTGACAGTAAAGATGGACTGTTAGTTTTAGGAAAATCTGCTGGCGATAAACATAGAAGTTCTGTATGGCATCATCCTGATAAGTATAGAATAACAATTGCATTTGATGCCATCCCAGTCAATAAGCTTAGACCTAGAGCTGACTTTGATGGATTGATCATGCATAATTTTATTCCATTGGCAAAATGTTAACTCTTACAGAAAAAGCGGCAGAAAAAATACAACAACAATTAAAGAAAAGAGGAAAAGGGCTAGGCATTCGGATAGGAGTTAAAACTACAGGATGCTCAGGACTTGCCTATGTTCTTGAATATGTAGACAAGATCTTCGAAGGCGATCGAATATTTGAATCTAATGGAGTTCATGTCTACGTTGATGGTAAGAGCATGGCTTACATCACAGGATTAGAAATGGATTGGGTTCGAAACGGACTTAATGAAGGATTCGAATTTCGAAACCCAAATGAAAAAGATCGCTGCGGATGCGGCGAAAGTTTTAGAGTATGAATTATTGGTCACGCGAAGATACAAAACATTGGATAGCACAATTAGAAAATCGAATAGAAGATATTGAATATTATCTACATCGAACAATTGATTGGTGCGAACAAAACGGTGTTTGGGAAGATGAAAAAGTCTACGGTTTGGCCTTCGTCACTGTACTTTGGGTTTGTCATATGCGTGGCGAAGATGTGAGCAGAAAAGAAATAATTGAAATTATTGGAATCAAAGGTTGGGAAGATGCCGAGGATGCAATAATGGATCTAGGAGATAAGCTCAATTCCCTAGATCACGAAGAAATGCTCCAAATAGTGGCAAATTCACTCCATAAAGACTAGACTTTTGCCAAAATAGAGTATATAATAATACGGTGTTCAATAACTTTTGGCGTAAATTCTATGAGTATGCATCTTGAAGGGCCTTGGCTTAGCACTACAGGTAAGCGCAAGGGCAAGCAAAAGTTTAGAAATGCTGATGAAGCAAGAAAGGCTAGAGAATTGGAAGAAAGTTGGAAAGAACTTCAAAAGAAGTGGGGTCTCGAGGCAGAACAAAAGCGTAAGAATCGAGCTCTTACTGCTGAAGTTTGGAAGCCGCAGAAGCCTCTTTACAGAGGAGCCAACGATCCTCGAATCCCAAGTCTGAATAATGGTTTAGATATGGGTCCTGCTGTCAAGGCAGCACCTAAGGTCTATACTGGTACTAAGATTAAGGGTATTGGTACGATGCATAAGAGCAATGCTGTTCCTATCTTCACTGATGATGAAGCCAAGGATATTGCTAATATGCGCCGTTGATCCTTACATCCAGCGTAAAGGAGGGAAAAATGATACGCACGTTGATCAAGATTATTCTTGTATGCATTGGTCTAGCAGTTGTAGGCTATATTGGATATAAAGTAGTCAAATTTAAATTAGATGGTAGCAAGGAAATTAACATTAAGATGAGTGCTGTTACCGCAGAAGTTCGTAACAAGCAATTAGAATGCCTTGCACGTAACATCTACTACGAAGCAAAAGGCGAACCTTTTGAAGGCAAGGTTGCAGTTGCACAAGTTACAATTAATCGAATGGAAAGTGGTTTATTTCCAAACGACTTATGTAAAGTAGTTTATCAAAAGAATATTGTTTACGACAAGGTTCTTTGTCAGTTTAGTTGGTATTGTGAAGGGCCTGGAAAAATTCCGCCTAAGCATACTGCCGCATACAGGGAAAGCGAAATAGTGGCTAGACAAGTTCTATTAGAAGGATTTCGATTGCCTAGTTTGACTAGGGCACTATATTTTCACGCCAAACATATTAATCCAAAATGGGATCGTGAAAAGGTAGCTACAATCGGTGGACATGTTTTTTATAGATAAGGAGATAGTATGACTTTTGCTTTTTTACGTGAATTGGTAAATGTTAAAAGAATGGCCGATAGCATTCGTGAAAACATTGGACATCTTAGTGCAGAAACTCTAGGATGGATTGCTGTAATTCTTGTGCATATGGCTACTATTCCTACTCTAGTAGCAGTTCTTACAGGACTAACAGAAAAACTGCCACCAGTTGATCTTGTTGGATTAATTTGGTTAGGATTGTTTTTCTTCTTTGTTAGAAGTGTAATTGCCAAAGACTTGCTTAACATTATTACTATTGGATTTGGATTTTTTGTTCAGGCCATGCTTTGTGCATTGATCATTTTCAAATAAAATAATGCCCTTATAGTAAGGTATTATTATAGGGGCTTTTTTGTCTATAAATATTTGTTATGAAAGTTACATTGGCTGATAAATTTATCGCCTGGCTTACACTAATTTGCGGCCTATCACTAAGTGCTGTGGCAATCTACTACTCAGTAGCTGGATTGGTTAGCATCTTTGCCGCTGCCGTTATTCCTATTGTTATCATGGGTGCGGTCTTAGAAATTAGCAAGCTGGTTGCGACTGTATGGTTGAAACAAAATTGGTTTATTGCACCTCGGGCAATCAAAGCCTATTTGCTTGCGGCCATATTCCTTTTAATGTTTATTACTAGTATGGGTATCTTTGGCTATTTGTCAAAGGCACACATGGATCAAAATGTAGTAAGCGGAGATGTTCAAAGTAAGATTGCTCTTTACGATGAAAAGATCCGTACCGAAAAGGAGAACATCGATGCGTCTAGACGTGCTCTTAAACAAATGGATGAAGCGGTTGATCAAACTATGTCCCGCACCGACTCGGAACGTGGCGCAGAGCGAGCTGTCCAAATCCGTAGACAGCAACAAGCCGAGCGAGCTAGACTCCAAAAAGATATTGCTACTGCACAGAGCAACATTAGTAGACTTAACGAAGAACGAGCACCAATCGCCGCCGAAGTCCGTAAAGTTGAAGCAGAAGTTGGACCAATCAAATACATTGCCGCATTAATCTACGGTGATAACCCAGATCAGAATTTGTTAGAAGCCGCGGTTCGTTGGGTTATCATTATGATTGTGATTGTGTTTGATCCGTTGGCAGTTATCCTATTGCTAGCTAGCCAATACAGTTTCCAATGGTTCCGTGATCGCAAGCCAGATGAAGACACCCCAGATCCTTACATTGCTGATGTAGGTGAAAAACCTACTGCTGAAGAACTTGAGGATGAAGATGACGGAGTGCGTGAACCCTGCCCAAAGTGCCAAACGCCTATGCTGGACGCACCTGGCATTGGCGTATACTGTCCAAATAAATCTTGTGACGTCTTTGATAATCCTAAAGGCTACTTAGCCGAGCAAGAAGACAAGGAAGCTATATGGCCATTTCCTACCTACGATGAAATAACCCCTAAAGACGAACCTAAACAGCATCATCCTGATACACACCCTTATCTTAAAGAAGGATTTAAATATCCTCCAGGTTGGATGTTTCAACCTCCGTTAGTTGCTAAAGTTGAGGAACCAACACCGATCACTAACGAAGAAATTGATGCTCAGTTAGATAAAGAGTTAAATGCAGGTGGTGAAGAAACTAATGAAGAAAAAGAAGCTAAACGTCGTTGGAAGGAAGAGAACCCGGATTCTACTATTAAAGAACAAGAGTATTTGAAAGACGTTGGTAGAATTGATACATTACCCTGGGAAGAAGAACCAAAAAAAAAGAGCAGCTATATAGTCAAAGAAGACAATCAACAGATAAAAAAGAACAAAGATTAAGCTATATACAAAATGCCGAACAGGATTCTAAATCACTGTGGAGCAAAATTAATAAGAATAAGTAAGTTTATGAGTCTTGGTAAAATTAATTTAATTACTCCCCCGGATAAGTTGTTTAATCTTAACCCGGGGATTTTATTGATCAAACCTAGTGTTAAGGTCAAAATGCATTTTCAGCAGTTGCTTAGTCAAACCGATGAAGATATTAATGTTTACATTTTTGATACTGACGAAACAAATATTGAATGGATGCTAAGTGTTTGTCAACAAGCTGATATTATCATTGTTGACATTGATAACTGTGATAATATTACTAAATCATTTGTGAGTTTTATGTTAGCTCAACCAAATGTACATTATATGACCAGTGACGAAAATACACCATATAATTTGATTAGTAGAAATAGAATTTACAATTTAGATTGGATTTTAGATACACTAAAGGAAGATAACGAGGAAGATGATGCAACAGAAGATTAAAGGCACAGCAGTAATTCTTAAAGAAGGTGAAGATGTTAACCGAGCACTTCGCCGTTTTAAAAATAAAGTAGAAGATTCTGGAATTTTAAAAACTCTTCAAAAGAAAGAATTCTATGAAAAACCGACTACTGCTCGCAAGCGTAAAAAAGCAGCCGCAATAGCTCGCTACCAAAAGAAATTAGAAAAAGAACAATTACCTAAAAAAATGTATTGACAGGCATTCATAATTACTGTATAATATAAGAATGAATACAGACATTATGATTGACCTAGAAACGTTAGATACAGGTCCAAACGCAGCCATACTCACAATCGGAGCAGTTAAGTTTGATCCGTTTGGTGACGACATTAAAGAACCAAACTGTGAAAAGTTCTACGTAAAAGTAGACTTAGACAGTTGTGACGAGTTAAAACTTGACGTTAATAACGACACTATTGATTGGTGGAGTCGTCAAAGCAAAGAAGCTCAAGAAGAAGCATTTAGTCCAGACGGTAGAATTCATATTCGTGATGCTATGAATCAACTTTATCAATTCTGTTGGGGTGCTAAACGTGTTTGGAGTCACGGCGCTGCCTTTGATATTATCATTTGCGAAAACGTTTTTAGAAAACTACAAAAAGCAGTACCTTGGACTTATTGGCAAGTTCGTTGTACTAGGACATTGTTTGACATTGGTATTAATCCAGAAAGACCGCCAGTACTCAAACATCATGCTCTTGAAGATGCATGGAATCAAGCAGTTGGCGTACAAAATATCTACAAGCGATTAAGAACGGCCAGTAGTATTGATGGTCAACTTTTTAACCCGTTAGCACAAAGATGAGAATCGAAGACGAAATCAAATTAGATTTTAAGGACGTACTTATTCGTCCCAAGCGTAGCACATTAAGTAGTCGTAAAGAAGTAGATTTAAATCGAACTTATAAGTTCAAACACAGCGGTACAGAATGGACTGGTGTTCCTATTATGGCTGCTAATATGGATGGTGTTGGAACTTTAGATCTAGCCAAAGTATTATACGACAATCGTATGTTTACCTGTTTGGTTAAAACTTACAATGAAGATGATCTCTGTGATCTAGCTACAGAAATAGGCGGTAACTATTTTGCTGTAAGTACCGGTACCAGCGACAGTGAATTTTTAAAACTTCGTCGTATTATCAATGCTTATCCAGAAATACATTTTATCTGTATTGATGTAGCCAATGGTTATCAAGAACGTTTTGGGGATTACGTTCAAAAGGTTCGTGAAACATTCCCTCATTGCACTATTATTGCAGGTAACGTTGTTACCGCAGACATGACACAGGAGTTAATTTTACGTGGAGCAGATATCGTTAAAGTTGGTATTGGTCCTGGGAGTGTATGTACTACTCGTATACAAACTGGTGTTGGGTATCCTCAACTCAGTGCAATCATTGAGTGTGCCGATGCGGCTCACGGCCTCGGTGGGCACATTATTGCTGACGGTGGCTGCACTTGCCCCGGCGACGTTGCAAAGGCTTTTGGAGCTGGTGCGGACTTTGTAATGCTAGGCGGTATGCTAGCCGGACACGACGAAGGCGGTGGTCGAGTAATTACCAAATATTTTAACGCCAAGGGTGAACAGTTTATCAGCGGCCGCGGATCTGACGGAATTGATCGTTATGAATTCTGTGCTACAAAAGAACAGTTTGTAGAATTTTACGGCATGAGTTCTGATACTGCTATGAATAAACATCATGGTGGTGTAGCAGAGTACAGATCCAGCGAAGGACGTACAGTTCAAGTTCCCTATAGAGGACCTGTACAAAACACAGTTTTAGATATTTTAGGCGGATTACGTAGTACCTGCACTTATGTAGGTGCTCCTAGTCTAAAACAATTATCAAAGTGTACTACATTTATTCGCGTCAATAGACAGATAAATGATGTTTTTCTGAGATAAATAATTTTGTAGAAACGCTTCGGGTTCTACAAACGGGCATGGTGCCCAAAAACTATATCTTGCTTATTTAAGGAGATCAAAATATGAGCAAAGTCATCGGTATCGATTTAGGTACAACAAATTCGTGCGTAGCTGTTATTGAAAACGGCACAACTAAAGTAATTGAAAACTCAGAAGGCGCACGTACAACTCCAAGTATTGTAGCTTACGCAAATGATGAAATCCTAGTTGGTGCATCAGCCAAGCGTCAAGCAGTTACAAATCCCAAAAACACTATCTATGCAGCCAAGCGCCTAATTGGACGCAAGTTCAAAGAACAAGCTGTACAAAAAGACATTGATCTTATGCCATACGAGATCATGGAAGCTAACAATGGTGATGCTTGGGTACGTGCTGCCAGTAAAGAATTAGCACCCCCGCAGATTTCAGCAGAAGTTCTACGCAAGATGAAAAAAACTGCTGAGGACTATTTAGGCACTACAGTTACACAAGCAGTTATTACAGTGCCAGCATACTTCAACGATCAGCAACGTCAAGCTACTAAAGATGCAGGACAAATTGCAGGTCTTGAAGTTCTACGTATTATCAATGAGCCAACTGCGGCTGCACTAGCTTATGGCGTTGACAAAGCTGACAAGAAGGATCGTAAGATTGCTGTCTATGACCTAGGTGGTGGTACATTTGATATCAGTATTATTGAAATTGCCAACGTAGATGGCGACAAGCAAATTGAAGTATTGAGTACTAATGGCGATACGTTTCTAGGCGGTGAAGACTTTGACCAGCGTATCATGGATTATCTTGTTGATGAGTTTAAGAAAGAACAAAGTATTGATCTTACCAAAGACATGCTGGCTTTACAGCGATTAAAAGATGCTGCTGAAAAGGCTAAAATTGAATTGTCAAGTTCTGCACAAACAGATGTCAACTTACCTTATATCACTGCTGATGCTAGCGGTCCTAAGCACCTTGTAGTTAAACTTACTCGTGCTAAATTAGAAAGTCTAGTTGACGAACTAATCCAACGCAGTATTAAGCCGTGTAAAGTTGCCATGCTTGATGCCAAAGTTACTGCTGATGACATTGACGAAGTTATTCTTGTTGGCGGTATGACTCGTATGCCTAAGGTACAAGAAGCTGTTGAAGCATTGTTTGGCAAAGCACCTCGCAAAGATGTTAATCCGGACGAGGCCGTTGCGGCGGGTGCGGCCATTCAGGGTGCTGTTCTAGCCGGTGACCGTTCAGACGTACTGTTGTTAGATGTAACGCCATTAAGCCTGGGCATCGAAACAATGGGCGGCATTATGGCCAAGTTGATTAATAAGAATACTACTATTCCGACTAAGCATAGTCAAGTGTTCTCTACAGCAGAGGACAATCAACCAGCTGTAACTATCAAAGTATTCCAGGGAGAGCGTGAGCTTGTCCAACATAATAAACTGCTAGGCGAATTCAACTTAGAAGGTATCCCCCCAGCTATGCGCGGCACCCCTCAAATTGAAGTCACACTTGATATTGATGCTAATGGTATCATGCATGTTAGTGCTAAGGACAAGACTACTGGCAAAGAAAATAAGATTACTATCAAGAGTGACAGCGGACTTAGCAAGGAAGAAATTGATCGCATGATTCAAGAAGCAGAAGCTAATGCCGAAGATGATAAAAAGAAGCGTGAAGAGATTGAAACACGTAATATGGTAGATTCTCAAATTCATAGCATTCGCAAGGATGTTGAAGAAGTATCAGAAACTCTTAGCCAAGAAGATAAAGATAAAATTGAATCTGCTATCAAGGATCTTGAAACAGCAGTTTCAGAAAACGACAAAGATAAGATCACTCAGAAGATTAGTGACCTTATGGTAGCCGCTGAACCTGTACGTAAAGCTAAAGAAGCCAAAGATAATCAACCAAAAGTTGATGAAGGGTTTACTGAAGCTGAAGTTAAAGAAGTTAAAGATCCAGCCTAACACACACAGTTATTATAATAAGGGGTGCTCGGGTGAGGCCCCTAACAATTCTTGCTTATTAAAGGAGAACTTAAAATGACAACATTAACAAGATTTGACACACAAAGCCTAGCCAAGGCTCTAGTTGGCTTTGATCGCATGTTTGATACATTCGAACATAGATTTGCTAACCAATTAACAACTAACTATCCTCCGCATAATATTGTAAAGACTGATGATACTCATTATCAGATTGAAATTGCTGTGGCAGGATTTAAAAAACAAGAAATTGCTGTTGAAGTCGAGCAGAATATGTTAACTGTTCGAGGAGCTTCTGAAACACCAAATGAATCGACTAGCCGTCAATATCTACATCGAGGTCTCAGCAGTAGAGATTTCGAGCGTAGTTGGCAATTAGCCGAGCATATGGTTGTTAAAGGCGCCGAAATCAAAGATGGTGTACTTACAATCAGTCTAGAATATGTGATTCCGGAAGAAAAGAAGGCACGTATCATTGACGTTGTAGAGGTTAAGTAATATAATAGAGGGAAGGAAACTTCCCTCACTTCCATGGAGAATTAAAATGGCAGATACTGATGTTGTATTGGACGAAAAAATCAAACAGAAAATTGAAGAACCTAAAAAATGGAAAGTTATTCTGTTAAATGATGATCATACTCCAATGGATTTTGTAATTGGAGTTCTGACTGAAATCTTTAGACACACTCAAGAAACAGCTAAAGATATTACTATGAAGATACATACAGAAGGCAGCGGAATTGCCGGCATTTACAGTTATGAAATTGCTGAAGTCAAAGCAGTAGAAACTGTGAATCTTGCTCGTTCAAATGGATTTCCTCTGCAGATTAAAATGGAGGAAGAATGAGTTTAAAAGAGCTCACACATGAACAGCATAGAACAGCCGAAACACAACCGTTTGTTAAGGTCTTGTTCTCAGGTAAGATAGATGCTAAAATATATGCAACTTACCTTTTCAATCAGCACAGAATGTATGATGTATTAGAAGCTTGTGCTATGATGCACGGGCTTCTAAATGATTATCCTACTATTCGTAGGAGTCCAAATATTTTTGCAGATTTTGAAGAACTATGGGATGATAAGAATACTCGGCCTAGCATTCTTCCGTCAACAGATCGTTATATCAAATATGTAATGTCTATTAAGGACGATCCTAAAAAGTTACTAGCACATCTATATGTCAGACATTTTGGCGACCTAAGTGGTGGACAAATGATTGCTAAACGTGTACCGGGTTCGGGCAAGTACTATCAGTTTGATGGTGATACAAATCAAATTAAAGATGTGCTAAGACAAAAACTAGATGACAGTCTAGCAGATGAGGCCCGTGTTTGCTTTCAGTATGCTACTGAATTTTTTCAAGACATGATGAGTGTAGTAGATGGAAAGTAAAGTTTGGGACAAGCTAATAGAAATTGAAAAATATTTCGAATCAAAATTTTATGCTACTGGAAGTATTATTACAGAACCTGGCATGGATCGTTTTAATCAGCCAGGTTGGATTAATAAAGTTTGGTATAGTAGTCAGTACCGAAGAGCACATATTGATGTTGTAGATGCTAGAGAGTCTAAAGGTCTGTGGATGATGCATTGTTGTGTATTCCCTCATTTGCACAATCCTGCTCCTATTTTTGGATTTGATGTAATTGCAGGCAAAAATAAAATTACTGGATGTTTTTATGATTTTAGCCCTACAGTAGACAATGAACATACTTTATGTAATTGGTTTGCTGAAGAAACTAGAAAAGTAGAATGGAATAAAGTTCGTAAATTACCAGACTGGGCCGAACGTATTTTTAGTCCTTGTATGGTAGCAGCCGGTAACGTACAAGAAGATAGTGAGCTTGAACAAATTTTTAACATGGCTAAACGAGGTGTAGATTTTTATGTAGAAAATGTTGGTAAAACTAATAATAAATCAACATCAACTAAAGATGCACAAAATTACTATGCTCAAAATCAAAAAATGAATCCCCATACTCCTAAGGTAATGACTAGCCTAGGATTAAATGAAGAAGATGTTAGAGTCTTTATACAAGACTGTTTATTTCCTGAGATTAAATTATGAGTGACTTTACAAAACAAATTTTTTCTACACCGGTGTATGCAGCGGTTAGTGATAATACTGCTATTCAAGAACTTATTTGTAATCTAGTTTACAAATGGAAAGAAGAAACTTTTGATAAAATGAAATCATCAGGTGTTCCTATGAACGGACTTATGAGTTATCATTGGGATCTTAATACTGAATCTAATAGCAGAAACGATTTTGAAAAATTTGGTATTACTACATTTTACACAGGTAATTTAGCTCAAAATCCAGATTGGGAGCCCGTGGTACAGTTTATACAAAACGTATCTAGCAGTTTACTTGATGAAGACTATCAAGGTAAAATTGCTCTAACAAATATGTGGGCTACAATTTACCCTAAAGGGTCATATGTTCCCGAACATATACATAATAACAGTCTTTTTAGCGGTGTATATTATGCTAAGGCTGAACCTATGTGCGGAAATTTAGTGTTTAAAGATCCTGCATACGTAGCTAAGAGTATGAGTTCTAAAATATCCAATGGATTTCCTAGCGTTCCTATTGTATATACACAGGAAGTTGAAAGTGGTCTTATGACCCTTTTTCCAAGCTGGTTACCGCATATGAGCCAGCCAAATGAGTCAGAAACTGACAGAATTATTGTAAGTTTTAATCTAGACTTTCCAAACTGATCTCTAATAAATAGTTAACTATGAGATCACACGACTTTATCTTTGAAGCTAGCCTAGCACCAAAAACTTTTTACGTAAAATCACGATTAGAGAACTTAATTAAGCGTCTAAAAGCTCGCGACGATTTTATGACAGTTGACGGTGAATTTACTAAAATACCAATCACCGGAGATGAGCTTAAAAATCTTGTTGACATTTTAAAAACAAACTATGATGCTCAAGGTACAGTTATTAGTAATAAAAGAATGCCTAACACAATTGGGGGTGTTGCGCTAAGTCGTTTAATGAAAACTGCTGATTTTGGCGGTAAAGCAGGTGTTGGGGCTACTGGTGAGACAGAGGGTAAAGCAAACATAGGTCCTACTACTGAAGCTATGAAAGCCATAGCTATTTTTACTAGATTAATTTTTAGAAACAAACCTTCAATTGATATCAGTGACTGGCAATCAGTAGCAAATATAATGAAAGACAACGCTACAGATGTTAGAGAAAAAGGCAAAACAGTATCTACCACGTCAAGTGAATATAGCAAACAAGTTTTCGATGCTAGCAAACAGGTTAAAGATACAATTAAACTTAATATACAATTAAGTACTCCGCCATTTTTACGAGCAGTAAACGTAAATGAGGATGACAAACAAGCTTGGGGTGTATTAAGAGGAATATTAAGTTATGTTAACACTGAATCAGATGTTCAAAAATATAATAGATTCTTTACTCAAAACAATAAGCGTGATCCATTAAACATTGGGGTTGTTGGTATAGGTGGCGACAAGGTTGATATTCTAGCGACTAGAACAGAACCAAATGGTGATGAAAGACCGCTTAGCCATTTAAGCATGAGTATTAAAGCTGGTAGTTCTATGTACGAACAATCAAGTGGTATGAACGTAGAAGGTATTGAAAAACTTTACGACATCTTAGGACTTGACCCTTTATCGGCTGCTGATGCTATGCGAGCTACTGGATTTGAAGCTAAAGACAAGAAAAAAGAAGACACGCCAGAACAGGCTAAAGCTCGTGTCGCTGCTGTAAAAGACATTTACCATATATTAGGTACTCAATTAGAAACTTACATTTCTTCTAAAAACGATGCCGGTGAATCAGAATATATTCATACCTTCTTAGGCAAATTGAAAAATAGTATACAAGGTGATCAAAAGTTAGTTTATGTTAATTTTGATGCTAGGGGAACCTATAATAAACTAAATCCTCAAGTTATTGATATTCTAGCAAAAAATGTCGACTTAGGTGTTACAGTTGATACTGAATCTAAAGCTACACCGTATGTATACATCATTGACAAAATCAGCGGCAAACCAATTATGCATGTAAGATTGGCTATTTTAAAATCAGGAAGAATGACTAATACTTTTGAATTAGACTATCTTCTAGATCTAGTCAGAGATGCATTAAGAAAAGACAAACAGGCTTCTGTACAAGAACCAGCGCCGCCTGCACCAAATACGGCTGATAAAGCAAGCCAAGAACCAAAAAAACCTATTAATTTAGGTCCAAAAGACGCTGAACCTGGCAAAGTTCCGACTAAAGCTAAAACTGGTCCTACAGTAAAACCAGTTGCTCCAGTACCAGTTTCGGACGTTGAGGACGAACAGCCAATAAAAGTATAATATTATTCCGTAAAAGCTATATAAATAGCTTACATGGAAATATTAGCACTTTTAATCCTTTTTCAGCTAAAACACTATTACGCCGACTTTGTCATACAAACATATATGCAGACTGTTAAGAAGGGCGTGTGGTTGCACCCCTGCGGTATAAGTCATAGTCTTGATCATGTATGGACAACACTGTTAGTATTACTAGTCTTTAGTATGATTCATAGCATTTCTGCAACAACAATATTATTCATTGGTGCTGTAGAAGGAATCATTCATTATGTTATTGATTTTACTAAAGTAAAGTATGGTAATAAAGATATGACCAAACCAATCTTTTGGAATCAATTTGGTCTAGATCAATTAGCACATCAAATTACCTATATTCTCATCGTTGCATATCTACTACTATTATAAATCATTGATTTACTGTAAATAAATTAAAGTTATTCTAGGAGCGACCATGAGAATAATAAGTGTAGTTGCATTGGCAACATTATTATCTGTAACATCTGCACAAGCAGAATTAGTACAACAATTTAAAAATCCAGCCTTTAGCGGACAAGGTTGGTCAAGTCATGCATTGACTATCGACTCTATTGAAAAGAGTCGTAGAGATCAAATTGAAGCTGATAAAAAAGCTGCCATTGCCAAAGCACAGGCAGATTTAATGAACACACCATTGAATAGATTTATCAGTCTATTCCAAAGTCAGGTCTATGCACAAATAGCTACTCAATTAAGTAACAATCTTTTCCAAAACAGATGTGCAGCACCAGACGGTTCGGCAATACCAGGATGTGTTAATCCAACAACAGGAACATTTGCCTTAGACGGTAATACAATTACTTGGGTCAAACAAAGCGACAAGGTTGTTCTTACAGTTGTAGATGCCAAAGGAACAGTAACAACAGTTACAGTACCTATTGCAAGTTTTGGATTTTAAGGAGACATCATGTTAAAATTATCCATAATTAGTTTAGCAATGATGACTCTAGTTGGATGCTCTAGTATGCGTCCATTAGGCGACATTGATATTTCTGAAGAAGCTAAAGTTAGCGGAACAATTAATAAGAGTTTTGATAAAGTTCCAGCACCAGCTGGTGCTCCTGTTGTTGTAGCAGTTTACAGCTTTAAGGATCAAACAGGTCAGCGTAAACCTAGTAACACATTGAGTTTATTTTCAACAGCAGTTACTCAAGGTGCTGAAGCATACTTAATTAAGAGTCTACAAGAAGTTGGTAATCGCCAATGGTTTACAGTAGTAGAGCGTGTAGGATTAGATAATCTATTAAAAGAGCGTCAAATGATTCGTCAAACTAGAGAAATCTATGACGGTGATAAGGCTAAGATGTTACCCCCAATGACTCTTGCAGGTGTCATCTTAGAAGGTGCCATTGTTGACTACAATAGCAACACATTAACAGGCGGTACGGGCGCAAGATATTTAGGCATTGGTCCGTATACTCAATATACACAAGATTTAGTTGTAATTAGTCTACGACTGGTCAGTGTTACTACAGGAGAAATATTGACTACTGTAACAGTAGAAAAGAATCTCTTGAGCACCAGTGATGGTGTAACAGCGTTACGTTTCTTTAACCAAGCTACTAGAGCGTTTGAATTTGACTCAAGTCAAACTTTCAATGAGCCGGGTAACTACGCACTACGTAGTGCTATTGAAACTGCGGTAGTTGAATTGATTAGCAAAGGCGAACGTCAAGGGCTTTGGAAATACAAGGAGAAGCCAAATGAGTTGGTTCAGAAGGAAGCCCCACTTGAGGCAGGCCGCAAAGCACTTACCGCATCACAGAAACAGTCCGGCGACGGAAAAGCTTCTGGAGGAGACGCAGGCAAAGCAGATGCCGCTGCCGGAAGTAAACCAGACCAATCAAAAAAATAAACAAGGAGAATGAACCAAGAAATGTAATTGGTTCATAGTAGAGCATGAAAAAAACAATTATAACAATGATGCTTGCGATAGCATTTCCAGTATACGCTCAAAGCGTAGCTGTCACAGCACCTAGTCCTAACGCACCAGTCAATCCAGTATTAACTGTTAGTGCCAATGCTGTTAGTGCATTAGGATCAAATACAACGAACCGTGTGTTTGTTGATCAAAGCGGTGAGAACCCTGATGTTAGTATTACACAAACTGGTGTAGGTAATACTGTGGGATCACACGCTAGTTATACCAAGTCTATTACAAATATTCCCCAGCGGTTAGTTGGTGCTGGTACAAGAAGTTTTACAGTAGACACTCCAGTATATCTACGTGGTGCTGATCAAGATTTAACTATTGTACAGACAGGTAACAACAACACTATTAATCTACGTGCTGAAAACCCAACAACCTCAGGTGATGGTGTCAGCATTAACATTCAACAAATTGGTGACAGTAACTTTGTTGATGCACAATGCGGTGGTGGTGCTACTGTGGGCGGAACAGCCCTAACAACCTGTAAGGATGCTACTATCAGCTGGAAGTGGACTGGTAACAGCAACGTCATGCAGTTCAAAGGCACAGGCGACAGTCTAAATAGTCAAGTTGAAGTTACTGGTAACAGCAACGAAATGTATGTTGATGCTGTAGGTGACAAGCACAGTCAAGTGATCAAAGTAGCTGGCGACTTCAATGTGTTTAATATCAGTCAAACTGGTAACAGCACAAACGGATCTAGTGTATGGATTGACCTAAGTGGTAACAGTAATAAATTTGCTATCAGTCAAGCTGGTACACAAGATAATGTAGTACACATTAAGAGTGTAGCCAGTACAGGTAATTGGAATATCGTTCAACGTACAACACCATAAGGAGTGAGCTGTGCGTGCTCTACTAGCTGCTGTTTTATTTTTTGTGTCCGCAGCACACGCCCAGATAGGTAGCATTACAGAATTTACTGGTAGTGCTACTATCAAGCGTGGTAAAGATTCTATTGCAGCACAGAAAGGTACTGCTGTAGAACAAAACGATAAAATAGAAACCAAGAACGGCAAACTTAAAATTACTTTTAAAGATGACACACAGGTTACTGTGACGGAACATAGTAGTCTTGTCATAGATGATTTTGTCTATGATCCTAAAAGTGGTAAAGGTAATTTAGGTATGAAAGCTACAGGCGGCACAGTACGTTATGTATCTGGAGCATTAGCCAAAGATCCTAAACAGGTTAAGATTAATACACCAACCGCGGCTATTGCTGTTCGTGGTACTGATTTTGTAATGAGTGTAAATGAAACAGGCGGTAGTATGGTTATTCTCATGCCTAGTTGTGATTGGGAAACTAGTGCAGTCAAAGGTGTTAGTTGTTCAAGTGGTAAGATTGATGTAGAGAGTGGTCCTAATTTAGTATCAATGGATAGACCCTATCAAGCAACTCTAGTAGAAACAGCAGGACAACCCCCTACTCCTCCAATTACAGTTAATTTATTTGGAACACCAATTGGTAATAACTTACAAATAGCACCCCCAAGAACTATGGCTGGTGCTCCTGTAGTAGCTGCTGCTCGTGCCGCTGCCGCAGCAACAGGAGTTACTAGAGAAAATCGTAAAGATTCTAAAGAAGACAAAGAAGACAAAGACGATGCCAAAGACGGTGAAAAACAACAGGTAGCATCACGCCAATCAGAAGATCGTAAAAGCGAAAGCGATGGAGAAAAGAAAACAACTTTATCTTTAAGCGATAAAGATACAGAAGTAACTATTGCTAGTCAAACAGCTTCTACCAGTGAAACAGAAAATCCAAACTTATTTGCCTTGTATGCAGATAAAGCACAGACTAAACAAGTTGGTTGGATGTATGAAAGTGTCAGTCCTAATGGACGTAATTATGCTAACGTAACACAGGTAATGGGTACGCAAATACAAGTGTCAATTACTCAAGATATGCAAACTGTTAGTCACAACTTTAGTAGTGGTCGTGCTATTGGTTCTATAACCATAGTACAAACATCGAGGTAATCATATGTGGCAAGGTGCAAGATACAAATACTGGGCATGGTT